>OOAM01001994.1_pt1 | contig 11391 bp, 2 predicted proteins | sample 1671131 | NCBI WGS metagenome assembly OOAM01 (sample SAMN06348125, study PRJEB24527) | human gut metagenome | biome: human gut; feature: ankylosing spondylitis patient; material: feces | host: Homo sapiens | place: China | collected 2015-10 | reverse complement strand
TCTCTCTCTCTCGCTCTCTCTCTCTCTCTCTCTCTCTCTCTCTCTCTCTAGTAGTGTATTCGGTTCCGCTCGGTGAAAGCCCGCGCCTCTCGGCATGGGCTTTTTTCATCGGGAAATAACTACATCTTTAACGCCGTAAGTTTCAAATTCATCCTGAGGAGGATGTAATCATGACCTTATCGAGAGGAGCCATCGGGAACCTGGTCAACAGGTACCGTGCTGTCCTGCGGAAGTGTCGCATGATGAACGTATTCGGGTCATTAGCAGTGGCCGGCATGCTTGTCGCGGGAAACGCGGGGTTTGCCGGCGCGGAGGACCCCATCATTGCGCCGAATAGTTCCATATCAAAGCACTATGACACGAATACAACCGTTCTCAACACGGATCAGCCGCAATTTTCGAAGGAGCTTTACGCCATAGGGGCAACCGGTTCTCAGGGGGCACTGGATATCTCTATGGAAGGGGACGCCGCATTGACGGTCGATGCTTCGTGGCGGCGTGACGCGGCTGATTCTAATCGGGATCAACTGTCGGCAGTGTATGTGGGGAGCGGCGCTCAGTTTTCCTTTACAGGGACGGGGCTCTTCAGGGCTACAGGACAGGGAAAGGTGATGGAGGCCGTGGCCTTCAGAAATGGGGCAAACGGGCCCACCGGCGGCACAATGCGTCTTACGGGCGCGATCACCGGGGAAGCCATAACCGAAGCCTCCGAGAATGGTTCGGGATACAAGGCTATAGGGGTGAAGGCGGAAAATGCCGGAACAATCATTTTCAGCGGAAAAAGCGCGTGGCTGAAGGCGATGGCTCACGCTGGAACGGCTGATGGCGTGTATGCCCGCTATGGTGGCGTGGTCGATTTCCAGAGCGAAGAAGTCAAGGTTTTGTCCCAAAGCGATACGGGCTCGGCTGCTTCGGGCATTTCCATCGAATACTCGGGCGGAACGATAACCTCTTCTGAGCAGACAGCGCTCACGGTCGGCGTCAAGGCACCGGCGTCAACGGCAACCGGGATTTCTCTGAGCGGGGCTTCCAAGGGGCTGGTTGATCTTGCGGGAAGTTTGGCGGTCAGTGTCGAAGGGAGCCCCGTTCGTGGTATAGAGAATGATCAGGGTACGTTGCACGTCGCAAAGGCCTCTTCCATAACGGGGATAGGGGAGGGTACCTTTCCTTCTTATGGAATATGGGGAAGAAACGGTTCCTCTACAGAGCTGAGAGGTGACGTCGACGTCAACATGACTTCAAGCACGACGGTATATGGCGTCTACGCCGACAGCGCCACTGTTTCACTGGGAAGTGAAGGCGATGTCGCTATTCTTGTGCAGGGAAGCCTGGGACGCGGGGTCGCCGCCTTTTCCGGAGGCAATGTCGAACTGGGAAGCCAAGGGAAGGAAGTCTCCATTACCGCCCAGAACACAGGTGTCGAAGCGGGAACGTCTTCTACGGTTTCTTTGAACGGCAAGGTGAAGATTGACTCCGGTACTGGCATAAGCCTGTCGAGTACGACTGTCGACAAGTTCCCTTCGCTGCTCTCCAACGGTTCGGTTTCAATCATTTCAGCCGGGACCGGTATCGTGGCCAAGTATGCCCATGCCGTTTTCAATGAATTGCATATTCAGGCGGGCACGGGAATAGACGTGCAGAGCCCCGGCTATATCGGATCCGGTAATACGGATACGGTTCTTGACGTTAACGGGCCTGCTGAAATCGTTGCTCAGAATACGGCATTGCAGATTGTTGGAGCGTCAGGAAGCAAGTCTGCGAGTTCCGGTTTTGTGGGAACATTTAATGATGCTGCTTCACTGAGGGCGAGCAACGGCAATGGGGTTCAGCTTTCCGCATCTACGCACTCCGGCACGACGGCGGCCAGGGATTGTTCGGTAACATTCAAGGGGCAGACGTCCATTGCTTCGGAAAAGGGTACCGGCGTTGTCGTCAACGGTCCTGTTGCGTCCACAGCCCAAGATGGCGCATCTGTGGTTTTTGAAGGCGCGACGACCATTGATGCGGCAAAGGCCATCGAAATAAAGAAGAACAATGGGAAGGGCGCTTCGGTCACCTTTGCCTATAATCCAACGCCGATCAATGTTCCCGCCAGGGCGCAGGATGCCGATTCTCAGGTAAACGGCTCTGTTACGGGAACAGGGACACTCATCAAGTCAGGCGGCGGTTCCCTCGCCCTGAACGGTGACAACTCCAGTTTCAGCGGCGAATTCAACATGCAGGGCGGCAGGGCGTTTCTGGGCTCGGGAAAGGGATATTTTTCCGGTGCCACCGTCAACCTTACGGGTGGCACCTTGGTTGCACCCGAACTGCGCTTCAGTGGCGGAAAGCTTTTGGTTGCTGGCGGTACTCTTGAGACAGGAACGGGGCAGATATTTACGAGCGCTTTGAACGCGGACGGGGATATGAAGGACCCCGGCGCGGTGAAGCTGAGCGACAGCAATTGGAAGTTTGACTCAGGGGTGATCGCGTTTGATGACGCCAAGTACAACATTGTATACGCCCAGACAGCGGCCGGTCTGCTGGGGGCTGGTAATGTTGCGGCGGACAATGCGTCCGGCTCGGGTTCCGCAAAGGAGATCACGTTTACCGGAACGCTTGTCGAGTTGCCTCCTGGAGATCCTGACAGCTTTGAAACGCTGCAAAAGGCCGTTCTGGATACCGGAATCGACAGCATCAAGCTGGGAAGCGATATCGTTTTATCCAAGCGCTTGCAGGGAACCACACCCGTCACTCGTTCATTGACCATCGACGGCAACGGGCACACGATAAGCGGAGCCTACCCGGGCCTGTGGTTCAAGGGAATGGATTCCGGGACTGTTTCCATCCAGAATATTACCTTTGACGGCTTGAAGACGTCTTCGAGCGACAGATACGAAGGCCCCGTGTCCTTTGGCCCGGCCATTTTCTTTGATATGGGGTACTTTGCCGATAACTGGAAGAGTACCGCAAAGCTGATTATCGGTGACGGCGTCCAATTCAGGAATACGGAGAGCGTAGGTGACGGCGCCGGCGGTGCCGTCAGGACCGCCCACGGCATTGTGGAGATCGGAAACAACGTCAGTTTCATCAACTGTACGGGAGGTTCTGGAGGCGGCCTCTACAGCGAATCGTTTACGACGATCGGCGACAACGTTGTCTTCGAAGGCAACAAGGGCCGCAGAGGCGGCGCGCTGAATGTGGTTGACGATTATGGAGGCTACCTTACTGATCCCAATTATGCGTCCGGCGCGCGCCGCGTGAAGTATGTGCACATCGGGAAGAACGCCCTTTTCAAAAACAACAGCGTTGAATTGCTGGGTTCCGGAGGGAACGGCGGCGCGATCGAAGTGCAGTCGGGAGAGCTGAGTATCGATGACGGCGCCACATTTACGGGAAATACCTCCAAGTCCACAGGTGGGGCCATAGCCGTATGCGATTGGAGCCCCCAGCTGCCCGCCAAGGCGGTATTGGGATCCGCGACGTTCATTCAAAACAGCGCGGGAAGCTATGGCGGAGCGATCATCAACGAAGGCGACGTGCGCTTCAACGGTCCTGTCTCGTTTGTTGAGAACACGGCCGGCAAGATCGGGGGTGCCGTTTGCAATCTGAATACGCTGAATATGGCGGCGGAATCCGCGTTTTCCAAGAATACGGCAGGAGTGGGCGGAGGGCTCTATAACGAAGGGATTGCTTCTCTGGGCAAGGCTTCCTTTATTGAAAACGCCGCTGCCGACGGTGGCGGAGCCGTATTCAACGTGCATCAGCTGACGTTTGCCGACGGAGCCGTTTTCTCTGGGAACAGCGCGACGGACGGCGGCGCCGTTTATAACGATTTCTCCGCGGATAAAGACGGCAACGTCGTGAGTGCGGGTTCCCTCACATTCAACGGCGGAGCGCGCTTTACCGGCAATACGGCCAGCGGGCTTGGCGGGGCCATCTACAACACCCGTGCCGTCACCCTCAATCCCGGCGCTGGTCAGGAGATCGTGTTCAGCGGGAATACGGACTCCACGGGGTCGAACGCGATCTTCATGGGCGACGGCTCCAGTCTGGACATCACGGGAGACGGCAAGGTCGTCTTTGATGATGCACTGTCGTCTCAAAGTGCAACGCCGACCCTGAAGAAGACGGGCGGTGGTACATTGCTGTTCAATGCCTCAATGGATGGTTTTCTGGGAACGGCTGCCTTTGAGGACGGGCGCACGGAAATTGCTCAGAAGTGGCTCATCAAGAATACGGTGACCATTACGGGCGGCAGATTGAAGATGCCTGAGTTTTCCTTTGCTGCCCAAGGTGAAGGAAACAATGTCGCTGGCGGCAAGCTGATCCTTGCTGGTGGCATCCTGGAGACTGGAACGGGGCAGATCTTCACAAACGGATTGAATGCGGAGGGTGATAACAAGGATCCCGGTGCCGTGAAGCTGAGCGGAGACAACTGGAGTTTTGACTCGGGATTGATAGCGTTCAACGACGCTCTGTACAATCTTACGTACGCTCAGGCGGCGGCTGACTCGTTGGGAGCGAATAACGTAGAAGCGGGTGAGGGGGTTGGCTCCACCTCTGCGAAGGAGATTACATTCATCGGAACGGGGTATGTGGATCCTGATCCAGATCCGGTTCCCCCTGTAGATCCCGACCCGACTCCCCCTGCTCCTGAACCGAAGCCCGATGAAGATCGCACGGGAAAGGTCTCCGTTGACGAATTGAACAACAACCACGCCAACAACATTGTTCTTGGCAATGTGACCATTACTACGGGCACAAGTTCGGATTCGGGCAAGGATTTCGTTGTCGGCGCGAGTGCGACGGACGACAAGACGGACTCGATAAGCGGCAGCATTGGTGGGAAGAACATCGATCTCGGTTCCTCCGGTCGGAATATCTCCGTAGTGGGCGGCCATTATCTGACGTTGGTTGGAGGTTCCTCCGATACGCCTTTAGTCACGGCAGGGGGAAATCCCGTCAATGTTCATGTAGGAGGTACTGGGGAAGGGGCATCCGGTGTGCTGAACCTCGGCACGCCGGTCATGGATTCCGGAGGCACGCTCTCGGGAAATATAGAAATCGCCGCGGCGAGCACCGTCAATGTCCGTGCGGGAACGCACGTCATCACGGGTGAAGCCAATGAAACCACCGGCACGGCGGACGTTGCCGGGATGAACAACAACGGCGGCACGATCAACATTGCCGAGGGGGCACATCTCCAATCGACGATACGTCAGGCCGATGGGCAGACGAATGTTTCCGGCAGGCTGACTTCCGCTTCTGTCGAGCTTTCCGGAGGCGGGCTGAATGTCTCCGGCGCGGTGGATTCTTCGTCCGTCACAGCCTCCAAGGGAGATATCAAGGTTGCGGGAACGCTGGCGGCGGACGTCTTGACCACATCTTCCGATGTCCAGATCAACATCGGCGATCAAGGAAGCGCCGGTAGAGTGGTCGCCCGTCAGGTTCAGTTGCAGGGCGGCAGGGTATTCCTTGATCCCGCGTGGAAGGGCAACGATGCATTGGCTGATGCCTCGCACGGTGTCTTCACCTTTGTGAACAATGAAATAGACGGGTTGCTCACGGCGGGGCAGAACTCCCTGCTCGTGTTGGGTGACACGGATACCGGTTGGGCGCTGGACGCGTTCGGCAGATCCAGCCTCCAGTGGGGGCAGAACGGCGTAACCGCCGCGCTGGCTATCCGGAAGCCGCAGACGTTGAATGGTACGCTAGGTGCGGTGATGGTGGACGGAACCAAGACCAGCGCTCCGGTATTGACTCCGAATACGGCGACTTTCACGGACGGTTCCTTGCTGCTTGTTGACGGAAGCGGTCTCAATGGCGCCGCGGCGTTGACGTCCCAGGGCGGGACGCTGAATGTGGATGCGGGCGCCAAGCTGCTTATCGACAACATCACGCAGGGCGAATACGCGATTACGTCCGGATTCTCGGTCAGTAGCGTGCAGGGCTGGAACGGAGACAACCTTTCCACGCCGGATAATCTCATTGGGCTGGTGCTGGGCAAGGATGCCGACGGTTCGATGAAGGTACAGGCCACAGCCCGGCGCTCGTCCGATGTTTTCCGGGGACTTTCCCTCGTCAACACGATGGATGCCATCTGGGGCAAGGGGCTGAACGACACCGAAAGCGACAGCATGGGCATCCGGTTCCTCTCTCGGGCGGTCAATGAAAACTATCTGCCCAAGGCGGACACGGTGCACACTGTTGACGGCGCGGCGCAGATCGCCGTGGCCGGAGGCGTGCAGGGTATGGCCGTCGCGGCGGCGGATGCCCCGGTTCGGGCGATTCAGGACCACGCGTCGCTTCTGCATATGACTGCCACGCGTGAAGGGGCCGTCCGCAAGGACGGGTTGAACCTCTGGATCAATGCCCTGTATGGAGCGGAACACGCCCGCAACTTTGGCGCTGGCTCTCTTGATGGCGGCTACAATGCCGATTTCGGCGGCATCGTCTTTGGCGGCGACTATGCGTTCGGCGATTTCCGGGTCGGCATGGCCCTGAACGCCGGAAGCGGTACGGCCCGTTCCCGTGGGGATTTCAACGCAACCAAGAATGATTTCGATTTCTGGGGCGTGAACCTGTACGGGAGCTGGTCGCGGGATCAGTTCAATATCGTGGGTGATCTCGGTTATTCCGCCAACAAGAACGAGGTGAAGCAGGATCTGCCCACAACCATGCAGCTCGGACAGCTCAGGGGCGATGTGGATACGGGCGTGCTGACGGCGGGTCTGCGCGGCGAATACCGGTTCGAAACGGATTGGGCCGATGTGACGCCGCATGTCGGGGTACGATACTACAATCTGCGGACGGATGGGTTCACATCTCGGATCGACGATCACGATGTGTTCCGCGTGGGACGCGATACGCAGGAGATCTGGACATTCCCGATCGGCGTGAGCTTCAGCCGCGACTTTGAAACGTCGTCCGGCTGGAAGGTGAAGCCGAGGGCCGACCTTTCCGTAGTGCCCGCTGCGGGTGATCTCAAGGCGAAGACCAAGGCCCGGGTGCCGGGCGTCGCGGCTTCCGATACGATCAAGGCCCGGATGATGGACAGCGTATCTTTTGACGGCACGCTCGGGCTTGAGGTGCAGAGGGACAACATCTCGTTCGGCCTCGACTACGGCATCCGCGCTTCGGAGCATAAGACGGGACATGGCGTGAACGTGAGCTTCACCTACAAGTTCTAACTTCCCAATCAGAAACAGAAAGCCCGGCGACCGGAATATACTCCGACCGCCGGGCTTTCTGTTTCGGTGAGTGGGGGGAAGAAGGAACCTCCCGGCCTTTGGGAAGCCGGGAGGCCCGCTTTTGGGGGAGGAGGGAGAATCAGAAGCGTCCGCGCAGGGCCTTTTCCATCCGGTCCATGGCGATGCTCAGGTTTTCATACGAATTGGCGTAGGAGATGCGGAGGTGCTCCTCATCCCACGGCACGATGGCAAGCCCCGCGTCAAGCAGAAATTCGGCGGCCTGCATGGGCGTTCCCAGACCGGGGATGCTTACCATGATGTAAAAAGCTCCCTTGGCGCGCACGAAGAAGACGCCGGGCATGGCGGCCAGCCGGTCGAGCAGCATGAGCCGCCTGCGATCCAGTTCTTTTACCATATCCGCAATGTGTCCCTGCGGGCCGCGCAAAGCGGCGACGGCCCCCCACTGCGCATAGGTGCAGGGGCACATGGCGGAATACTGATGCGCGCAATAGATGGGGGCTATGAGCCGTTCCGGACCCGCCGCGTACCCGATGCGCGAGCCTGTCATGGCATAGGCTTTGGAAAAGCCGTTCAGGACAACGGTACGTTCGCGCATACCGGGCAAAGAGGCGATGCTGATGTGTTCCTCGCCGTCAAAGATGATCTTCTCATTGATTTCGTCGCTGACGACGATGAGGTCATGCTTGATCGCCAGATCCGCGATGCCTTGCAGCGTTCCGCGCGGATAAACCGTTCCTGTGGGGTTTTGGGGCGAGTTGATGAGGATGAGCTTGGTCTTCGGGGTGATATGACGCTCCAGAACATCGGGTTCGGGCTGGAAGCCCTTGGCCTGTTCCGTGGGCACGAATACCGGGACTCCGCTCGCCATGTGTACGCAACTGCCGTAGCTCAGAAACGCGGGGGCGGGTATGAGCGCCTCGTCGCCGGGATTGAGCAGGGCGGCCATGCTCAGGTGCAGCGCTTCGGAGACGCCCGCCGTGATGACGATTTCTGTTTCCGGGGCGTAGTCGAGCCCGTTTTCGTCCTTCAGCTTGCGGGCCACTTCCTGCCGCAGTTCAAGGAGGCCGTAATTGGAAGTGTAGTGAACCTGCCCGTCGTCGACGGCCTTCTTGACGGCTTCGTTGATGTGCGGCGCGGGGAGGAAGTCCGGGCGGCCCATGACCATGTTGATGATGTCCTGCCCGGCGCGCTGTCGGGCTTCCGCCGCGTCGAAAAAGGCGCAGAGGCTGGAAAAGGGGATGTGTTCCGTGCGAAGTGCGAGTTCCATTGCGGTCTCCTTGAAGCGTGAGGAAGGACTAGGCCGTCTGCCGGAATCCGGCGGGACAGTAGTAGCGTTGCAGACAGTAGACGATGATGAAGAGTCCGATGCCGGCGAAGTCCCAGATATGGCCGGGAATGAACAGCAGGAGCGCGCCGCTCAGCAGCAGGAGGCGTTCGAGCAGCGTGGTCCGGCGCATCAGGTAGTTCTCCCAGACCGCCGCGAAAGCGATGAGGCCGAGCATGACGGTAACGAAGGTGAGCGCGATGTCGAACAGGTTCGACTGGAGCAGCAGCGCTGGACGGTAGTAGAAGAGAATGGGAAGGATATACAACGCCTTTGCGTACTTGAAGGCCGTAAACATGGTCTTCATAGGGTCGGCGTTGGCGATGCCCGCGCCTACGATGGAGGCGAGGCCCACCGGAGGCGTGATTTCCGAGTCGATGCTGAACCACATCATGATGAAGTGGGCGGTCATCAGCGGAAAGCCCATATCCGCCAGTGCGGGGCCTACGGCAATGGCGGTGACGATGTAGGCCGGTCCGCTGGCAAGGCCCATGCCGAGGATCATGGAAATGAGGCCCACGAGCAGGATGGCGACGAGAGGGCTGCCGTTGGCGAGGGTCGTGAACAGCCACGAGAGCTTGAGCCCGACGCCCGTCAGGCCGACGAGCGAGAGGATGATGCCGATGCAACCCACGAGGCTGCCGATGCCGAGCGAGTAGCGCCCGCCGAGCACCATCGCTTCATACAGCATCTTGAAGTCGACCTTACGGCTCTTGATGCTGTGGATTACGATGAGGGTGATGATCCCGCCGAGCGCGGACATGCCCGGCGAATACCCGAAGGCCATGATCACGATGATGACCATGATGGCGACGAAGAAGTGCCACCCCTCACGGCAGACGATCCGGGCGGAGGGGATGTGATGATCCTTCATTTGCCCGATGTTGTGCTTTTTGGCTTCAAAATGGATGAAGGCCATCAGCGTGATGTAATACAGGATGATCGGGCCGGTGGCGACGGTCACGATGGTAAGGTAGGGGATCTGGGTGAATTCGGCCATAAGGAAGGCCACGGCGCCCATGATGGGAGGCATGATCTGCCCGCCCGTGGAGGCGGCGGCTTCGATGGCGCCTGCCACATGAGGCCGGTAGCCGACCTTCTTCATCATGGGAATGGTCAGTACGCCGGTGGAAGAGACGTTGGCCACGGCGCTGCCGGAGATGGAGCCGAGGAGCGCGCTGCCGATGACGGCGGCCTTGGCCGGCCCGCCCACGGTATTGCGGGTGAGCGCGAAGGCCAGACGGATGAAGAAATCCCCGGCTCCGGACTTTTCCAGAAAAGCGCCCATGAGGATGAAAGGGGCCACGTACTGGATCATCATCTTGGCGGAAAGCCCGTAGTAGCCTTCCATGCCCGCGTAGACCTGCGTGACCACCGCTTCGAGATCGAAGCCGCCGTGCCCGAAGTGCCCGGGGATGACGAATCCGTACAGCGAATAGAGGATGAGGATGATGGACACCAGCGTCAACGACCAGCCGATGACCCTGCGCCCGCCCTCAAGGCCGAGGAACAGCATCAGGCAGCCGAAGAAGATATCCATTTCCGTCAACATGCCCAGCCGCATGAAGCGATCCAGATACTCCCAGATGGCGTAGGCCGAACCGGCGATGCTGCCGATGATGAGCAGCCAGTCCACAAGGGAGATGTGGTTGACCTTCGGCTTTTTTTCAAAGGGGTAAATGACCAGCGTCATGCAGAAGACGGTCATGATGTAGAGGCCGTGCTTCCACATCACGTCGGCGCTGACGTAGACGGTCCAATAGATTACAAGCGCGGATATGGACGCAAGGCAGATATTGACGATCCGTTCCGGGGTGCCGGTAAAGACGCGTTCCTTTTCCTTGCCTTCTTCGGCAATAAGCGGCTCATGGAGAGGCGTTTCGTTCATGGTATTCCTCGGCAGGCTTTCCGTAAGGGAAGGGGGAAGGCGCCTCCGAGGCTCCCCGGAGGCGCCGAACGAATGTAAATCAATCCTTGATGAGGCCTATTTCGCGGAAATAACGTTCCGCGCCGGGGTGCAGGGGGATGGGCTTGTAGCTGACGGCAAGGTTGGGGCTCATGCTCTTGAGCGCGGCGATGACGTTGCCCAGATAGTCGACACCTTCCTGGCTGTAGACGGTCTTGACGATTTCATAGACAAGGTCGTCCGGCAGGTCGGCCCGGCAGGCGAACATGGCGCCCGTGCCCACGGTTTCGATGGGCTGGTCGATGCCGTTGTAGGCGCCCTTTTCGATGGTGGTAGGCAGGTATTGGGGGTACTTCTGCATCACGTCGGCGCGTGTTCCCGGCAGGAATTCGAGGATGTGCACTGGACGCAGGATGGAGAGTTCGGAGATCTGCGGCGAGGGGATGGACGACAGTTCCACGGCGACGTCCACCTGTCCGGTCTTGACCGCTTCCATGGCTTCGCTGGAGGGCAGGAACAGCACCTTGCCGAAATCCTTCTTGGGATCAAGCCCGTTGGCTTCGACCCAGCGGAAGAAGTCGAGATGCATGGTGCCGCCGGGAGCGCCCACGCTGATGGTCTTGCCCTTGAGATCCTTGAAGGTGCGGATGCCCGAGGACTTGAGGGCGTAGGGCTGGGCGGCCTGCATGTACAGGATGCCCATGCCGCGCATGTTCCGGTACTGCTTCTTGTAGGGGGCCTTGCCTTCCCACGCCAGCGGGGGATCCTGCGTATTGAGCATGGCGAAATCGGCCTTGCCCTGTTCCAGTCTGTTGATGCTCTCCACGACGCCGGCGGCGGAGATCGCGGTAATGCTGATGCCGGGGATCTTTTGCGAGGCGAAACCCGCGATGCCGCTGCCCACGGCGAAGAAGCCTCCGCCCACGGAGCCGGTGGAGAAGGTGAGCTTGAGAGGCTCGGCCTGTGCC
>OOAM01001992.1_pt1 | contig 11409 bp, 9 predicted proteins | sample 1671131 | NCBI WGS metagenome assembly OOAM01 (sample SAMN06348125, study PRJEB24527) | human gut metagenome | biome: human gut; feature: ankylosing spondylitis patient; material: feces | host: Homo sapiens | place: China | collected 2015-10 | reverse complement strand
AGGACAAGGAAGCCATCTTTGATGCAGTGGACACCTTGGAACTTTGCCTCAAGACCATCACCCCCATGCTGGACACCATGAAGACCCTGCCCGCCAATATGCGCCGCGCCGCCGCAAAGGGCTTTATCAACGCCACCGACTGCGCCGACTACCTGACCAAGAAGGGGATGCCTTTCCGGGATGCCTACAAGCTGACCGGCTGCATGGTGTCGGACTGCATTGCCGCCGACAAAACGCTGGAAGAGCTGACCCTGACCCAGTTCCAGAGTTACAGCCCGCTGTTCGGGGCCGATATCTATGATGCCATCGACCTTGTGCACTGCTGCGAGGGACGCACCAGCTACGGCGGCCCCAGCGCCGCCAGCGTAGAAAAGCAGATCGCGCTGGCAACGGCGCGGCTGGACGCATGGGAGGGGGAAAACGCATGAAGGTAAAGGTATTTATTGATGGCTCTTCCGGCACCACCGGCCTGCGCATTGCCGACCGTCTGGCCGCCCGCCCGGAGATCGAGCTGCTGTCCATCTCTGCCGAAGGGCGCAAGGACGTGCACGAGCGGGCAAAGGTCATCAATTCTGCCGACCTTGCCTTCCTCTGCCTGCCGGATGCGGCTTCTAAAGAGGTCATGCCCCTGCTGCGCCCGGACGTGAAGGTGCTGGACACCTCCACCGCCTTCCGCACCGATGCCGCATGGGACTACGGCTTCCCGGAGCTGGCGGGCCAGAAGGAAAAAATCAAAAATTCCTGCCGCGTGGCAGTGCCCGGCTGCTATGCCAGCGGCTTTATCAGCATTGCCCGCCCGCTGGTGGAGCTGGGCCTTGCACCGGCAGAGTATCCCTTCAGCTGCACCGGCATCTCCGGCTACTCCGGCGGCGGCAAAAAGATGATCGCCGAGTACGAGAGCCCCGACCGCCCGGCACACAGCAAACTGGATGCACCCAAGAGCTACGGTCTGGGCCTTGCCCATAAGCATCTGCCGGAAATGCAGAAGATCAGCGGCCTTGATCACACCCCCATGTTCGTGCCGGTGGTGTGTGACTATTACTGCGGCATGCAGGTGCTGGTGCCGCTGGATCTGACGCTGGCGGGCAGCACCGCCGAACAGGTGGCTGCAGGCATTGCGGCATATTACAAGGATGCTGCCACCGTCAAGGTGCACGCCCTGAACGAAGCCCTGCCGGAGAACGGCCTGTACTCCAATGCCATGGCCGGCACCGACCGCATGGAGCTGTACATGACCGTGAACGCTGCAGGCGACCAGATGATGCTGGTCTCCCTGTTCGATAATCTGGGCAAAGGCTCTTCCGGCGCGGCCGTCCAGTGCATGAACCTGATGCTGGGGCTGGAAGAGACCGAAGGGTTGGAATAAAAAAGAAAACCCTCTCAGTCACCTGACGGTGACAGCTCCCCCGAAGGGGGAGCTTTTGGCAAAAAGATAAGGTTTCCCTCTTGCTGAAAAGCTCCCCCTTTTGGGGGAGCTGGCAATGCCGCAAGGCATTGACTGAGAGGGTTCGTCCTGTGGGAAAGGAAGATCATTATGCAGTATCAAGAAGTTGCGGGCGGCATCTGCGCGCCCAAGGGCTTTGCAGCGGCTGGCGTGCACTGCGGCATCCGCGCAAACCATGCAGAAAAATACGATCTGGCACTCATCAAGGCGGACGTGCGCTGCGCCGCCGCCGGTGTGTACACCACCAACAAGGTCTGCGGCGCACCCATCAAGGTGGACCGCGCCCACCTGAAGGACGGCTACGCACAGGCAATCATCGTGAACAGCGGCAACGCCAACACTTGCGCCGCCAACGGCGTGGCTCTGGCCGAAGAATGCTGTGAGCTGGTGGGCAAGGAGCTGGGCATCGACCCGCAGGACGTTCTGCCCGCTTCCACCGGTGTCATCGGTCAGCCCATGGTCATCGACCCCTTTGCCCGGGGCATCCCTGCCGCCGCCGCAAAGCTGGCTGCGGACGAGCAGGGCAGCACCGATGCCGCCACCGCCATCATGACCACCGACACCCACAAAAAGGAATACGCCATCCAGTTCGAGCTGGGCGGCAAGACCTGCACGGTGGGTGCCATTGGCAAGGGCAGCGGCATGATCGCCCCCAACATGGCAACCATGCTGGCCTTCTACACCACCGATGCCGCCGTCTCACCCATCCTGCTGGAAAAGGCCCTCAAGACCGTGGTGCCCGGCACCTACAACCAGATGAGCGTGGATCTGGACACCTCCACCAACGATACCCTGATCATCATGGCTTCCGGTCTGGCCGGAAACCCCGAGATCTGCGAAGAGAACGCAGACTACGATGCTTTTGTGGCGGCCCTGACCGCCATTGCTGAGCACATGTGCGCCGAGCACGCCGGTGACGGCGAGGGTGCCACCCACCTTATCACCTGCGAGGTGACCCACGCCCCCGACCTGAAAACGGCCCGAGCCGTCAGCCGCAGCGTGGTCTGCTCCAACCTGTTCAAGGCCGCTGTCTTTGGCCGCGATGCCAACTGGGGCCGCATCCTCTGCGCCATCGGCTACACCCCCGGCGATTTCTCCATCGACAAGGTCTGTGTCTGGCTGAGCAGTGCCGCAGGTGAGGTCTATGTCTGCGAGAACGCCGCCTACCACCCCTACAGCGAGGACGAGGCCGCCAAAGTTCTGGCGGAGCATGATATCCTTGTCAAGGTGGATATGGGTACCGGCGATGCCAGCGCCAAGGCATGGGGCTGTGATCTGACTTATGATTATGTGAAGATCAACGGGGATTATCGGACCTGATGCTGCGCCCTCTCAGTCACCTACGGTGACAGCTCTCCCAAAGGGAGAGCCAAGAATGCTAACGGCAAGGAGCAACGGAGAGTATATGAAAAACGAAGAAATGGCCCTCCTGTTTTCGGAGGCGACCCCTTACATCCAGAAATACCATGGCAAAACCATGGTCATCAAATACGGCGGCAACGCCATGATCAACGAGACGCTGAAAAACGCCGTGATGAACGACCTTGTCACCCTGACGCTGCTGGGTGTGCGGGTAGTGCTGGTGCACGGCGGCGGCCCCGCCATCAACGAGATGCTGAAAAAGGTGGGCGTGGAGAGCCACTTTGCAAACGGTCTGCGGGTGACGGACGATGCCACCATGGAAATCGTGCAGCAGGTGCTGGCAGGTAAGGTGAACAAGGACCTTGTGGCAAAGCTGCGCGGGCGCGGCGTGGGTCTGTGCGGCATGGACGGACAGATGCTCCGCTGCACTGAGCTGGACCCCCAGCTGGGCCATGTGGGCGAGATCGTCCATGTGGACGCTACCCTGATCGAAAGCCTGCTGGACGGCGGCTTTATCCCGGTCATCGCCACCGTGGGCATGGATGACCTCGGGCAGGCGTACAACGTCAACGCGGACACCGCCGCGGCCCAGATCGCCATTGCCCTCAAGGCCGAAAAGCTGGTGTCCATGACCGATATCGCGGGTCTGCTGCGGGATAAGGAGGACGAGACCACCCTTATCCCCGAGGTGGAAGTGACCGAGATCGAGGGCTACAAGTCCGCCGGCATCATTGCGGGCGGCATGATCCCCAAGATCGGCGGCATGGCGGACGCCATCTATCAGGGCGTGCACGAGGCTGTTATCATTGATGGCCGTGTGCCGCACTCCATCCTGCTGGAACTGTTCTCCGACCGCGGCTCCGGTACCCGCTTCTACCGCCGCAGCCACCGCGAATAAAAAGATTGCGCAAGCGAAAAAGCAGTATTATAATAGAAAAAACGCTCCCTCCGGGGGAGCGGCGCATGCGCGGAACTTCTATTCACAGGAGGTACACCTATGGATTCTGAAAAAGTCATCAAGCGGGACAACGAGTACGTCCTGCACACCTATAACCGCAATCCCATCGTGCTGGAAAAAGGCCACGGGCTGTACGCCGAGGGCCCGGAGGGACAGAAGTATCTGGACTTCACCAGCGGCATCGGGGTGAACAGCCTCGGCTACTGCGACCTTGCATGGGCAGAAGCTGTGTCCCAGCAGGCACACAAATTGCAGCACACCTCCAACCTCTACTATACTGCGCCCTGCGGCAAGCTGGCGAAAAAGCTGTGCAAGCGCACCGGCATGAGTAAGGTTTTCTTCGGCAACTCCGGCGCTGAAGCCAACGAGGGCGCCATCAAGGCCGCCCGCAAGTACAGCGTAGACCATTACGGCAAGGACCGCTACAACGTCATCACGCTGGTCAACAGCTTCCATGGCCGCACCCTTGCCACCCTGACCGCCACCGGGCAGGAGGTGTTCCACAACTACTTCGGCCCCTTCAACGAGGGCTTCCAGTACGTCCCGGCGGGGGATATTGAAGCGCTGCGGGAGCTGGTAGACCGCCACACCTGCGCCGTGATGATGGAACTGATTCAGGGCGAGGGCGGCGTGATGGCGCTGGACCCGGACTATGTACAGGCCGTGCGCGCTTTGTGCGACGAAAAAGACCTTGTGCTCATCGTGGACGAAGTGCAGACCGGCGTAGGCCGCACCGGCACCTTCCTGTGCTGTGAGCACTATAACCTCAAGCCGGACATCGTCACCCTTGCCAAGGGGCTGGGCGGCGGCTTGCCCATCGGCGCGGTGCTGATGAATGAAAAGGTAGCCGAGGGCATGGGCCCCGGCACCCACGGCTCTACCTTTGGCGGCAACCCGGTGGTCTGCGCCGGTGCCAACGTGGTGGTGGACCGTCTGGACCAGAGCTTCCTTGCACAGGTCAGCGAGCGCGCCGTACAGCTGCGCACCGGCTTGGCAAAGCTGCCCCACGTCAAGAACATTTCCGGCATCGGCCTGATGGTGGGTATCGAATTCTTTGATGTGCAGGCTGCGGATGTGCTGGCTGCCTGCCGTGAAAAGGGCCTGCTGGTGCTTACCGCTAAGACCCGGCTGCGTCTGCTGCCGCCGCTGACCGTCTCCGAACACGAGGTAGACATGGCGCTGGAGGTGCTGGCTGAGGTGCTGGGCACGATGGAGCCGACGGCTCCGAAGGAGCAGGCATGAAAAATCTGCTGAAAATGAGCGATCTGACCCCCGGCGAGCTGACCCACATCCTGGATGTGGCCGACCAGCTCAAGGCACAGCAGAAACTGGGCGGCACCGCCCCCCTGCTGGCCGGTAAAACGGTGGCCATGCTGTTCTCCAAGGCGTCCACCCGCACCCGCACCAGCTTTGAGGTGGGTGTGTACCAGATGGGCGGCCTTGGCAACTATATGAATACCGCCGAGCTGCAGGCCGGGCGGGGCGAGCCTTTGCGGGACACCGCCCGGGTGCTGGGGCGCTACTACGACTGCGCCGTCTGGCGCACCTACCGCCAGCGGGACTTGGAGGAACTGGCCGAGCTTTCTGGCATTCCGGTGATCAACGGCCTTACCGACTACGCACACCCCTGTCAGGTGCTGGCTGACCTGATGACCATCCGGGAGCGCCGGGGCACGCTGGCAGGGCTGAAGCTCTGCTTTGTGGGCGACGGCAGCAACATGGCCAACAGCCTGATCGTGGGCGGCCTTTTGGCGGGGATGCAGGTATCCTGCGTCTGTCCTCCGGGCTACCGACCGGCAGCGGATGTGCTGATGTTTGCCCACAAATACGGCAATGCCTTCCACCTGACCACCGACCCCGCCGAGGGCCTGCGGGATGCGGACATCGTAGCTACCGCCGCATGGAACACCACCGCCCCCGGCACTGCCGAGAGCGAGCAGCGTCTGCGGGATTTTGTGGGCTTCCAGCTCACCGGCAAGCTGCTGGAAAGCGCCAAGCCCGATGTCATGGTGCTGCACTGCCTGCCCGCCCACCGGGGCGAGGAGATCTCCTCGGCGGTGTTCGAGCAGCACGCACCGGAGATCTTCGATGAAGCCGAGAACCGCCTGCACGTGCAGAAAGCCGTGCTGGCCATTCTTCTGGCGGGGAAATAAAAACAGAACGCCAACAGGGCCGCCGCACATCGTTTGTGCGGCGGCCCTGTTTTTTTATCGTGGGAGATTTGAAAAAGCGATCAGCTGCGGTCCATTTTGACCACGAACAGGTAGCTCAGAACAAAGGATAAGCCAAAGGCAATGACCCAGCCGATGGCGGCGTAGATGAAGTAAGGTCCGATATAAGCGGGAATGCTGAAAATGCTGGAGGTGATGTAGCCGTACAGGCGCACACCAAAGGCACCGATGAAGGCACTGCCCACGCAGCTGCCGATGGTGGCAGCAAGGAAACCCTTCTTGTACTTGGTCAGCACGCCGAACAGAGCAGGCTCGGTGATGCCCAGAATGCCGGACAGAACGGAGGACAGAACGATGGAACGTTCCTTTTGGCTCTTTTCTTTGAAATAGCAGCCTGCGGCGGCACCCACAATGGACAGATTTGCAATGAACATCATGGGCATGAGCATGTCGTAGCCTTTGGTGGCAAAGTTCTCCAGAGCAATAGGAGTCATGGCGTGGTGCATACCCACCAGAATGGAAGCGGGGCGGATCAGACCCATGACGACACCGGCAAAGATGGGAGAGATACCGAACAGCACATCCAGCATCCATGCCAGACCTTTACCGATATAGATGCCCGCGGGGCCGATGACAGTCAGAGCGAAAAAGCCGGAAATGAACAGGGTGATGGTGGGGGTGATAACGGTGCGGGCGGCTTCGGGAACGATATTATCGACCCACTTGTAGATATAGCTCAGGGCAAATACGCCGAAGATGATGGGAATGACCGAACCAGAATAGTTGAATACCGGAATGGGCAGGATGCCTGCAAACATAAAGTTGCTGATCTCGCCTGCCTTGGCAGCATCCACCATGGTGGGGTACATCAGAGTGGCGGCAATGGCAATGGCCAGATACTGGTTGGTCTTGAATTTTTTTGCGGCCGATGCGGCAATGAAGAACGGCAGGAAGGTAAACACACCGCTTGCCAGCATATCAATGATCTTATAGGTATCGGTAGCATTGGAAACCACGCCCAGAGCGACAAGACCGCCCATCAGGCCCTTGATCATACCGGCACCGGCAATGGCGGGCACGATGGGGCCGAATACGCCGGACACCATATCCATGAACCAGGAAATAAAGTCCTTCTTCTTTTCCGGCTGGGCGGGAGCGGCGATATCCTCCTTCAGATCCAGCATCTGCAGGGCGATGTCATAATATTTATGGACGCTGGTGCCAAGCACGATCTGCAGCTGGCCTTTGGCAAACTGCACGCCAATGACACCATCCAGCGCCTTGATGGCGTCCTCCTGGATCTTGCTGGTATCCTTGAGCTCAAAGCGCAGACGGGTCATGCAATGCCAAGTGTTCACAACATTGTCTTTGCCGCCGACATACTCGATGATCTTTGCGACGACTTCAGTCTTTTCCATAAGGGAGAGCCTCCTTCTTCGGTTTCCTTTTTCCTTGATTGTGTTCCAAAGCGAAAATCCAGCACGTGCGTTGTGACGCTAATATACCACGGAAAAATTTCATTGTAAAACATACCATTTCTCTGGAATGATTTCAAAAAGCAACGATAACATGCTGTTAAATGATTTTAGTTTCAAAAATTGGACTGTTTTATTTTGCGGTTTTCGCCAAATAAAAAGCAGGAATTGATTTGCCGCCCAAGGTATGATTGAATAGTTCTGCAAGTAAAAATGCAAACCCTTTTCAATCTGCTATAAAGAGGTGTGCTTCTTATGAAACCTACGATCATTACAGATATCAAATGTTTTGTCACGAACCCGGAACGTCATAATCTGGTGGCTGTCAAGGTGCTCACGAATAAGGGCGTTTATGGTGTGGGCTGCGCAACCTTCCAGCAGCGGCCGCTGGCGGTGAAATGCGCGGTGGAGGATTACCTCAAGCCCATCCTGATCGGACGCGATGCCAACGATATTGAAGACCTGTGGAACCTGATGATGGTCAACTCCTACTGGCGCAACGGCCCGGTGCTGAACAACGCCGTGGCAGGCATCGACATGGCGCTGTGGGATATCAAGGGCAAGCTGGCAGATATGCCGCTGTACCAGCTGCTGGGCGGCAAAGCACGCACCGCCATTCCGGCCTATACCCACGCCGTGGCGGATGATCTGGAAGGATTATACCGCGAGGTGGACCGCATCTACAAGGAGGGATACCGTCATATCCGCTGCCAGCTGGGCTTTTACGGCGGGATCCCGGACGAGCTGAATACCCCGGAAAACCCCCTGCCCGGCACCTATTTTAACCAGGACGACTACATGCGCAACACCGTGTATATGTTCGGCAAGCTGCGGGAAAAGTACGGCAGCTCCTTCCACATCCTGCACGATGTGCATGAAAGGCTGACCCCAAATCAGGCGATCCGGTTTGCCAAAGAGCTGGAACCGTACGCTCCCTATTTCCTCGAAGATCTGCTTCCGCCGGATCAGAACGAGTGGCTGGCCCAGCTGCGCAGCCAGTGTGCGGCCCCCATTGCTACCGGCGAGCTGTTCAATAACCCCATGGAATGGAAAGAACTGGTCGTGAACCGCCGCGTGGACTACCTGCGCTGCCATGTTTCCCAGCTGGGTGGCATTACCCCGGCGGTAAAGCTGGCGCACTTCTGCGAACCCTTTGGTGTGCGTATCGCATGGCACACCCCATCGGACATTACCCCCATCGGGGTGGCGGTGAATACCCACCTGAACATCCATCTGCATAATGCCGCCATTCAGGAGAACATCGAGCTGAAAGACAAGATCAAGGCAGTGTTCCCCGGCTACAACGAGGCAAAAGGCGGCTACTTCTACCCTATTGAGCGTCCGGGCATCGGTGTGGATATCGACGAAAAGGAGATCGTCAAGTATCCGGTGCGCTACCGTCCCCATGAGTGGACCCAGAGCCGTATCCCGGATGGTACGCTGGTGACACCGTGACCGACCGCTTTCAATAATGTGCAGGACTTTGCACTTTTTGTCCCAGTGTGGTATCCTTAGCAAAAGACCCCAAGGGAGGATACTGCCTGTGACTGCCAAAAAGACCGAGTTCATCGTTACAGACCTCATCAGCAAGATCTTTCAGCGCAAGACCATAATGGACAAGCTGCCCAGCCAGCGGGAATTGGCAGAGATCTATCACGTTTCCCGTTTCACGATCCAGAAGGTGCTGGGAAGGCTGCAATCCATTGGTTTGATCTATATGACACAGGGTGATGGCACCTATATCAACAAAAAGGCACTGGGGCATCCCATGGTCTACAATTCCCTTACCGAAGTGCCCTATGAGGAGCTGCGTTCCAGAACTCTGTACCTGAAGCAGGTGGAGCCTACGGCGGAGCTGCGCCGGGTGTTCAATCTTGAAGCCGGCGAGACCCTGTGGGAGTTCCGCCGCATCCGTATCGTGCGGTATGAGATCAGTCAGGTAGAAACTGGCTGGATGCCCTGTGCGCTGTTTCCGGAGCTGAACCGGGAGGTGCTGGAGGATTCTATTCAGAGCTATGCCTTGCGGCAGAAGTACCGCATTGCCTACTTTATTACCAACTACCATGCAGCAGCACTGGATGCAGAGCACGCCGAACTTTTGCACTGCAAAAAGGGGCTGCCGGTCATGGATATCACTTCCCGTGGTGTACTGCGGGATGGAAGGATCTTTGTTTACAGCCGCATCAAGGCGGTGCAGTATGAGTGCACGTATGTCTCGCCCTTCAATAAGGACGTGTTCCTTTCCCGGCGGAAAATAATCACGGAAGATGCATAAAAAGAACGCCTGTCAGGCTCAATGGCCCGGCAGGCGTTCTTGCATGGGGATCATACGTAAGCCGCACCGCGGTCGAGGATCTTATCGAACCGGGCAAAGAAGGTGATGGTGGTGATGGTGGCGGCCAGAATGTCGCTGACCGGCTCGGCCAGAAACACGCCGAACACCGGGTTCGGCAGAACGTGCGGCAGAATGAAGATGAGGGGGATCAACAGAATGATCTTGCGCAGGCAGGCCAGCAGCAGGCTGACCTTAGCCTGCCCCAGCGCCATAAAGCTTTGCTGGCAGGCGATCTGGAAGCCCATGGCAAAAATGCCCGCCATGTAAATGCGCATGGCCCACGTGGTGTACTGGATCAGTGCGGTGTCCGAGGTGAAAATGCCTGCCACCGCGCCGGGAAACAGCATCATCAACAGCCAGAACAAGCAGGTGTAGGCCCCGCACAGCGTCAGCTGAAAACGGAAGGCTTCCTTGACGCGGGCCTTCTTGCCTGCGCCGAAGTTGAAGCTCATCACCGGCTGTCCGCCCTGACAGATGCCCTGAATGGGCAGCGTGCACAGCTGGGATGCGCTGGTGATGACGGTCATGGCACCCACAGCCACATCGCCGCCGTACCGCGCCAGACTGGAGCTGAAGCTGATGGAAAGCAGGCTTTCGGTGGAGAGCATCACAAACGAAGAGATGCCCAGCGCCAGCACCGGCAGAATGATCTGCTTTTCCGGGCGCAGGTAGTCTCTGCGCAGGCGCAGGATGGTCTTTTTGCCGGTGAGAAAGCGGATGATCCATGCCGCACCCACGGCCTGACTGAGCACCGTGGCAATGGCCGCACCCCGCACGCCCAGCCCGAACCCGAAGATCAGGATGGGGTCGAGGATAATGTTGATCACCGCGCCGATCACGGTGGTAAGCATACTGGTCTTGGCAAAGCCCTGCGTGGTGATAAAAGGGTTCATGCCCAGCACCACCAGCACGAACACCGAGCCTGCAATGTAGATGCGGCTGTAGCTCAGGGCGTACGGCAGGGTGGCATCGCTGGCACCGAACAGCCGCAGCAGCACCGGTGCCCCGGCATAGAAGCCAATGGTCAGCACCACGGCAAAGAACATCAGCATGGTAAAGCTGTTGGAGACGATCTTTTCGGCCTGCTGTCTGTCCCCCTGCCCCAGAGCAATGGCGGTGCGCGGCGCGCCGCCCGCGCCCACCAGCATGGCAAAAGCGTTCAGCAGCATCAGAATGGGTGTGAACAGCCCCACGCCGGTCAGCGCTGCCGCGCCAATGCCCGCAATGTGGCCGATGTAAATGCGGTCCACGATGTTATACAGCAGGTTCACCACCTGCGCCACCACGGCGGGGATCATGAGCTGCAGCATCAGCTTTTTGATGCTGCCGGTGCCCATATCTTGTTTTGCCTGTGCCATTGGAATGCTCTCCTCTATACTTCAAATTTGAAAAATATCGTTCCTATTATACTCGGCTCCCGCCCAAAAGAACAGCCTTTTTTGCAAAGAAACCGCGCTTTCTGCCCCAAAAACGCAAAACGGCACGGCTGCGTATGGCTTGCAGCCGTGCCGTGCCGTAACGGGAGAAAAGTGTTGACGGAAAACCGCTTTTTTGCTATACTGTAAAGGCTAATATATGGAGATGTATCGAAGCGGTCGTAACGAGAACGACTCGAAATCCAAGTGGATGCTTCGCCGGATGTCTCCATATCACACGAGGGAACG
>OOAM01001990.1_pt1 | contig 11412 bp, 7 predicted proteins | sample 1671131 | NCBI WGS metagenome assembly OOAM01 (sample SAMN06348125, study PRJEB24527) | human gut metagenome | biome: human gut; feature: ankylosing spondylitis patient; material: feces | host: Homo sapiens | place: China | collected 2015-10 | reverse complement strand
CGCAAATGAAAAAAGCGGCACACCGGGTCGTGCCTCATCAAAACGAAAGTGTCCTTGCAAGGTAAAGAAAACTGCTATTTATGGCCCTGTTCCGCCTTCTGTTCCAAAGATACGCTTCTGCCCTTCTGCTGTCAACGGCTCCGCGCCAATTCATCAAAGCTATAAAAAACGATTTCTTTTTTGTATAAAAAGCCGCCCCGGCTTCCATTGCGGAAACCGGGGCGGTTCATTCTGTTTATTGGTGTTCTTTCAGACACTCAATGCCTACCAACTGGCATTCAGTTTTTGAAGTTTTAGTCATATCTGTATTTAGAGGACTTTCCGTACACTTTTCGGAGCGATTTTTTCAGACTGACCACCGTTTCCTTGATGATCTTTGCCTCATCGGCGGAGCAATCTGCAAGCTGTTCGGTCATCCAGCTGTCGAACACCGGCTTTGCTTTTTTGATCTCGATGCACAGCAGCTCGTCTGCGGAGCAGTCCAGTGCGTTAATGATGTCGATCAGCGTTTTCAGGCTGGGCACGGAGTTGCCCGTCTCGATATGGCTGATGTGCGTGACCACAACGCCGACCTCATTGGCCAGCTGCTCCTGCGTCATGCCCTTTGCAAGGCGGCAGGCACGAATACGTTTTCCGATGTCGGCGTAGTCCACCATAGTACAAGTACCCTCCGTTTTGTGAAGTGATACTTGTATTGTATGTGCAATCGACCGGGATTGTAATAATCTGAAAGTGCAGTGGACTTATAAATACTAATCGTTCAGAAATACTTTAACTTCCTGCTTTCCGTCAATCGTTGTCACAGCAGTAATGGCATCCGGGCGGAAGGAGTCTCCCGGATAATGCATTTCCAATTTCAGATTGACTTTTTTCCCAGCTTCCACTTCCTGTGCCAGTTTATTCTCAAAATTTTTGAATTCGTTCCGATTTAGTCCAGAATCCTGCGGAATGAGATTCTCCAAATCATTTGCCCCATCAAAGCGATCTGCAATTGCATGACCTCGATCATCGGTACTTTTTTCATATCCTTTTCCAATGTCATGGATGCTGTCTTTAATTTGCAGACGACCATCATGCTCTTTCAGATGCAGGTCTCCTTCGGCTGTAAACAGCCTTCCAAGGTGATCGGTAGTGTACTCATATCCGTTTCTTTTATACTCTGCATCCGACAAAAGATCCTGCTCCATACGGTACGGCATTCCATCATCGTTATTTTTGTATTCCAGCTCTTTTTCTAGCTCTGCAAATGACTTTTCCGTAGCAGCATCCAGTTTTTCTTCTGCCTTTTCTGTCACGCCTTTCTGTAGACGCTCAAATGACCGTTTGACGACATCATCCAACCCAATGTGCGTTTTTGCTTCCATCGGTTTCGCTTCTGAGATTTCTCGCCTCACAGCACACGACCTCCCTGCTGTTCAAAATTCGTCCTTAGATTATCTACAGCCTTTGCATCCGGGTTCAGGCTCATGCCCATGCTTATCACGCTATTTAGCACCCAGTCTGCAGCAGCAGCTTTCAGGCCGTACTGTCCCTGCAGCTGTTCCAGAAATTCTTTACGGGGTGTGAGCGATTTTTTAGCTGCGGCACAGTAATCAACGACTGTACCGATCCCACCAAAGAAATCGAACACAGCTTTCCGAGTCTTAGCCACATCCAGTTCTCCGCCTGCAAAGACCCGTTCCAGGTAGCGGTCGTCCTCCGGCTTCAGCACAGTCTCATGGCGTTTCAGCCAGAGCTTCAGCTGCTCCATCTCCGAAATGCTCAGCGGTTCCAGCTCTTTGCCCACTGCCAGTTGTCCGAATACAAACTCTGCGTTGATTTCATGCGGCATTTTTGAAGGCTTGTGGTAAACAGCATTTTCCGGCATGGGATACGCCTCAATCTTGCAGAGCACCGCCTCCGGCCACTCGTTCTGGTAAACGGCAGCCACACCAAGCGGCAGCTTGGACAATTCGTCGATCTGTGCCTCCTTCAGGGCGGCAGACTTGCCTACCAGCTTGCGATCTTCTTCGTCCGGCAGGCGCAGAATAATTTTGGTGTTCGTGTTGCGGATGACCGACATATCCAGCAGTCCGGGTGCCTGGTCTGCAATGATAAACCCCTCACCATAAGTACGCATTTCCGCAATAGCATTTGCCAGCATTTCCACCGACTTGCCCTGCAAATTTGCACCTTCCTGTGATTGCTCTGCCGAGGTCTTGCACAGCAGGTTGTGCGCTTCTTCCAGCACTGTGACATGGCGAAGCCTGCTGTTCATCCCGCTGCTGCACATCCGGTATTCCTGTAACTTCATCACCAAGATGCCCATCAGCAGCGATTTCGTTTCCATAGAGCCCACACGGCTCAAATCTACGATCACATTCTGATCGAACATTTCAGCATCGCTCAGCGCATCTTCTGCGCAAAGCACACTTCCATAAATACCGTTTGTCAGCGACTTTACGCGGGTGCACAATGCGCCCACATAATCGCTTTGGGTATCCTTGGAATAATGCGACTCTTCAATGACGCCCGGCAGAATATCCAGCAGGTCAAAGAAGGTTGGGAAAATTCCCTTCTCGCTCTCCGAATTGCGCAGATCCCAGCCTACTTTCTGATAGCTGCGCTCAATAGCATCCTTCAGCACCGCTGGCATGGCTGCATACATCGGCCAGCAGGCGTTGAATATCTCCACCAGACGGTCAATATGTTCCAGAATATGGATATTCTCAGGGAATGCAAAGGGGTTCATGCGCAGCAGCGGCGTTTCTCTGGGGTTTGTACCAAACACCTGCACATCTGTACAATTGCCGAACACATTCTTGTATTCGCCCTTGGCCGGTTCCACCACAAGAAACGTCGTTTGTCCGTTCTTTGTGATCTCATCCAGCAGATGGTAGACCGCATTGGATTTGCCTGTGCCGGTCGAGCCAGTGATGAACGTGTGGGAAGCCATTGCCTGCCGATTCAGGATCAGTCCTGCCGCTTCCTCTTTGCCCATGTGGTAAATCTTGCCCAGATTCATCTTGTCCTCATCCGGCATCGCCTCATCCGGCACATTGCGGCCAAACTCCGCGTGCTCAATAATCGGCAAACCATGCACTGAGCGGGTGGGCAAGCCAAGGTGCATCGGCAGTTCCCGCCCGCTGACCAGCGTTGCAGGTGTATAAAGCAGACTATCCGGCGCATTCTCCCATAGTGGGCGAGCAAAGACCGGTTGCATGAACCGCTTGAGATATTCCCGCAGCTGTGCCACTTCTGCCTCATTGTTCTTCCACACATTGACGGCACCGCTCTCCACCGAGGAGCCCTCGCCTACCATCAATGCGCGGTAAGTGTTGGCCGCCAAAAGTGCTGTGGATTGAGTAGACGAAAGGAAATACGCTGCACAGTTATAGCAGCCATAATCTTCACTTTCCTTTACACGCTTGAGCTGGTTTTCAATGCGTTCCAGCAGTTCCTCCACCGATTTATTGCACAGTTCCACCTGCTGAGTACGGCCCGTGCCGCGGGTGTCCGTTGTACCATGGCTCTCCTGCTGGCTGGTGCTGTCTGAAATGCCATGGGACGTTCCGTTGGAAGTACTGTGCGAAGTGCCGGTCTGCTCGGTGGTAGAGTGGCTGGTACCCCACGAGGCGTTTACGCCCATGGAGCCTCCGATGTTCCGGGCGATGCTGTTGAAAGCCGTTCTGGCTGGCGTCATGCCTCCTATGGCCCTGCCCGCCGTGCCAAGCAGCGGGCCGATGACGGCCCCCGCGCCCGGAATCAGGGCCGAAGCTGCCAAGCCGCCCAGACCCAGAATGCCTGCAATGCCGCCAGCCACCGGCGAGATTTTTGTGACCGAGGTGCCGAAGCTGCTGCCGACACCGCCGTTGATACCGCCGCTGACCCCTTTCGTTTTCTGTGTGCCGTCCGTCACCGAAGAGGACTGGTTCGTACCGTCCGTTGTAGTCGTGCTGACAGTATCGCTGATGGTATGGGAAGTTCCACTGCACAGGCTCTCCATCACAGCAGTACTCTGGTTCTCGGTATAAGACCATGTACTCTTGCGGAAGGGCGAAAGAGTGCTGTACAGATTTTCATACCCGCTGCGGATAGCCGCCTGCGTTTCATTGGAAACAGGTTCTGCCAAAAACAGCGCAGTATACTTTTCTCCTTCCATCGCGTCCATAAAGCGCTCGATGCCCTGCACAAAGGCTTTATCTTCCGTTTTAGACTTATCGCGCAGCGCTGCCACACAGGACACTGAGGCCACCGCCTCCTGCTCTTCGCCAAAGGCTTCTTCCAACAGTTTTTTTCCCGCCTCCGGAGAAATGCCTTTTATATCGGAACCGGGGAAGTTGGAGAGCAGCACTTTCTGCAACGCCTTGCTGGAAATTTCCAGCTTGCGGCTCTTCATGCTCTGTTTCAGGGGATCCTCGCGAACGCCCAGATAGATATTGGCACCTGCATTTTCTTCCGGCACATCGATCATCACCGCCAGACTACAGCCTTGTGCCATGCTGGAATAATACACCGTGGAAAGCTTCTGGAACATATCTTCGCCCTTTTTCAGGGTCAGTTTCTTCAGCTGGAACATTCGGATACACTGAGCGGGATCCTGCACCTCCAGCATCTTCTGAGAAAGCTCCACCATGCCATAGTTCTGCAGTTCCGTCAGATATTTTTTATACACCAGATGGTCTGCAAGGGTCAGCTGGTCCGTCAGGTCATTCAGCGACCGCTGCGCGGAAAGCTGTTGTTTTTCAAGCACCTCAAGCTCGTCTGCCATGATTTATTTTCCTTTCTGCTGTTAACCCCTCAAAATTTTCCACAACAGACCTACAGTGGCCGCCGCGGCGCCGGCTGCCACTGCCGCACCCATACCGCTGCTCTGCATTCTGTCAATGGCGCTCTTTGCCTTTTCGTTGCCCTGATCTGCCGCTTTTTTGTACCATTGCATGGCCTGTTCTTTATTCTGCGTCACTCCGTATCCATTTTCATAGAACACGCCAAGCTTATATTGGGCATCTGCATACTCCTGCTCTGCAGCTTTCCGGTACCACTCTGCCGCAGTTGCTCTCGATAACGTTACACCTGTACCATATTCGTAACACAACCCAAAATTGTACTGTGCATCTGCATTACCATTCTCCGCAGATTTACGATACCACTCAACTGCTTTCGCGCTGTTCTTTTCCACGCCTTCTCCATTGTCATAGCAATAGCCCAAACTGTTCTGCGCACTTGCCATCCCCTGCTCTGCAGCTTTCCGATACCATTTCACTGCCTCTTCTTTGTTTTGTGCCACGCCATATCCATTGGCATATAATCTTGCAAGATTAAATTGAGCGCTTGCATATCCCTGCTCTGCAGATTTTTGATACCATTCAAATGCTTTCGCGCTGTTTTTTTTCACGCCTTCTCCATTATCATAGCAACAACCAAGATTATATTGAGCCGTACAATTGCCTTGCTCTGCAGATTTGCGGTACCACTCCACTCCCCTGACAGGGTCTTTTGTTACACCTTCTCCTGTCTTGTAGCAATAGCCAAGATCACATTGCGCATCCGCATGATCCTGTTCCGCTGCTCTCTTGTACCACTTTACCGCCTCCGTTTTATTTTTATCTACACCCCAGCCATAGTAATAGCACTCACCAAGATTATATTGTGCCGCCGCATGATTCTGTTCTGCAGCTTTCTGGTACCACTTTACCGCTTCCGTTTTCTTTTCATTTACGCCATTGCCGAAGTAATAGCAGCGGCCAAGCTGATACTGTGCATCCGCATCACCCTGTTCTGCTGCTTTCCGAAACCATTTCACGGCTTCTTCATTATCCTTTTCTGTTCCTTTTCCATAATAGTAGCATTCGCCCAATTTATATTGTGCTCCCACATTGCCCTGCTCTGCGGCTTTCCGATACCAGAAAACAGCCTTGCTCGTATCCTTTTCCACACCAAATCCGGTATCGTAGCAGTAGCCAATGCTATTCTGTGCAACTGCTATTCCCTGTTCTGCGGCTTTTTCGCACCACATCGCAGCCTTTTTCGGGTCTTTTTCTACGCCTTCTCCTGTCTTGTAGCAATAGCCAAGAGTATACTGTGCTGCCGCAAGTCCCTGCTCTGCTGCTCTTTCATACCATTCAACTGCCTGCACAAGGTCTTTCGTTACGCCATTGCCCTTCATATAGCAAACGCCCAGATTGTTCTGCGCTCTTGCATTGCCCTGTTTTGCCGCCTTGCTGTAGCATTCAAACGCCTGCTCCAAGTCTTTTGCGACACCTGTGCCATGAGTATAGCAGTCACCCAGTTTTTTCTGTGCCTCCGCATAGCCCTGCCCTGCCGCCTTACGGTACAGCTCTACAGCCTTTGCCTCGTTCTTGCCGACGCCGTCTCCGGTTTCATAGCACTTGCCCAATTCACATTGCGCTTCCGGGCAGTTTTGCTCAGCCGCTTTTGTATACCACGTTACAGCCGCCACATTGTACGTGAGTGCCATATACAACCGCCCGGTCATATACTGCGCTGTTGCATTTCCCTGATTTGCAGCTTCTTTGTACCATTTGCGGGCCTCTTTTTCATTTTTTTCAACACCGAACGCCTGATAATAGCATTCGCCCAGTGCGCACTGCGCCTCCGCATTACCCTGTTCGGCAGCTTTTTTATACCACACAACGGCATTTTCCGCATTCTTTGCTACACCAATACCGTTCTGGTAACACCGTGCCACTTCCAGCTGTGCATCTGGGCGTCCGTATTCACTAGCCGCAACCATGTACTTCTGAAACGCCATCTCGGCATTGCCGACCTGCTGAAAATCACTGGCATCCTGCAGATAGTCCTGCTCGGTTTCCTCCTGCGTTTCCTGCTGCGCTTCCTCACCCAGACAAAAGCTCTCCACGAAGCCCATGAATTCTCGCTTTTTATCCTCCGGCCCATTGAACTGAAAGCTGTACACGGCATTTTTCTCATCGTTGAAATCCATAGCCTTGATCTCAGCCCCCAGACCGTCCCAATTCACACGGCCAGCCGCCGGTTCAAACCATTCTTCAACAGATTTTGTCTTGATGGCATTCGGGATTTCCATGTCCTGCCCACCCACACGGATAGACTCCAGTTTATCTGTAAAACGTACTTCCACCTGAATTTTGCTCATGATGATAGTCTCCCTATGTATTTATAATTTTTATATAGTCTCCCTGACTTCTCACCCACATCTGGATACCGGTTCCAAACACCTCGGCTTCCACGATCCAGCCCTTTTCCGTCACCTGCAAAACCTTTGCAGTGGGCAGTCGGTCGAGAACGGATTCCAGACTTGGCCCGGTATACTCGAACCGGATGGTCTGCAACTCGCCGCCATACATAAACTGGATGCGCTTGCGCATCTCGCCCTCCTGAAAGCGGTCGGTATAGCGCTGGGCAAAGTGCCGATCGAGGGTCTTATAGTTCTGGATACGGTCGATGCGGTAAATCGTCGGGGAGTTATCCTGCGGGTTCTGGAAATGCTTATCCTTGTCGATGCCCTCGATGAACGCTGCCAGATAGAAATAATACTCACTGAACAGGATGCCCACCGGCTCAATGGTGCGCACACGGCTCTCGCCGTCATGGGTGCGGCAGTAGGTAATTTCCATAACATTGTGATTTTCTACTGCCGTGCCGATCTCCCACAGGCTCTCAATGAACTTCCGGCCGTGCTGCGGCTCAACGTAATGGAAGCGTTCGTTGCTGATGAGGTCTTTCACCTGATTCAACCGGTCCAGCGGGGTGCACACCTGCACCAGCTTGTCCAGAATGGGGAACATTTCCTCCTTGACCATGGAACGGCTTTCCAGCAAAATCTTGCATACCGCCAGAATCTCGCTGCTGGTGAGGAAGCGGGAAAGCGTGTCATCCAGCAGATAGCCGCCCTTTGCGGAGTTGTATAAGATCTCCCGGCGCGGCTCGCTGTCTGCAAAATAGCTACGCAGGGTATCAAGATCGCGCTGGATGGTTTTCTCGCTGACACCGAAGCGGTCAGCCGTCTGCTGTTTATTCAGCACCCCGCCCTGTACCAGCACCTGCTGGATATAGAGTATACGGTCTAATCTACTATTACGCACGGTTCATTCTCCTTCTCTGCTCATTGTAACACAGTGCAACAACAGTCGCAATTCTTTGTGTGAAATTTTGTTGTTTTGTGAAACAGCTATAAAATTTTTGTCTCTTTTGCACAACCCCAGTATACAAAAAAAGATGGACAGCTTGTCTGTCCATCCTCCAAAAAGCCAAGTGCTTTTCTCACAAATTCCATCTGCGGTTCAGCCGGTAGATCACATCCCATACATCATCCTTAAAAGTGTACATTACCTGACGCGGTGATGCACTTCTGCTTGCCATGCAGACAAGCAGAAACAGTTCGGCGGCAAATGCCGCGCCCAGCAGAAACATCCATATTTTTTTCATTGTGCACTCTCCTTTGATGGCGTTTATGCCCTTTTGTCTGTCTATTATAACGATCCTGTTGGACAGTTTGCTTGTCCTTTCTGTAAAAGATATTTTCTGCTTTTCCTGTACGTTGCAACACAAAAACCGCCCCGGCTTCCTGTTACGGAAACCGGGGCGGTTCGTTTGTTTTATTTGTGCTTTTTCAAGCGCTCACGCAATTACTTGCGGGGGTTCTTGATGGCAGCCTGAGCAGCAGCCAGACGGGCGATAGGCACACGGAAGGGAGAGCAGCTGACGTAGTCCAGACCGACGTTGTGGCAGAACTCCACGCTCGTGGGGTCGCCGCCGTGCTCACCGCAGATGCCCAGGCCCAGGTCGGGACGGGTCTCACGGCCGTCGTGGGCAGCCATCTTCACCAGCTTGCCCACGCCGATCTGATCCAGGTGCTGGAACGGATCGCTCTCGTAGATCTTGTTCTCGTAGTAAGCGCCCAGGAACTTGGCAGCGTCATCACGGCTGAAGCCGAAGGTCATCTGGGTCAGGTCGTTGGTGCCGAAGCTGAAGAACTCAGCTTCCTTGGCGATCTCGCCGGCAGTCAGGGCTGCACGGGGGATCTCGATCATGGTACCGACCTGATACTTCATGTCAACGCCGGCAGCAGCGATCAGCTCGTCAGCGACCTTGACGACAACGTCCTTGACGAACTTCAGCTCCTTGACCTCGCCGACCAGCGGGATCATGATGTGCGGGGTGATCATGCAGCCGGTCTCAGCGGAGACGTTCAGGGCAGCCTTGATCACAGCGCGGGTCTGCATAGCAGCGATCTCGGGATAGGTGACAGCCAGACGGCAGCCACGGTGACCCATCATGGGGTTGAACTCGTGCAGGCCGGCGATGATGGCCTTGATCTCCGCAACGCTCTTGCCCATGTCCTTGGCCAGCAGCTCGATGTCGGCTTCCTCAGTGGGCACGAACTCGTGCAGCGGGGGATCCAGGAAACGGATGGTGACAGGCAGGCCCTCCATGGCCTCATAGATGCCCTCGAAGTCGGACTGCTGCATAGGCTCCAGAACAGCCAGAGCGGCCTCACGCTGCTCCACGGTGTCGGAGCAGATCATTCGGCGGATGGCGGGAATGCGGTCTGCGTCAAAGAACATGTGCTCGGTCCGGCACAGGCCGATGCCCTCAGCGCCGAACTTCCGGGCCTGGGCGGCGTCGTGGGGGGTGTCCGCATTGGTGCGGACCTTCAGGCGGCGGTACTGGTCGGCCCAGCCCATGACCCGGCCGAACTCGCCGCCGATAGAGGCGTCCACCGTGGGGATGGCGCCGTCGTAGATCTTGCCGGTGGAACCGTCGATGGACAGCCAGTCGCCTTCGTGGAAGGTCTTGCCGGAGAGCTCAAACTGCTTATTCTCCTCGTCCATCTTGATGGCGCCGCAGCCGGAGACGCAGCACTTGCCCATGCCGCGGGCCACCACGGCCGCGTGGGAGGTCATGCCGCCCCGCACAGTCAGGATGCCCTGAGCAGCTTTCATGCCCTCGATATCCTCAGGAGAGGTCTCCAGCCGGACCAGGACCACCTTCTCGCCGCGCTCGGCCCAGGTCTTGGCGTCCTCAGCGGAGAAGACGACCTTGCCGCAGGCGGCGCCGGGAGAGGCGGCCAGGGCGCTGCCGATCACGGGGGTCTTCTTCAGCACCTCGCCGTCAAACTGGGGATGCAGCAGGGTGTCCAGGGTGCGGGGATCGATCATGGCCACGGCCTGCTTTTCGTCGATCATCCCCTCGTCCACCAGGTCGCAGGCGATCTTGAGCGCAGCGGCAGGGGTGCGCTTGCCGTTGCGGGTCTGCAGCATGTAGAGCTTGCCGTTCTCCACGGTGAACTCCATATCCTGCATATCGTGATAGTGATCCTCTAGAATCTTGCAGACCTTCTCAAACTGGGCGAAGGCCTCGGGGAACTTTTCGCTCATTTCGCTGATGGGCATGGGAGTCCGGATGCCGGCCACCACGTCCTCGCCCTGGGCATTGGTCAGGAACTCACCGAACAGCTTCTTCTCGCCGGTGGCGGGGTTGCGGGTGAAGGCCACGCCGGTGCCGCAGTCGTCGCCCATGTTGCCGAAGGCCATGGACTGGACGTTGACGGCGGTGCCCCAGGAGTAGGGGATGTCGTTGTCCCGGCGGTACACGTTGGCGCGGGGGTTGTCCCAGGAGCGGAACACGGCCTTGACGGCCTCCATGAGCTGGACCTTGGGATCCTGGGGGAAGTCCTCGCCCTTCTCCTTCTTGTAGAACTCCTTGAACAGAACCACCAGGTTCTTCATGTCCTCGGTATCCAGCTCCACGTCCTGCTTGACGCCCTTCTTGGCCTTGACGTCGTCGATAATCTCCTCAAAGCGCTTCTTGCTCAGCTCCATCACCACGTCGGAGAACATCTGGATGAACCGGCGGTAGGAGTCGTAGGCGAAGCGGGGGTTGTTGGTGAACTTGGCCAGGCCCTCCACCACGGTGTCGTTGAGGCCCAGGTTGAGGATGGTATCCATCATGCCGGGCATGGAGGCGCGGGCGCCGGAGCGCACGGAAACCAGCAGGGGGTTCTCGGGATCGGCGAACTTCTTGCCACAGATGGCCTCCATCTTGCCCAGGTACTCGTAGATCTGGGCCTGGATGTCCGCGTTGATCTGGCGGCCGTCGTTATAATACTGGGTGCAGGCCTCGGTGGTGACGGTGAAGCCGTGGGGCACGGGCATACCCAGATTGGTCATCTCAGCCAGGTTGGCGCCCTTGCCGCCCAGCAGCTCCCGCATGGAGCCGTTGCCCTCTGAGAACAAATAGACATACTTATGCGTGTTGGCCATTTGTCATTCCTCCTAGATTTACGTTGCACTACTATACTCAAATACAGTAACCGGAGACATTATACCATTTTGCCAAAAGATTGCAAGAGATACCCGTCGGTTTTCTTTCTCTTTTGCTCAATTTTCGCCACTTTGGGCGCACGGAAGTGCCAACTGGCTTCATTTT
>OOAM01001981.1_pt1 | contig 11452 bp, 10 predicted proteins | sample 1671131 | NCBI WGS metagenome assembly OOAM01 (sample SAMN06348125, study PRJEB24527) | human gut metagenome | biome: human gut; feature: ankylosing spondylitis patient; material: feces | host: Homo sapiens | place: China | collected 2015-10 | reverse complement strand
CGAAGTCGGCCCATGCACAGCGGCCGGAAGCCGTGGGGGTCCCGGACGGCGATGAGCTTGGTGGGGGAGGAGATCACCAGGGAGTAGGCCCCCTCGATCCGGTCCATGGCGGCGGAGACCGCCTCCTCGATGGAGGGGGCGCGCAAACGCTCCTGGACGATGATGTAGGCGATGACCTCGGAGTCCGTGGTGGTCTGGAAGATGGAGCCCTGGCTCTCCAGCTCCTGGCGCAATGCGTGGGAGTTGGTGAGGTTGCCGTTGTGGGCCAGGGCCATGCGGCCCTTGTAGTGGTTCACCAGGATGGGCTGGACGTTCCGCTTGTTGTCGGACCCGGTGGTGCCGTAGCGCACGTGGCCTACGGCGATGGTGCCCGTGCCCAGGGAGCGGAGCCGCTCCGCCGGAAACACCTCGTTCACCAGCCCCACATCCCGGTACGCGGTGAACACGCCATCATCGTTCACCGCGATGCCGGCGCTCTCTTGGCCCCGGTGCTGGAGGGCGTACAGGGCGTAATAGGCCAGGGGGGCCACATCCGTCGTCTCCGGCGCGTACACGCCGAACACGCCGCACTCCTCTTGGATGTGGCGGGCCGGGAGCACGGCGCTCAGCTCAGTCGGCATCATGGGCAAGCAGTCTCTGCATGACCTCGGCATAGGCGCCCTCCACGCCGCCCAGGTCCCGGCGGAAGCGGTCCTTGTCCAGCTTCTCATGGGTCTTTTCGTCCCAGAGGCGGCAGGTGTCGGGGCTGATCTCGTCCGCCAGAACGATCGTGCCGTCGGTCAGTCTGCCGAACTCCAGCTTGAAGTCCACCAGCGTGACGCCGCACTCTGCCCAGAAGGCCTTGAGAATGTCGTTGACGGCAAAGGCGTACTTCTTGATGGTCTCGATCTCCTCCGCTGTGGCCAGCTTCAGCGCCAGGGCGTGATAGCTGTTCAGCAGGGGATCTCCCAGTTCGTCGTTCTTGTAGGAGAACTCGATGGTGGGAGCGTCGAATACGATGCCCTCCTCTACACCGTACCGCTTGGCGAAGGACCCGGCAGAGAGGTTGCGGATGATAACCTCCAGCGGCACGATGGAGACCTTCTTCACCAGGGTCTCCCGCTCACTCAGCTCCTGAACGAAGTGGGTGGGAATGCCGGCCTTTTCGATCCGCCGCATCAGATGGTTGGTCATCTGGTTGTTGATGACGCCCTTGCCCGCAATGGTGCCCTTCTTCAGGCCGTTGAAGGCGGTGGCGTCGTCCTTGTAGTCCACGATGTAAAGTTCCGGGTCGTCGGTGCGGAAGACCTTCTTGGCCTTTCCCTCATAGAGCTGTTCCAGCTTCTGCATGGTGCGTTCGTCCTTTCTTTCTGTTGAGAGATTAGATATTTGAATAGGCAATTGATAAACCATTAGAAAAACGGAAGGGAAAGAGAAAATAGAAATGAGAAATCAGAAATCCGGCCGCGGGATGGCGCGGATACGGAACTTTGAGCCGTCCGGTCAGGACGGACTCCAGACTTTCCGATTCCTCATTTCCGATTTCTCACGATTTCAGGAGTTCCTCCTGGAGCTTGGCGTCCTTCTCGGCGATCTGCTCCGCCATCTTCCGCCGTTCCGCTTCCAGGCGCCGGGTCAGGGCCTCGTCCTCCACCGCCAGGATCTGGGCGGCCAGCACAGCAGCATTTTTCGCGCCGTTCAGTGCTACCGTAGCCACCGGGATGCCGCCGGGCATCTGGACTGTGGCCAGCAGGGCATCCAGTCCATCCAGGACGCCCCCCTTCATGGGAATGCCGATGACAGGCAGGGTGGTGTTGGCGGCAAAGGCCCCCGCCAGATGGGCAGCCATGCCGGCGGCGCAGATGACCACGCCGAATCCCCGCTCCCGGGCGGACTTGGCGAACTCAGCCGCCTGGGTCGGCGTCCGGTGGGCGCTGAGGATATGGGCCTCATAGGGGATGTCCAGGGCGTCCAGCTGGGTACAGGCCCCTTTGACCACGGGCCAGTCACTGTCGCTGCCCATGATGACGGCAACTTTTTTCATCGCAAGCGCTCCTTTCTGCGGCTCAGAGTTTTTTCCGCATGACGGTGTGGCGGAAGATGCCGTCCACAAAATACTCGCTGGAGCAGAACACGGGGCGTCCGTCGATGTCATAGTCCACCTCTTCCATGTTCAGCAGCGGCGTGCCCATGGGCACCTGGAAGATCTCCGCCAGGGCGGCATCCGCCGCGGCGGGCCGCACGTCTGTCAGATCCAGATAGGGATAGATGCCGCAGAACCGCTGGAGGAAGTGGAAGATGGGGAGCTTGAAGTCCTGGATGGTGTAATCCCCCTTGGCCAGGGCCTTTTCCACCACGTCCTCGCAGTAGATGGCGGGCCGGCCATCCGCGGTGCACAGCCGGGCGATGCGGATGATGGGGGTGTCCTCCGGAATGCGGAGCTGAGCGGCCACCTGGGCATCGGCAGTCCCATCGGAAACCCGGACAAAGGCCACCGCCGGCTCATGTCCGCTCTGGCGGATCATGTCCAGGAACTCTACCTCAATGTCCATGCGGGTCTGGACGTTCAGCACATGGCGGTTGATGATGGTGCCAACTCCGTGGCGGCGGGTGATGAAGCCCTCCCGCTCCAGAGAGGCCAGAATGTCCCGCAGCTGCGTGCGGCTGATCCCCAGCTTCTCTGCCAGGACACTCTCCCGGGGCAGGCGCTCGCAGCTGGCGTAGGCACCGTCCTTCATGTCGGCAAGCAGCTGAGAGCGGATGGTCTTGGTCTGGGCCGGCTGACCGCTCATAGTCACACCTCTTTCTGATCTCAAAATAGGTAATACCATAAAAGTCATACCTATTGTACCGGATTTTCTCCGGCGCCGCAACTGGCAGATTTGACAGATTCCGCCCTCCTTTTTTGCCCCGGCATATCCAGTCTGCTGTTGACGGCAGGACGCACGGGCCGGCGGCGTTTGTACGGCCGGATTTCGTGGGTTTTCACCGTGGACAACCGCCGGGGGGATGTTATAATGGAGTTGAACGAAAGAGGGAGGCGTTATCCGTGAAGATTGTGATCCTGGGTGCGGAGGCCCGTTACCGGGCCTATCAGCCCGCGATGCCCTTCATCCAGCAGCAGGAGCTGGTATTTCTGGACAAGGACAGCACGGAGGCAGAGATTCTGGCCGCCGGCGCTGATGCGGAGGTGCTGTTCGTGGACGCCATCACGGTGGTGTCCGCTGCTCTGATGGAACACATGCCCTGCCTGCGGCTGATTCACTCGGAGGGGGTGGCGTTTGACCGCATTGACCTCTCCGCCGCCCGGGAGCGGGGCATTTACGTCTGCAACAACAAGGGCTGCAACGCCGGGGCCGTGGCGGAGCAGACGGTCCTGCTGATACTGATGCTCCTGCGCCATGCCCTGGAGGGGGACGAGGCCGTCCGGGCGGGACGGCAGATGGAGATGAAAGAGCGGTGCATGGTGGAGGGGATCACGGAGCTCTCTGCCTGCAAGGTGGGCCTGGTGGGCTTTGGAGACATTGCGCGGGCCGCGGCGGAGCGGCTGGTCCCCTTCGGCTGCGAGCTGTACTACTACACCAAGCACCGCCGCTTGCCGGAAGAGGAGAAAAAATACCACGTCACCTACCTGCCGTTGGAGGAGCTGGCGGAGAAGAGCGACATCGTCAGCCTCCACTGCGCTGTCACGGAGGAGACCCGGAATCTGGTGGATGCCGCTCTGCTGCGGCGGATGAAACCCACAGCGTACCTCATCAACACCGCCCGGGGAGACCTTGTGGACAACGAGGCCCTGCGGCAGGCCCTGCTGGAGGGGCGAATCGCCGGAGCGGGGCTGGACACGCTGTCCCCGGAGCCGGTGCCGGCGGGGCACCCCCTGACGGCGCTGCCACCGGAGGTCCAGCGGAAAGTGGTCCTGGCACCCCACCTGGGCGGCATTACAGAGGCATCCTTCCGTCGGGCCCATGCCCACATGTGGCGAAATGTGGAGCATTTGGCTGCGGGAGAGCGGCCGGACAACATCGTCAACGGCCTGTGATGCTCGCCGACGGTAAAAAATCCTGCCGGAGATGAAACAAAACCTATGGAAAAATCGTCTAATTCCTATAAAGACCTATGGTAGAAGGACCATGTGCGGTTTGAAAGTCCTGCGCGCGAGCTGTGGGTCTGTATGCGGAAAACCCTCATGCGCCAACCGGCTTGCCTGTTCTCATGGCCCGCACGGCGCATGGAGTCAGGAAAAACAAAGAAGGGGAGCGTGACGCCGAATGAGACGTCGGATCTGGAGAGGTTGGATATTGTGCCTGTGCGCCTGCTTGCTGCTGTGCGGTGCCGCCAGCGGGACTGGAAGCACACCGCCGGACGCGGTGAGCCGCGGGGCCTTTGCAGACGCCCTGTATGACGCACATGTGGCCCACGGCGGCGCTCCTGTGGTCAGCGAGGGCAGCTCCGCACCCTTCCGGGATGTGGGCTCCTGGTCCCCGTATTTCGAGGCGCTCTGTTGGGCTAAGGCCAGCGGCATCGCAGGGGGCTATGCAGGCGGTGCCTTCCGTCCTGCGGCACCGGTGACCCGCCAGCAGGCGACGGTGATGCTGTACCGCTATGCCAAGACCACGGACCTGCCGCTGGAGAAGGGGAGCGACCGGGATCTGGCCGGATACCGGGACGCGGATACCATCCCAACCTGGAGTCGGGAGGCTGTCCAATGGGCCGTGCGGAACGGCCTGTGGTTCTCCGGCAGCGCCACGGAGCTGCAGGCGGCGGAGAACGTCTCCTGGGAGGAGCTGGCCGTTCTGACCCAGCGGCTGTTCCTGGGCGGGATGCCCGCGGCTGCCTTGTCTGCGGCGCCGGAGGGGCTGACGATGGAGCTGCAGCAATGCACTACCACCGGCGCGGTTGTGGTACTGCAAAATGCGGCGGAGGAGACCTTCTCCTATGGGGCGGACTACGGTCTCTATCGGCAGGTGAACGGCGGCTGGTATCAGATGAACAAGGAAATGGACACCATCGCCATTGCCTATGAGCTGGCCCCGGGAGAGAGCCGGAAGCTTACCCTCAGCTGGGGAGAGCTGGACTGGGGCGGCGTCCTGCCCGCCGGGACCTACTGCGTGGCGCAGGGCGGGTTGCTGGGAGAACAGCAGGTCACCGTCTCCGTCACCTTTGCCATCAAATAAACGCCAGGCGGCCGCCGAAAAACCGGCGGCCGCCTTTCCATTGGGTGAACGGTTTCTTGCGATCCCGCCCAGACCGAAAAATCTCCCCCTCTTCTGGAGGAGTGAAGAGAACAGCACAGGCCGCCGGGAACGCCCGGCGGCCTGTACGGATTCTTGAGAAGGTGGCCCGGCGTCAAACACAGAAGCGGCAGGCCGACAGGGCCGCCACAGCGCCGTCGGCGCAGGCGGTGGTCAGCTGGCGGACCTCCTTGGCGCGGAGATCCCCTGCCGCAAAGATGCCGGGAATCGGCGTCAGGCAGTCCTCCCCGGCGGCGATAAAGCCCGCTTCGTCCACCGGCACCCCCAGAGACCGGGCCAGCCGGCTCTCCGGCAGCAGACCCACCGCCTGGAACAGCGCAGAGACCGGCAGGTGGGAGACTTCTCCCACAGCGGTGTTCCGCAGGGTCAGGCCGGTGAGGCGTTCCGATCCCTCCAGGGCCTCCACCACGGTGGACCGCAGCAGCGTGAGGTTGGCGGTCTTCTCCGCCCGCTCCACCAGAATGGGATCCGCCCGGAAGTCCGACCGCCGGTGGATCACCGTCACATGGCGGCAGATGTCTGCCAGATACAGCGCATCCTGCAGGGCGGTGCTGCCGCCTCCGGCCACTGCCACATCCTGTCCGGCGTAAAAGGCTCCGTCGCACACAGCGCAGAAGGAGATGCCGGCCAGACGATCCTCGCCCGCCCAGGGTCCGGCGCCGCATCCCGGCGGCCAGGATTACCGCCCCGGTGGTATAGGCACCGTAGTCGGTGACCACCCGGCTGGGCGTGCCGCTCTGGATCTCCAGCGCCTCCTCCAGTTCGATTCGGGTCCCCAGGGCCTCGGCCTGGCTGTACAGCCGCTCCGCCAGTTCAGCGCCGGACACGGCGGGCAGGCCCGGAAAGTTTTCCACCTTGGGGGAGGAGGCGATCTGCCCGCCGAAGCTCTCCCGCTCCAGCAGCAGAACGGACTTTCCTGCCCGGCGGGCGTAGACGGCGGCGGTGAGCCCGGCCGGGCCGCCGCCCACGATAATGATGTCGAAATACTGGTCCATAGATGTTCCTCTCTGATGACTGACAGAAGATAAGGGAGACTTCGCAGTCCCCCGCATAGTAACCGCTGTACCGCGGGTGCTGCTCCGCAGAGACGGCATTTTGGAGCTCGGAAAAGGAGGGACGAGAGTCCCTCCTTTTTCGTTGTTTACACGCTCTGCGAAGTGGCGAATTTTTTGATGGTGGAGGCGTTCACCAGCTTCTCCACCTGCTCTCCGTGGCGGACGATCAGGGTGGGGGCCTGCTGGATACCGTACCGGGCTACCAGCTCCCGATGCTCGTTCACGTCCATCACCTGATAGGCGATGCCCGCCTTCTCCAGCTCCCGCTTGGCGATGCTGCAGTTGGGGCAGGTCTTGGTGGTGAAGAGGAACAGGCCGTCCTCGCCCCGCTCCGCCGGTGTGCTGGGCGCGGTGCTGGCTGCGGGCTCCGTCACAGCATCCCGGTCGCAGAGGCGGCGGCCCTCCAGACGGGAGTTCTCCACCTGGTACTCCTGCCGGTCCTTGAACTCCTGGACCTTGCCGTCGTTCCAGTTCTGGACAGGGCGGTAATAGCCGGTGATGCGGCTCCACACCTCGCAGGTCTTCCCACACTTGGGGCAGGTAAAGTGCTCGCCCGAGAGATAGCCGTGGTCCGGACAGATGGAGTAGGTGGGGGACATGGTGTAGTAGGGGAGCTTGAAATTCTCCGCGATCTTCCGCACCAAATTGGCAGCAGCCTTCCAATCCGGCAGCTTCTCACCCAAAAAGGCGTGGAACACAGTGCCGGAGGTGTACAGGGTCTGCAGGTCATCCTGGATGGCCAGGGCCTCGAAGATGTCGTTGGTGTAGCCCACCGGCAGGTGGGAGGAGTTGGTGTAATAAGGCGTGTCACCGGGGTTCTTGGCAGCGGTGATGATATCGGGATACAGTGCCACGTCATGCTTGGCCAGCCGGTAGGTGGTGGACTCGGCGGGGGTGGCCTCCAGGTTGTAGAGGTCGCCGTACTGCTCCTGATAGTCCATCAGCCGCTCCCGCATGTGGTTCAGCACGTCCTTGGCAAAGGCCTGGGTCTCCGGATGGGTCAGGTCCTTCCGCAGCCACTTGGCGTTCAGGCCCACCTCGTTCATGCCGATGAGGCCGATGGTGGAGAAGTGGTTATCAAAGGTGCCCAGGTAGTATTTGGTGTAGGGGTACAATCCCGCATCCATCAGCTTGGTGATGACGGTGCGCTTCACCTTCAGGCTCCGGGCGGCGATGTCCATCATGTGGTCCAGCCGCTCATAGAACTCCTCCGGCGTCTGGGAGAGGTAGGCGATCCGGGGCAGATTGATAGTCACCACGCCCACGGACCCGGTGGACTCGCCGGAGCCGAAGTAGCCGCCGGACTTCTTCCGCAGCTCCCGCAGATCCAGCCGCAGGCGGCAGCACATGCTGCGCACGTCAGAAGGCTCCATGTCAGAGTTGATGTAGTTGGAGAAATAGGGGGTGCCGTACTTGGCGGTCATCTCGAACAGGAGGCGGTTGTTCTCCGTGTCGGACCAGTCAAAGTCGCGCGTGATGGAATAGGTGGGGATGGGATACTGGAAGCCCCGGCCGTCGGCGTCGCCCTCGGTCATGATCTCGATGAACGCCTTGTTCACCATATCCATTTCCTTCTTGCAGTCGCCGTAAGTGAAATCCTGCTCCTTGCCGCCTACGATGGCCGGCAGGTTCTCCAGGTCACGGGGCACGGTCCAGTCCAGGGTGATGTTGGAGAACGGCGCCTGGGTACCCCAGCGGGAGGGAGTGTTCACGCCGAACACAAAGGACTGGATACACTGTTTAACCTCTTTCTGGGAGAGGTTGTCCACTTTCACAAAGGGGGCCAGATAGGTGTCAAAGGAGCTGAACGCCTGGGCGCCGGCCCACTCGTTCTGCATGATGCCCAGGAAGTTCACCATCTGGTTGCAGAGAGTGGAGAGGTGGCTGGCCGGGGTGGAGTTGATCTTGCCCGGGATACCCAGGCCCTGCTGGATCAGCTGCTTCAAACTCCAGCCGGCGCAGTAGCCGGTGAGCATGGAGAGGTCGTGGAGGTGGATGGCGCCGCTCTTGTGGGCGTCGGCAATCTCCTGGTCATAGATTTCAGAGAGCCAGTAGTTGGCGGTGATGGCGCCGGAGTTGGAGAGGATCAGGCCGCCCACGGAGTAGGTGACGGTGGAGTTCTCCTTCACCCGCCAGTCGTTGATATGCAGGTAGTTGTCCACCAGCTCCTTGTAGTCCAGCATGGTGGAGTTCAGGTTGCGGATCTTCTCCCGCTGCTTGCGGTAGAGAATGTAGGCCTTGGCCACGTCGGCATAGCCTGCCTTGCTGAGAATGTCCTCCACGCTGTCCTGAATGTCTTCCACGGTGATCTTGCCGTCATGGATCTTATCCTGGTAATCCGCCGTGACCCTCAGGGCCAGGAGATCAATGATGTCCGGATTGTACTCCATGTGGGTGGCCTCAAAGGCCTTGGTGATGGCGGTGCTGATCTTGGAGATGTCGAAAGAGGCGATCTTTCCATCCCGCTTGACGACCTGATACATGAAACCCCTGCTTTCTCTATGATAAATTCAATTCCCTGCTCCTGACAAGTCAATGGGCGCTGACGCGCCCCGTATTTCCCATTCTACCACTTCCTGGGGGCTTGTCAATTAGAAATGCCACTATATCTTGTATGCATTTTCTGTGAAAACGCTGAATTTTTCCATATCTAGTCAATGCCGCGCAGCTCCACAGCTCCAAAGAACGGCCGGACCCGCTCCGCAAAGCCCTGCAGCTGCTCTGCTGTAAAGCCGTGATATCCCCGGCCGATCAGATTGCCGGAGTCCACAAAGTTCTGAAGATAGTACCGGGGCGCCCCTGCCAGCCAGGCGGCGATGGCGTCCAGGTCCTCCGGCCTGTGGAGCTCCCGCACCAGGGTGGTGCGGAACTCATAGTCCACGGTGCTTTTCCGCAGCAGACGGATGCTCTCCTCCACTGGGGCGGGGTTGAAGCCCGGTATGCCGACGGTTTCGGCATACCGCGCCGGAGCGTTTTTCACGTCCATGGCCACATAGTCCACAAGGCCCTGGTTCAGGATCTCCGCCAGCCGGGCAGGATCACAGCCGTTGGTATCCAGCTTCACGGCAAAGCCCAGTTCCCGCACCTTCCGCAGAAAATCCGCTGCGTCCGGCTGGAGCAGCGGCTCCCCGCCGGTGAGGACCACCCCGTCCAAAAGCCCCCGGCGGGAGGCCAGGAAGTCCAGCACCTCCTGCTCCGGGATCTCCGGTGTCTCCGCCAGCCGGGTCACCAGCAATGCGTTGTGGCAGAAGGGGCACCGCAGGTTGCAGCCGCCGGTGAACACCGTGGCCGCCAGCTTTCCCGGGTAGTCCACCATGGCCAGTTTCTGAAGTCCGTGAATGTGCATGGCCGGATCCCTCCATAAGCACAAGATGTTGCTATTCTAAACTGATTTTTCCACAAGAACAAGTGGTGGACGCAACAAAGACAAAAAAGTTCCCGGAGGCAGAGCCTCCGGGAACGGGAAAGACGGGATTCAATTCTTGCGGAACCGGGAGAGGAAGTCCTGCGTCTCCTGTTTCTGGGGATTGCCGAAAACCTGCTCCGGCGTGCCCTCCTCGCAGATGACGCCCTGGTTCATGTACACCACATGGCTGCTGACGTCCCGGGCAAAGGCCATCTCATGAGTCACCACCAGCATGGTCATGCCCTCCTGGGCCAGGTCCTGCATGACGGAGAGAACTTCTCCCACCATCTCCGGGTCCAGGGCGGAGGTGGGTTCGTCGAACAGCAGCACCTCCGGCTCCATGGCCAGGGCCCGGGCAATGGCCACCCGCTGCTTCTGGCCGCCGGAGATCTGCCGGGGCTTGGCTTGGATGTAAGGCGCCATGCCCACCTTTTCCAGATACTCCATGGCCCGCTTCCGGGCGGTCTCCTTGTCCTTTTTCAGTACCTTGATCTGCCCGACCATGCAATTTTCCAGCACGGTCATGTTGTTAAACAGGTTGAAGGACTGGAACACCATGCCCACATGGGAGCGGTACTGGGGGGCATTGACCTTGGGACCGGTGACGTTCTGGCCGCGGTAGAGGATCTCGCCGCTGGTGGGGGTCTCCAGCAGGTTGATGCACCGCAGCAGGGTACTCTTGCCGGAGCCGGAGGCACCAATGATGCTGGTGACATCGCCTTTTTTCACGGTGAAATCGATGTCCCGCAGCACTTCGTGGCTGCCGAAGGACTTGCTCAGATGCCGGATCTCTAAAATCATATCGTCCATGTTGTCAGCGATCTCCTCTCGTACGGCCGTGCTGCAATTCCTGACGGACCCGATCCCGGTACTCTTTGCTCCGCTCATCGAAGGGAGTGCCCCGGTCCGGGTGGCTGTATGTGCCGGCGGCCATGGTCAGATGGTCCGTCTGTGCCAGCTTGTAATCGCTGCTGCCGTCCATTCGCTTTTCCAACCAGCGCAGCAGGAAGGAGGCGATCAGCGTCATGGTGAGGTACCCGGCCATCTCCACCACGGCGGAGGGGAAGTACAGGTAGCTGGCGCCCACCGCCGCCCGGTGGGCGGAGAAGAAATCGGGGAAGCCGATGATGAACATGACGGACGTATCCTTCACATTGATGATGAAGTTGTTGCCGATCTGGGGCAGGATATTCCGGATGGCCTGAGGCAGGATCACATGCAGCATGGTCTGCACATGGGTCATGCCGATGGCCTTGGCGCCCTCGGTCTGGCCGGGGTCAATAGAGATAATGCCGCCCCGGACGGACTCGGCCATATACGCGCCGGTGTTGACGGACACGATGAGAATGGCTGCGGTCCAGATATTGTCGAACCGCAGGGCATTATCCGTGAAATACGGCAGACCGTAGACAATGAACACCGCCTGCAGCACCATGGGCGTGCCCCGGAACACCTCTACATAGACGCGGATCATGACTCGCACCAGCTTCAGCAGAAAGCGCTTGGGCAGTGGGTCATTCTTCGCATAGGGGATGGTATTCAGCACACCGCACAAAAGGCCGATAAAACAGCCGATGGCCGTGGCCGCCAGCGCCAAGATCAGGGTATTCTTGATGCCGTTCAGGTACATGGGGCGGTATTTTCCCCACAGCAGGGCCATATCCTGTCCCAGCTTCACCAGTTTATCCATGGCAAACTCTCCAAATCATACAGATTGCTCCGTGAGCACAGATTTTTTCGCGCTTTGCGCGAAGCCGCTC
>OOAM01001979.1_pt1 | contig 11488 bp, 19 predicted proteins | sample 1671131 | NCBI WGS metagenome assembly OOAM01 (sample SAMN06348125, study PRJEB24527) | human gut metagenome | biome: human gut; feature: ankylosing spondylitis patient; material: feces | host: Homo sapiens | place: China | collected 2015-10 | reverse complement strand
TCGCTATTACTGGACAGTGTTATGCAAAAAGAAGAAAAAAGTTTTAAAAAAATGTCGGAAAATCACATTAAGCGGACAGTGTTCTATGAAAAGAGGAAAAACTATCGTCCATTTGTATTCAAATACTTTGTTCGTGTCGAGTGTTGGTGCAAGAAAGAAGAAATTATATGTTATTTCTTGATTTTTGCCCGTATGAACTCGATAACCACCGGCAGGACCGAAACGATGATGATGCCGTAAATGACGACACTGAAATTGTTCTTTACGATCGGGATGTTGCCGAGGAAATACCCGGCGGAAACCAGCCCCGCCACCCAGAGGATGGCCCCGGTGATGTTGAAAGACAGGAACTTGACCGGGGACATGAGCGCAATCCCAGCCACAAACGGCGCAAAGGTACGCACGATGGGAATGAACCGGGCCAAGATAATGGCCTTGCCGCCATGCCGTTCGTAAAACGCATGGGCCTTGAGCAAGTGCTCCTTGTTCAGAAACCGTGTCTCCCGGCTGAATATGCTCGGCCCCACGTGCCGCCCGATCTCATAGTTTACGGCATCCCCCAAAATCGCCGCCCCCAGCAGGACAAGCATACACACGGGATAACTGAGATGCCCGGCTCCGGCCACGGTCCCCGCCGCAAACAGCAGCGAGTCGCCCGGCAGGAAAGGCGTCACCACCAGACCGGTTTCGCAGAACACGACGATAAACAGAAAAAGATACAGCAGCGCCCCATATTCCGCGACAAGTGCGAAAAGATGCTGATCGATATGCAGGACAAACGAAATCGCCTGTTCAAAAAAAGAAAGGTCCGTCATGAAAAAGTCCTGAGCACGCAAATACAGGTTTGAAACGGTTTGGAAAACAGCGCACAGGATACGGACAGACCTGTGGAGAATCAAGTCCTGATCGCCCCTTCAAATGTCCGTAATCCATTTGTCACAATCTCCCTTTACGGCCCGCCCGCGCCCCTGACGCCGTAAGTGCCGCAAGCCGTCCCCAACACCTTTTATTCCTCCAAAAGGAAAATGGCTTGACTTTAAACCGGGGACAAGCTATTGATTCCCCCTGTATTGACCCTCGGTCAATGCGCCAGCATAGCTCAGCTGGTAGAGCAACTGATTCGTAATCAGTAGGTCCACGGTTCAAATCCGCGTGCTGGCTCCAGAGAAATCAAGGGGTTACATCAAAAGATGTAACCCCTTTCTCGTGACTGTCCGCAAAACTGTCCGCAAACTGTCTGCACGGCCTTTTTACGGCTAGGAAAATTTGCTCCCCTTTTGGGAAAATACAGCAACATACGGACACACAAGGCTTTCCCTCGTTGCCGTTTTTTCTTCTTCCCTTCGTTGCTCCCGCAATACGCTACAATCCACGGCATGTTCAGCCAGCGCCCCTTCTAAAAAATAAAGGCCAGCAGCAAGAAAGAAGGGCCGGATTGCACCCCTTCTGAGATGGCATAAAGCACACCCCCAAAAGGCCGCAGGTTTGGTGTGGGTGAGCGCGTTCTTTCCCGGCGCTGGCCTTCGGGCGAAAAGAAAGGGCATGGTATTGTCCCATACAGGGGAGGCGATCAATTTGGCAGAGGCGAGGAGCTTGGCACAGGAACATGAACGTCTTGTATCGCGCAGAGTTACGAGAAAATGAGCGACGAAAAATTTAGCGCGAGATTTGACATAGATTGTTCATTTTTGATTGCAAAACGGAATTTTTAGCGCGCAATTTGGCAGAGTTTGATTCTAGAATAGACGAAACGGGCGGTTCCGACAGGGAACCGCCCGTTAATTGTTTGGTGTCAAAACGTACACCAAAACGCCTATCTTTTTCGCAGTCAAAACAGGCCGCGATTTTTCGTTTCCTACTTGTATTCCCGTCCACTCCACAACACGCGGCCTATGACGCGGAACTGGTCACTCAGTTGTCCGCGTATGTCTAATTCCATCGGAGGGTATGCGGGGTTGGCGCTTTTCAGAATAGCTTTCCCGGGAGCAATATCAATACGTTTTAGGTAAATAGCTTCTTCAAAACCCACTGCAAAAATATGACCCGGTAAAATAGTTCGTTTGCTTTGATCTAATAATACTACGTCGTTATGGCATATTTCAGGCTCCATGCTATCGCCATGCACACGCATGAGTACCATATCCGTCACACACCCTTTTCGCATAATAAAATCACGCCTAAATGCATATTCTCGTTCGCATTCTCCGTTTGTTTCTAAACTCCCAGAACCGGCAGAAAGAACAGCCTTCGCCATAGGGATCATTACTAAGTCATCCGCTGCATTGGTTGTAGGCGGACACTCGTTTTTATCTCTGCGTACAGAATCTTCTTGGCTTTCCTCCCCGAACAGGAGCCACGATGGAGATATTTGCAATTTTTTGCAAATCGATACGAGAACGTCAGATGTCGGAAAGGTTGCCCCTTGTTCGTAATTCCTGAGAGTCGTTTCTTTGACGTTGATTAACTCGGAAAAATCTTTGCGCGAACGCTTACCTCTCAAGAAAATTAGTCGGTCTGCGAGGGTGGTCATGTGCAAAAGTTCCTTCTGCAAAATTTTGCATTTTTGTTTGCACACACGCTAGTATGCAACTGGCTGGAGTTGCATATATTTTTATTTTTTCAAAATATTGAAATTTTGCATCCGTTTTTTGTTGACTGATCGTCAATAAAATGCAAAAAGAAAGCGTGTGGCGTTACGTTGTTAGCTACGGCGTAAACTCTACAGAGCAAAATCTTGATGGTCAATCCCACCCCACAGGAGGGAAGAAGATGGGAAATACGCCTTTTGGAGCCGCCCGGCGCGAGGTGCGTTGGGATATCCGCCGCGAACTCGACGATCGCGGCCTGACAATGGCGGACGTCGCTCGTATGGCGAAAGTCAGCAGAACGATCGTTTCCGGGACTGTTCACGGCTACCGGCATAGCCCTGCCGTGCTTGACGCACTCCGTAAGATCGGGGTGCCGGAAAGCCTCCTGCACGATCCAAGAAGGGAGGCAGCGGCATGACGACGGGAACAGTGAAGTACAGCAAGCCCGCCTGTAGCTTCTGTGGTGCCGGGGATGAAGGATGCGGGCTTCTTATACAGGTTGAAGATAAAAACATATTCATCTGCGATCAGTGCGTTAGAGGAATCACACACCTTTTAAAAGCCAATCCCGGAAGAAAGCGCCCTCGGTATTTGCCGAAGGGGAACAAGAAATTTTGAGTATTTCCGCCTCCTCGGCATTCCCGGACGGTCCGGGAGTTAGATTGTTGTTTGTGATGTGCCCAATCTAACCGAGAAGGCGGAACTTACAAACCGGGGCCGCAGAGCGCCTAGAGCACCACGGCCAAAATCTGCCGCGACCGTGCAGACGCCCGTTTTAACATGGGGCGGGCGGCACAACCTGCATAACGGCGAATACCGCGAAGCCTTCACGCGGGACGCTCCCCCGGAGCGGCATAATCCGGGGCGAATTTTATGGGGTGAGGATATGAGCGGAATCAAGGAAGCATACACGACGCAAGAGCTAATGATTATTCTAGGAGTGCGCGACGCCTCCACCGTACTTCGTCGTGCCAAGCGCGAAGGCTGGCTCTCTCGGTCTTGCTCCGGTCGTGGCGGCGGCTTCGAGTGGCTTGTCTCTTCCATGCCTGAAAAGACTCGGCTTGCCATTGCCTACGCGGTGAAGCCTGCGGAAGACGCTCCCGCTACGGTTGCAGCGCCCGCGCTTCCCAATACAGCCCCCCTGCGCCACCTCTCCGAAAAGGAACGCAATACAGTTATGGCCCGGCTGGCGTTTGTCCGCGAGATCGAGCGCCTCGCTCTCGTTAGCTCGTATAGGGCCGCCATTTCCAGCCTTGTGCTGGCTTCTCTGCAAGGAACGCTTCCCGCCCGGCTTTCCGGGTTAGTGCAGTTTGCCAATGCCCGGTATGGGCGGGGTGAGAGTCGCGGCCTGTCGGAGCGCCGTCTGTATGAATGGCGTGCAGCCTATGCCGAGAAGGGGGAAGCCGGGCTTATTCCGCGTCACCCGCAAAAAGTCATGACGCCGCCCGCGTGGCTACATCTGTTTCTTGCGTTCTGGCAACGCCCGCAAAAGCCTTCCGTAGCGCAGGCATATGAAGAGTTCGCCGGAGCGTGTCAAAGTATTATTGCCGGTGCCGGTTCAGGGTTCCCCGTCGATCTCAATGTGACGGATATGCAACGCTTTCTCCTGAACGCCGCCGCCGAGCTTCAACAGTCCGGCATCCCTTCCGTTTACGCTGTGCGCCGCTGGCTCCAAAAGATCGCCCTTCCCGAACGGGAAGCGGGTCGCAGGACAGGGAACGCATTGTTGCACCTTCGCCCGCACAAGCTCCGGCTGACTGACGATCTGTTGCCGACAGATGTCTACACGGCTGACGGCACAACCGCCGATGTCGAAGTGCTGCACCCCTATAACGGGCAGCCCTTCAAGCCTGAACTGACCTTTGTCATGGACGTGGCGACGCGCCGCGTCGTGGGCGTCTCCGTTGCGCTGGCCGAAGACAAGTTCACGATTCTTGACGCGCTCCGCATGGCCTGTTGTGCCGGGGGCATTCCCGCGATTTTCTACACGGACAACGGGCCGGGCTATAAAAACAAGCTCATGCTTGCGGAAGGCGTCGGCATGTTGGAACGGCTCGGCATTGAAAAGGCCGATGCCATTCCCGGACGCCCACAGGGTAAGGGGCTGATGGAACGCACTGTTCAAACGCTCACGCGGCGGCTGTGCAAGCAATTCGCGTCCTGTACTACATACGACATGGATTTAGACGCCGCCCATAAAGTTTTCAAGCTGTCCAGAAAGCAGATCAAGGAGTCCGGCACCACCAAGCTGTTGCCCACATGGCAGGAATTTCTTGACGCCCTCAAGCGGCGGGTTGCGCAGTACAACGCCACGCCCCACCGGGGCCTCCCCCGTTTCGTTGACGGCACGGGCAAGCGCCGGAACTACTCGCCTGACGAATATTGGGCGACATTCACGGCGCAAAATTGGGAACCCGTCACCGTGCCGGAAGATTTGCGCGAAGAGCTGTTTATGCCCGCCGAACAGCGTCAGGTGCGGAACGGTTGGATAACCTTCTATAACGCCAAGTATTTTTCTTTTGAGCTTGCGGACTTTCACGGCGAGCGCGTGCAGGTGCGGTATGACATTTGGGACCCGTCAAAGGTCTATGTCTGGACGCTCGACGGGCGGAAGATCTGCACGGCGGAACTGAACGGTAACGCCATGCCGTACTTCCCGAAATCACGGATTCAGGCCGGACGCGACAAGCGGGAAAAGGCGCAGGTGCAACGCCTTGAAAAGAAGGTACAGGCCGTCATTCCCGGCGCGACCGTTGCGCTTCCCGGACAGATCGGCGGCACGGTGATCGATGTGGCGGACAGCATGGCCCGCGACTTTGCCCCCGCACAACCTGCGGTCCCTGAGCAGGCTGTGCCGCTCCGCGAATTTCTCCCCCCCGTCGAAGATGACGCCCCGATCCTTGATACTGTGCGGCGGCCCATTTTTGCCTGTGGCCCCGACAAATACGAGTGGCTCGCAAAGGCCCCCGACAGGTGGGAAGACGGCGATCTGGAGTGGGTACTCCAGTACGTCAAAACCGAAGAATATCTTTCCCTCGAAGACTATTACCGCCAGCGCGGGCTGGCATGGGAGGACGTTAAGTTATGCGGAAATGCTTTGTAAAAACAGAAAACTACCGGAATTTTTCTACCGCAATAAAGGCTGTGGAGCAACGCGGGGCAAAAGAAGCTGGCCTTGTGCTGGTGCATGGCGCGCCGGGGTACGGAAAGACGCACACCGTTTTTAATTGGGCCGCCGAAGTTGGAGCCATTTTCCTGCGGGCAAACGTGGACTGGACGCCGAAATACGCACTGGTCGAGCTTGCCAAGGAGCTAAAGGTGGACACGCGCGGCACGGCACAGATGCTCTTTGCCCGACTGCTCGAACCGATCGCACGGGCGCAGCTTCCGATCGTGATCGATGAAGCGGAATTTACGCTGAACAACAAGGCCGCAGCACTTGAAAAAATCAGGGACATTTCCGACCGAGCCGAAGTGACCGTAGTGCTGATTGGTATGGAAAAGATTGAACAAAATATAGCTTCTTACAAGCAGATCAGCAGCCGTATTGCCCGCGTTGTCGAGTTTGCTCCCGCCACGCTTGAGGATGTTCGCGTGGCCTGTGCGGGGCTTTCGGAAGTCGAAATGACCCCGGATCTGATTGCGGAAGTCCATCGGCTTTCAGGCGGGCGTATGCGCGAAGTGCTGAACATCATAGCCACAATAGAACAGGTTGCGGCTACCAACGGCATGAAGCGGATCGACATTGCGGATCTTGAAGGGATTGTTCTTTCCCATGACTGGCAAAACCGTACTCCGCGCGGGGTGCGGACAAAGAAGGTGGCCTGATATGGTTCCCGAACACCCCCTGACCCATGCCATTCTTGGAGCGCTCGCCGACGGCGAAGAGCACTTTATCCGCGATCTTGCCGCTACGCTTGACGTTTCTGCGAAAAAAATAGCGGATTCCGGCGGGCATCTCGTCAGAAATGGCTATGCGACGCGCGGCCTCGGCATATACCGCGCCACTGAAAAAGGGCTTGCCGCTCTCCAGGCTGGCCTTAGGCACGGCGGCAAGCCCGGCATGTCCGTTGCGCGCTATCGTACATCGCTCCGGTCACGGGCATGGAACCTCATGCGGATGAAAATCTGGCTGAGCGTCGACGACATGCTTATGACGCTGGCCGACGGCTCGGAGAAAAACGCTGAAAAGGATCTGCGGCGCTATGTCCGGGCACTCCAGAAAGCGGGGTACGTCGAGCCCTCTGTGCGTAATCCCCGGCTTTTTCGGCTCGTCAACAACACCGGACGCAACGCACCGGCATACAACACGAAAAGAGAAACCGTAACCGACACGAACACCGGGGAGGTGCATCATGTCTGATGATTGGCTCGCGCTGCTCCGCGCCCGCGTCGCCGAGATCGGCGTCGGCCCGACGGCACGCGAGATTGGGATTAGCCGCACTTCCGTCGATCTACTGATCAAAGAGTGTTACCCGGCAAGCACCGATCGTATGGCGGCACGGGTCATAGACCGGTACACGCGCTACGAATGCCCCTATGACGGCGCATTGCTCCATAGCGACGCCTGCGCCCGGTACGCCGGAAAAGCGCCCACGTCGAGCCCTGCGGCCCTGCGCCGCTGGCGGGCGTGCCAGAAATGCAAATTCAACCCCAACAAGAAAGGATAACGCTATGTTTGCCGAAAAGATCGAACGTCAGATTGCCCACGTGGAAACGGTTCTCCGTACCAACCCCGCCGGGCTCGCCGACATCCTCCCCGTAATCCTCAAGAATCTCAAGGGCGAGATTTCGGCATTGAAGGATGCCGAGGATGAAGCGGTCAAAGTCTGCATTGCCAACCAGTACGCCAAGGAGGCGCTGAATGCTTAACGAATCCCGGATTCCCGAAGGTTACATGGAAAACGTGCAGGGCTACCTCATCCCCGTTTCGCAGATCCGCCCCGTAGACCTCGCGCGTGACGAGCTTGTCAAAGAAAAGATGGATAAAATCAAGGCGTTGCAAGCGGAAATGCGGGCCGTCAAGTCAAGCCTCCTTTCCGACGTGGACGCCTTTGTACAGCTTTCCGGCGAGCGGTACGGCGTCAGGCTTGGCGGCGTCAAAGGCAACGTGCAGCTCCTTTCTTTTGACGGCAAGTACAAGCTGTGCCGCGACTACGGGCAGTTGCTCACGTTCGACGAGGGATTGCAGGCGGCAAAGGAGCTGATCGACGGGTGCCTGCGCCGCTGGTGCGCCGATTCCCGGCCTGAACTCCGGGCTGTGGTTGAGCAGGCGTTCAAAGTCGACAAGAAAGGCCGCATCAACACCGGGGCCGTGTTGGGCCTGCGCCGGATCGAGATCGACGATCCGGACTGGCAGGAGGCCATGCGGGCGATCACCGAAAGCCTGCAAGTTCTGGACAGCCGCGTCTATGTCCGGGCGTACGAGCGTGACGCCTCAGGCGCGTACATACCAATCAGCCTCGATTTCGCGAACGTCTAACATAGGGGGGGGTATGGCGACGGTATCAAAGAAGGATCTTGAGAGGCTTTCCGGACTGTACGCCGATCGGCTGACACGGAATACCCGCTACCGCGTTGAAGATATGAATGAATTGATCGGCTCCGATGTGTGGCGGGACGCATCAGACGAGCACAAGCGGTTCCTTAAGAGCCAGATCCGGGACAAGGCGTTCAAGTTGTTGATGGACGCGGGCTTTCCGCCGGATGCCGTCCGGCGGATCAGGGAGGGGAAAGAATGAAGTTTGCGGATCTGGCCGTCAGTGCCTTTCTGATCCTGTTCCCGCTCGCGTGGCTGGCCTCGTCCGCCTATGCGACTTGGAAAGAGTACCACCGGCATATCGAACAGATAAAGACGATCGACGCCATGCGCAGGAGCGACAGCGCGACGAATACCATTCTGGCAAGGTGTCTGATTGCATGGGTAAATCAAAAGTCGCTCATTCTCTACCGCGACGAAGACGGCACCCTGCAAGTAAGGGCCATAGATACGGCGGGACGGGAAGAAATCAATAAACTGTTTGAGGAGTATCAAGATGAATGAAGGCGAAGTTCAAGAATGCAAGCAAACGGTCAAAGATAAGCGGCTTGACGCGACGCTCGCCGATTATCTTTCGCTCATGCTTAATGCGGAAACTGTTTGTTTGACGGCTACACACAGCGTTCCCGGTGTGTTCAAGTTGAAGATTACGTTTGAATTGCTTGACTCTGAAAGCACGGTTCGGGGGTGAAAAGATGGGTATGTCTTTTGATGAAGAACTGTTGATTAAGAAGGTTGTTGAAAGACCTTGGGAAGCGACCATAGCGCAGGCCATACGGGTTATGGAAGGAGCCGATATCGAAGCACTGGGGTTTAAATGCAGGATAGGCGACGGTAGGTTCAAGGTAGAGCTTACATTGACCGAGGTTGGCGAAGAATAACGCGAAACCGCCCCACGCGGGGCGGTCACCGGATGATTTCCGGTCTGATGAGCACAAGCAAAAAAGGGGGACGCTATGACCGTTGCAGAGTTTATCGAGGAGTTACAGGAAGATTATGATCCCGACGTTCAGATTGAAAGTATCCGCATGAAAACGTCCGATGGAACGATCTACTTCTACGGAGCAACATCGTTCTCCGGGGGTGACGGTAAAAAGGAGGATGAATGATGTCCGCAGTCCACATTTCCTCGCCCGCGTTGACGGAGAGTGACGCCGTAAGAAAGCTCCGGGCGTTTTCCAAAGAAGTCATCATAGAAGCCTTTCTCTCCGTCAGCCCGTTTTTGCACGTGGATTCCGTCGTTTCTGAATGCAAAGAGATAGATAGGGACAGACAGTTTAAAATGCTCATGAAACGCGACGAGGAACTCAGCAGGCAGCGGCTTATACTTGCAAACGCGCAACCGGAAGGAGGCGTTGAAAATTATTATGAATGGATGAAAAAAGTAAAGAAGCTCGTCGCCGAGCAGGACATCATAGAAAAAAAGATAGACAGGCTTTTAGCCAGATAATCATGCGAAACGGCCCACCCGCTCCGGCGCTGGCATTCCCGCCATTCAGGACACGGCAAAGAAGCGCATCGCGGCGGCGTTCTTTGTCGACAAGGACGCCCCGGACGCCGCCGAAACCATGATCAAGGTATGCTGTGACGCCCTGAACAGCGTAGCCCCGACGCCTCCCGCGCCGACGGCCGCACGGGAACGGTGCGGAAAATGACACGCCCAGATAAAGTTTTCTGTGGCTCCATTGGTGTACGTTTTGGCACCAACCGCATGAAGATCGAGCTTTCCCCGGCTGAAAAACACGGCGGCCCCGCCGGGCGCTTCCGGGTCCGGCTCGACCGGCGCTGGTACGATCTGGGCGAGGATCAAAAGCTGTTCCTCTGCCCCGATGAAGTCGCCGCCCTTGCCGCCGAGTTCGCGGCGGGCGGCGAGATTTCCCCGGTATCCGTGCCGGACCTTCCCATAAAGACCCGCGTCCGGGTGCCGCGCGGCATTCCCGGCGCGTCGCCCGTCTGGACGGGCTACGTCGCCAGCGCGCCCATCCGCGCCGCCGACGGCCTTTGGTATGTCGCCGTCATGGTGTACGGCGGCGTGGAACTTCACCCTGTCGACCACCTTGTGAGGTGTTGAAATGGAAACCAGACGTTCTCTCATGGCAAAATTGCATATCGCCCGTAAAGACCTTGGGCTTGACGACGACACATACCGCGCCATGCTGCAAAACCTGACCGGCAAGCGCTCCTCGGCGGACTGCACCGACCGACAGCTTGTTATGCTGGTCGCGGCCCTGCGCAAGCGCGGATGGAAGGATAGCCGCCCGAAGGGGCCGAAAGTGCGCCCGGAGTTTGAAGCGTTGCTCGGCAAGATCAACGCTTTGCGCCTCGATACCCAAAAATCATGGGCATATGTCGAATCCATCGCGGAAAAGATGTACGGCGTGCGCATCCCGTGGCTTGACGGCGAGCAGCTCGGCGGCGTGATCACGGCTCTGGTCAAGCACCAGCGGGCGCGGGGAAACGGCGATGTTGGCGCTTGAGACGCTTCCCGCTTCCCTGCGCGATATGACGGACAGGCTCGGCTTGCCCGTCGTCTCGTATCTGGTGGAAAAGCTCGGAGGCACTACGATCCCGGTTCCCATGCGCGCGTCCGCGATCGGCGAAGCACGCTATCGCCGCCTGTGCGAGATTATCGGCAAAGACATAGCGAGAGCCCTTTGCCGTGAATACGGCGGCGTGGCGCTGTATATCCCCAACTGCCGGGCGGCGGTCATGGACGCCCGCGACGCCGAGATCATAGCCGTCCGCGACGCTCTGGCAAAACAGGGCATAACCGAGCGGGAAATCGTGGAAAGACTGGCTCGTCAATATCGGTTGTCTGACAGGCAGGTCTGGCGTATCCTGAAACGGATACCGTGCCAGACGGCAAGCGCGCCGCTGTTTGGTCGGGGGGTGGAACAGGCGCGGCTGTGGTGAGGAAAGAAAGGAGGGGATATGAAAAAAGTTTGTATGATTTTCTGTTGCATTTTGATGCTGTCGTATGGCACGGCTGCCGCTGAAAATGTCACTCTCTTTAAAGATTTTTTTTATGGAATGTCTAAAGAAGATGTTGAAAAGAAAGTAAATATAGCACCGTACGGTAACTCTGATGGAAAGTGGTTTTATAGTTACCCTGTAAAATTTATAAATAAAGATTGGGAACAGGTTTTTGTATTTGAGAACAACAAGCTTCAATTAATTTTTCTTGCAAGAGACTTAGACCCAAACATATATCAAATAGTTTCTCAATCCATAATAAAGAATGGATTTGTTCCGCTTGGAATAACATCAGATGATAAAATATGTGATATAATAGAGGTTGCTAAACGATCAAAGAGTAGAGCTGATATGGAATCTGAAATAAATAAATTCGAGCTATCTGCAC
>OOAM01001977.1_pt1 | contig 11491 bp, 8 predicted proteins | sample 1671131 | NCBI WGS metagenome assembly OOAM01 (sample SAMN06348125, study PRJEB24527) | human gut metagenome | biome: human gut; feature: ankylosing spondylitis patient; material: feces | host: Homo sapiens | place: China | collected 2015-10 | reverse complement strand
AGGGTACCAAGACCGAGAAAAACCTGTGGGAAGCCTTTGCAGGCGAGAGCCAGGCCCGCAACAAGTATACCTTCTTCGCCAGCGTGGCCAAGAAGGAGGGCTATGAGCAGCTGGCAGCGATCTTTGAGGAGACGGCTGCCAACGAGAAGGAGCACGCCAAGATGTGGTTCAAGGCCCTGAACGGCGGCTCCATCCCCGATACCATGACCTGCCTGGAAATGGCAGCCGGCGGCGAGCACGACGAATGGACCGAGATGTACCCCCGGATGGCCGCAGAGGCCAAGGAAGAGGGCTTTACCCAGCTGGCTGCCCTGTTCACTATGGTGGCGCAGATCGAGAAAGAGCACGAGGAGCGCTACCGTGAGCTGGCCGAGAACCTGAAGAACAACAAGGTTTTTGCCCGGGAAGAGCAGCAGGTCTGGCAGTGCCGGAACTGCGGCTACACCTATATCGGCAAGTCGGCTCCCCTGAAGTGCCCGGTCTGCGCACATCCCCAGAGCTACTTTGAGCTGAAAAAGCACAATTATTGATCCTGTCCGGAACGCCGCAGCTCCCACGCCGGGACTGCGGCGTTCTTTTTGCACAAAATTTTCCGGAAAAACTGGTATAGTCCACGAAATCGGGTGCGAAAGCACAGCACTTTGGGCGAAAAACTTGACCCACATTGGCCGGACGTGTAAAATAAATCAATAGTGAGAAAAATCATGGACGCGAAATTTTTCCATGTGTGCGGCATTCCTTTGATCCCATGGGATGAAACAAGGAGGGAAGTTCGACCCAATGAAATGGAAATTCCAAACCGCGGGGCGGCTTCTGGCCCTGCTGGCTCTGAGCGGGGCCCTGCTGGCTGCCCCTTTGCCCGCGCAGGCCGCGCCCGGTGTGCTGACAGGCCTGACCGGAACCGGTTCCAAGCTGGAACTGGAGCTGACCGAGATGGAGCTGGAGATCACCGATGATGACCCCCGCCCCAAGGGCTACCTGTACACCAGCGGCCAGAGCGATTATTACTTCATCGTCTGGATGAGCAGCAACTCCAATGTTGCCACGGTGGATGGCGACGGCAAGGTGACGGGCCGCAATGCGGGCACTGCCATCATCACCGCCATTTCCGACCACGGCGAACGTGCCGCCTGCAAGGTGACCGTGACCCGCAAAAATGAAGAAGCAGCCAGAAAAAAGCCCACGCTGGATACCACCAGCCTAAGTCTTGTGCTGCAGTATAATGACCTGCACCCCACCCATCAGCTCCAGCTGGCCAACAGTGACCACTCCTTCCTCTATGTCTACCAGTGGATGAGCAGCAACCCTGAGGTTGCCACAGTCAGCGACAAGGGCCTTGTCACGGCTCAGGCGGCGGGCACCACCACCATCACGGCAATGGTCTCCAACGGCCAGGCTCTGCGGTGCAGCGTCACGGTGACTTCGGATATCGGCAAGGTGACCCTGAACAAGAGTGACCTGCTGCTCCGCACCGTGGGCACCCAGGAACGTCTGACGGCCACCGTTGCGGTGGAAGGCGGCGGCAGTGTGCCCATTACATGGGTCAGCAGCAACCCCGGTGTCGTTACCGTGGATGCGGACGGCGTGGTGACCGCCATTGCCGACGGAGAAGCTAAGGTCACGGCCCTTTCGCCCGCCGGACGCTTTGACGTGTGCAGCGTTGTGGTGGGCATGGCGGCGGAGAAGTACGAATCTGAAGCCGACCTTGCTGACGAGCTCAAGCTCCCTGACCCCTACGTTGCCGTAAGGCTGAATAAACTGGCATAAAGAAAAAGCACCCGCCCATGGCTGTTTTTGACGGCTATGGGCGGTTTTTGCGTGTGTGGAAACGGATGCGCTGGGAAAAACTTGCCGAAGAGGAATTTTTTGCAAAAAATATTTTGCGTTGCATGTTGTGGTGTACCTGACACATCCGGCCGCCTCCGGCAGGTGAAAAAGGACAAAATGGCCCGAACGTTGTTTAAGAAAGGGGGCGGATGCCCCACAGAGCGGCGAAATCTCTGCAAAAAAAGGCGGCTGTCCGGCTTGAATGACGCATTTAACAAAAATTTGACGTGAAGTGATTGAATTTGCAACTCTTGACAGAAGGCGGGACAAACCATTATCCTTTTATCCAAAGGAAAGTATTTTATGTCGCCAGACGTTGGAATGCCTGGTGTACAAGTGTGTGTCAGGAGGGAAAGAATATGACCAACTACCGGAACCGAATCGGGGAAGCCATTGCCTTTGCCCGGAACGTGGCGGGCAGATCCCAGCAGGAGCTTGCGGATATGCTGGGGCGGGACAAGCGCACCATTCAGAAATGGGAGCGGGGCGAGATCCGCATTGCGCTGGAGGATTATCTGGATGTATTCGATACTCTGCACCTGCCGGTGGGGCCCTATGAAATGTGGATCCGGCATCCGGAACTCTTTCCGCGCGGCATGGAGGATATCAAGGGCTTCAGCACCGAAAAGAAGCGGAGGACACTGGCGGATTATTATCTGCATCAGGCTGCACCGCTGGAGATCGAGCAGGAGTATTACATCCTGTTCGGTGACCACGGCAGCAACAGCTGCGGCATCCGGCAGGAGCAGCTGGCCAACCTGCAGACTCCGCTCCGTGACCGCAAACGGATCGTGAACCAGATCATCGACAACTACTATGAGGCCCGGGCCATCGGACATCTGACCGACCCGGAGGGCCAGCAGCCAGTGATGCCCATTCTGGAAGCCTGCTACGATGCCAGTGCACGGAGCGTGGAAGCCAACGAGAACCGGTACAGCATCGGCAGCATCGAGAACTATCTGGACGATGCGGAGAAACCGGCAGAAGAGTGAACCGAACAGCAGACGGCCATGTGCAGCCGCCTGCTGTTTTTGCGTTCGGCTGCCTGCGGGAAAATATTGTGAAATTTGCGGATTCCTGCTATACTTATCCTATTGATGAAAAAGAAGGGTGAGATAAATGGCATACAACATGGGCGGTCGGCGCTTCCGGCCGGTGGGCAGCGGAAAAAAGCGGACTGCGCCGCAGTACGGGCCGGTGGGCACAGGCTGCCCGTTTGTGGAGGAGGCCGTGGCGCGGCTATACCGGGAGCAGAACGAGGAACATTTCTGGAGCCTGATGAACGCCCTGAACTATGCGCTGGAATTGCAGACCAAGGTGTTGGTTCCGCTGGATGCGGCGGTGGACCCCCAGAGCGGGGCCGCCCCCTGGGCACACCTGCCCATCCCGGAGGAGCGGGCCGAAGGCCTGCAGCCCTGGCTGCTCCACGCCCGGAAGGAGCGGCACTATCTGCCGCTGTTCACCTCGGTAAAGAACGCCGAGGCGGAAAAGGCCAGCGCAACCCGCCCCATGGTGGAGCGCAGCCTGCGCAGCGCCATGGAGTATGCGCTGGAAACGGACGGCATCGATGGTGTGGTGCTGGACCCGTGGACAAGCTCTGCCACGCTGGATGTCTCCCTGCTCAGCGGGCTGCTGAGATCGGAGCGGGGGAGCGACAACCCCGGCGCTCAGGAGCTGGAAGCCGGGCACGCCGCCGCCCGGGCTGGGGATTGGCAGGAAGCGGCGGCACGCTACACTGCCGCCGCCGAGGCTGGCAGCGCAGAGGCGCTTTCTGCCCTGGGGGACTGCCTGTACTATGGCCGGGGTACCCGGAAGAATAAGACCCAGGCCCGGCGGATGTGGAAAAAGGCCGCACAGGCCGGGGAGGTGCAGGCCATGATCGCCCTGGGGGATGACTGTGCCGCATCGGGCGGGGAGATGGCTGAGACCCTGCAATACTACCGCCGTGCCCAGAGCGCTGCCCGGGAGGTGCCGGACATCGCCTACACCCCGCAGGTCTGCCTGCGCCTTGCCCAGTACGAGACCCAGTACCTCTCCCGCAAAAAGGCGCTGCTGCAGGTGGCCGAAGCCGTGCAAGGCTTTCGGATCCTGCAGGCCGAGGGCGAAACGGATGCTGCCGACTGGCTGCGGGAGGCTGAACTGCTGACCGATCAGCTGCTGACCGACGATAAAAACGCCTGAAACACAGTTTCTTTACATTTGTTCTAAGAAATCGTCATAGGAAACCGGTAAGATATTCAAGGAAATATTCTGCGCCGAAGAAAAGAGGACAAGCACTATGAGCAAAGTGATCGGAATTGACCTTGGCACCACCAACTCCTGCGTGGCGGTGGTGGAGGGCGGCAAGCCTGTGGTCATCACCAACGCCGAAGGCGAGCGCACCACCCCCAGCGTGGTGGCCTTTACCAAGGATGGCGAGCGTCTGGTGGGCGGCGCGGCAAAGCGCCAGATCGCCACAAACTCCGGCCGCACGGTGTCCAGCATCAAGCGGCACATGGGTTCTGATCACCGGGTGCATATCGATGGCAGGGACCTGACTCCGCAGGAGATCAGCGCCATGATCCTGACCAAGATCCGCCGCGATGCCGAGAGCTATCTGGGCGAACCGGTGACCGAGGCGGTCATCACCGTGCCTGCCTATTTTGACGACAGCCAGCGCAAGGCCACTCAGGACGCGGGCCGCATTGCGGGCCTGAATGTTCTGCGCATCATCAACGAGCCCACCGCCGCCGCAGTGGCCTACGGCCTGGACAACGAAGCCCCCCAGAAGATCCTGGTCTATGATCTGGGCGGCGGCACCTTTGATGTTTCGATCATCGAGATCGAGGACGGCACCTTTACGGTGCTGGCCACCGGCGGCGATACCCATCTGGGCGGCGATGACTTTGACGAGCGCATCGTTGAGTGGGCTGTGGCGGAGTTCCGCAGATCTGACCGCATCGATCTGACCAAGGACCCCGCCGCCATGGGCCGCCTGAAGGAGGAAGCGGAAAAGGCCAAGAAGGAGCTTTCCAGCGCGCTTTCCGCCCAGCTGAACCTGCCGTTCATCGCGGTGGGCAAGGATGGCCCCCACCATCTGGATCTGAACCTGGGCCGCCCCCAGTTTGAGATGATGACCGGTGACCTGCTGGCCCGCACCGTTCAGCCGGTGCAGAACGCCCTGCGGGATGCCGGGATTTCCGCCAGCCAGCTGGGCAAAGTCCTGCTGGTGGGCGGCAGCACCCGGATGCCCGCTGTGGAGCGGCAGGTCCGGGAGCTGCTGGGCTGTGAGCCCAGCCATACCCTGAATCCCGATGAATGCGTGGCCATGGGTGCCGCCGTGCAGGGCGGCCTGCTGCAGGGCGGCGGAAAGCTGGCCGGTGCCACCGGTGCGGCCGCGCAGGGCCTTGTACTGATGGATGTCACCCCGCTGACGCTGTCCATTGAGACACTGGGCGGCGTGGCCACCCCCCTCATCACCCGCAACAGCATGATCCCCACCCGCAAGAGCCAGATCTTTACCACGGCCCGCCCCATGCAGACCAGCGTGGAGATCAACGTGCTGCAGGGCGAGCGCCACTTTGCCCGCGACAACAAGAGCCTGGGTAAATTCAAGCTCACCGGCATCCGCTCCAGTTTCTCCTCCAAGCCCCAGATCGAGGTCACCTTTGACATTGATGTGAATGGCGTGGTCAAGGTGTCCGCAAAGGATCTGGGCACCGGTCGGGAGCAGAACATCACCATCACCGGCAGCACCAATCTTTCTGAGAACGAGATCCAGCGCGCCATGGCCGATGCCGCCGCCTACGAGGAGGAGGATACCCGCCGCAGGGAGCGGCTGGAGCTCCACAACCAGGCCGAGATGCTGGCTTACAAGGTGGATGAGGCCCTCTCCAAGTGCAAAAAGGAACTGGACAAGGACGAGAAGAACCGAGTCAAGAACGACCTTGCCGGCCTGCGCCGCTGCCTGCGCAAGGATAAGCCCGAAAAGATGAACGAGACCGAAGAAGCGAACCTCCGTCAGGCAAAATCCCAGCTGGAAGCAAGTGCCAACCACCTGATGGTGCTGTACAGCACGGAGCAGGATGCCGGCCAGCAGTAAGCAGGCAATTCCCTACTGAAAAACTTCGTTGAAAGGGTTGACAAACCCGGAAGAGTGGGGTATTATGTATGCAATATCACAAAAATGGCTGTGAAGAGAAGAGTAGGTTTTCGCATTGATCCTTCCAGAGAGCCCGGGCGGTGGAAAAGGGCAGGAAACAGGGGACTGAAAATGGTCTCGGAGCCGCGGGGGCGAAGTGCAAGAGTGCTAAGCCTGCGACGGGAGCGCCCGTTACAGCGTCCGGTTGTCGCGTTGCAAAACGCCGCAGCAGTGAGGCTGTCTCTGTGAGGGGACAGTAAACCAAGGTGGTACCACGGAAGTTTTACGCTTTCGTCCTTGTGGGTGTATGCCCGCTGAGGACGGAAGCGTTTTTTATTTTGCTTCCGGTGCAAAGGGTGCGGATGGTGCCGCACCGCACAAAAACATTTTTGTAAAAGTAGAGAGGGAAAACAAAATGTCTAAGATCACTCGTCGTAATTTTCTGAAAGTTTCCGGCGTGGCCGCTGCTGCCGCTGCCCTGACCGCCTGCGGCGGCTCTTCCTCCACCGCAAGCTCTGCCGCTTCCGGTGCTGCATCCTCTGAGGCTGTCTCCACCGCTGCTAAGCTGGACAAGATCAAGGTCGCGGTTCCCAACGACACCACCAACGAGGCCCGCGCTCTGACCCTGCTGGAGAAGAACGGCTTCTTCAAGCTGAAGGCAGATGCAGGCCTGACCGCCACCAAGAACGACATCGAAGAGAACCCCCTGAATGTCAATGTGGACGAGGTCGAGGCTGCTCAGGTGCCCAACGTCCTGCAGGATGAGGACTACGCTGTCATCAACTCCAACTACGCCATCTCTGCCGGTCTGGACCCCATGACCGACGCTCTGGCCATGGAGGATGGCACCTCTGCCTACGTCAACGTTCTGGTCTGCAAGGAAGGCAACGAGAACGAGCCCAAGATCAAGGCTCTGGTCGCTGCCCTGCAGAGCCAGCAGGTCAAGGACTTTATGACCGAGAGCTACGGCGGCGCTGTGGTCTCTGTTGTGGAAGACCCCACCGACGGCTATGATCCTTCCATCGATTATGACGCACTGAACGGTGAGACTGTCAGCTGCGCTGCCACCCCTGCCCCCCACTGCGAGATCCTGGAGGTCTGCAAGCAGATCCTGGCCGACAAGGGCATTACGCTGGACATCCAGGAGTACGATGACTATGTGATCCCCAACACCATCGTTGAGGATGGCCAGTGCGACACCAACTACTTCCAGCATCAGCCCTACCTGGACAACTTCAATGAGGAGAAGGGCACCCACCTGGTCTCCGTTGCCGGTATCCACGTTGAGCCCATGGGCATCTACGGCGGCAAGCAGAGTGACCTGAGCCCGATCGAGGGTTAAGCGAACTCCCCCAGTCACCTTGCGGTGACAGCCCCCTCGGGGAGGGGGCCTTTGCCTGACCGTTCTGTTTCAGGCTCCCTCTATGAGGGAGCTGGCAAATCCGTAAGGATTTGACTGAAGGAGCTTATTCAACAGCAAGGAGCAATTTCTGTGATCGAGATCAAACACCTTTCCAAGACCTTCCAGATGAAGGACGGCGCAGTAAACGCGCTGAAAGACATCAACCTGACCATTCCGGATGGTTCCATCTACGGCATCATCGGCATGTCCGGTGCGGGAAAATCCACGCTGGTGCGCTGCATCAACCTGTTGGAGCGCCCCACCGAGGGCAGCGTGGTGATCGACGGCACCGCCATGGAGACCCTGTCTCCGGCGGCCCTGCGTGAGCGCCGCCGCGAGATCACCATGATCTTCCAGCAGTTCAACCTGCTCATGCAGCGCAGCTGCCTGAAGAACATCTGTTTCCCCATGGAGCTGGCCGGTGTGAAAAAGGCCGACGCTGAAAAGCGTGCCAAAGAGCTGCTGGAGATGGTGGGCCTGCCCGACAAGGCAAACGCCTACCCCGCCCAACTGTCCGGCGGCCAGAAGCAGCGCATTGCCATTGCCCGCGCCCTGGCCACCAACCCCAAGGTGCTGCTGTGCGACGAGGCCACCAGTGCGCTGGACCCCAACACCACTCATTCCATCCTGACCCTGATCAAGGACATCAACCAGAAGCTGGGCATCACCGTGGTGGTCATCACCCACCAGATGAGCGTGGTGGAAGAGATCTGCGACAGCGTGGCCATCCTGGACGGCGGTGTGGTCATGGAAGAGGGCTCGGTGCAGGAAATTTTCGCCAACCCCAAGACGGCTGCGGCAAAGCGTCTGGTCGCCCCCAACGGCGGCAGCGCAGCCCGCGACCTTTCCAGCTTTGCGCCGGATGACCATGTGGTGCGTGTCACCTTCAACGGTTCGTCCACCGCAAAGCCGCTGGTGGCAAGCCTTGCCGCCGAAAAGGGCATTCTGGTGTCGGTGCTCAGCGCCGATACCCGTGATCTGAGCGGCCAGTGCTACGGCTCCATGCTGCTCAAGCTGCCTGCCGATGTGGAGCTGGCCAAGCAGGCGGCTGCCTATATGCGCAGCCAGCCCGGCGTGACCGTGGAGGAGGTGACCGGCGAATGAGTATTGCAGATTATGGCTTTGCCATTTGGGAAACGTTCTATGTGACGGTTCTTTCCACCGCGTTTGCGCTGGTGCTGGGCCTGCCGCTGGGCGTGCTGCTGGTGGCCGGTGACAAGGACGGCGTGCTGCCCCTGCCCGGCTGGCTGATGCACATCCTCAACATCGTCATCAACATTCTGCGCAGTGTGCCCTTCCTGATTCTGATGATCTGTGTATTCCCGCTCACCCGTGTCATCGTAGGCACCACGGTGGGCACCAAAGCCACCATCGTTCCGCTGGTGGTGGCCGCCTTCCCGTTCGTGGCACGTCTGGTAGAGACCAGCCTGCGCGAACTGGACGAAGGTGTGGTGGAAGCCGCCCAGAGCATGGGTGCCACCCCGTTCCAGATCATTACCAAGGTGATGATCCCGGAGTGCCTGCCCGGCCTGATCTCCAGCATGACCACGGCCCTGACCACCATTCTGGGCTACTCGGCCATGTCCGGCGTCATTGGCGGCGGCGGCCTGGGCAAGATCGCCCTGTCCTACGGCTACTACCGCTACCAGACCGACATCATGATCGTGTGTGTCATCCTGCTGGTGCTCATGGTGCAGGTGTTCCAGAGCGCGGGCACCTTCTGGGCGACCCGGAGCGACAAGCGCCTGCGGAAGTAACCCGAACCCTCTCAGTCGCCTGCGGCGACAGCTCTCCCGAAGGGCGAGCTTGTTGCAGCAGGTAAGAAAAAGCAATCCTTTTCAATAAAAAAGAGTGCTTATAAAAAAGCCAAAAAGCTCCCCCTTCGGGGGGAGCTGGCACGGCGTAAGCTGTGACTGAGAGGGTTGCATACTGCCAGACGATCCCGGCAGGGAAAAATTTAACGTTTCAATTCCCCGCCGGAGGCTGTATGCTCCCTGCGGGGAATTGTGCTATATGGACAAACCCAGCAAAGGAGTATGTAGTATGAATCGTGATACCATCTGCGTGCAGGGCGGCTATACGCCCGGAAACGGCGAACCCCGCCAGATCCCCATCATCCAGTCCACCACCTTCAAGTACGCCACCAGCGAGGACATGGGCAAGCTGTTTGACCTAGAGAGCAACGGCTATTTCTATTCCCGCCTGCAGAACCCCACCTGTGACCTTGTGGCCCAGAAGATCTGTGAACTGGAAGGCGGCACCGCTGCCATGCTGACTTCCAGCGGGCAGGCTGCCAACTTCTTCGCCCTGTTCAACCTTTGCCAGGCCGGTGACCACATCGTGGCATCCAGCACCATCTACGGCGGCACCTTCAACCTCATCTCGGTCACCATGAAAAAGATGGGCATCGAGGCCACCTTCGTGGACCCGCTGTGCACCGAGGAAGAGCTGAACGCCGCGTTCCGCCCCAACACCAAGGTCGTATTCGGCGAGACCATCGCCAACCCCGCCCTGACCGTGCTGGACATTGAAAAGTTTGCGCAGGCGGCCCACGCCCACGGCGTGCCGCTCATCGTGGACAACACCTTCCCCACCCCGGTCAACTGCCGCCCCTTCGAGTGGGGTGCCGACATCGTGACCCACTCCACCACCAAGTACATGGACGGCCATGGTGCCGTACTGGGCGGTGCCATCGTGGACAGCGGCAAGTTCGACTGGATGGCCCACGCCGACAAGTTCCCCGGCCTGTGCACCCCGGATGACAGCTACCACGGCATCACCTACGCCGAGCGTTTTGGCAAGGAGGGTGCCTTCATCACCAAGGCAACGGCCCAGCTGATGCGCGACTTTGGTTCCATGCAGTCCCCCATGAACGCCTACATGCTGAACCTGGGTCTGGAGAGCCTGCATGTGCGCATGCAGCGCCACTGCGAGAACGGCATGGCCGTGGCAAAGTTCCTGGAAGCTCACCCGAAGGTGGCTTACGTCAACTACTGCGGTCTGGAATCCAGCCCCTACCATGCACTGGCCGAAAAGTACCTGCCGAACGGCAGCTGCGGCGTGGTCAGCTTTGGCCTGGCCGGCGGCCGTGAGGCAGCCAGCACCTTTATGAAGGAACTGAAGCTGGCCGCCATCGAGACCCATGTGGCCGATGCCCGCACCTGCTGCCTGAACCCCGCTTCCAGCACCCACCGTCAGATGAACGATGAGCAGCTGAAGGCCGCCGGTGTGCCCGCTGAGCTGGTGCGCATGAGCTGTGGCCTGGAAAGCAGCGAGGACCTCATTGCCGACATCGCACAGGCACTGGATAAGATCTGATCCTGTCCGGTCAGCTGCATGGTCGGGTTCCCGCCACGACCTCTCCCGTGAAAAAAGCAGGAACGGAAAGCCCGCAGGCTTTCCGTTCCTGCAATAAAAATAAATATTCCGCTGAAACAGCCAGAGCGCCAGCGGAGGCTATTCTAAATCGTTAGGAGTACGAACTATGCCGCTGATCATCCCCAAGACCCTGCCCGCCTACGATGCCCTTTATGAAGAAAACGTCTTTGTCATGCACCGGGAGCGGGCACTGGCACAGCACATCCGCCCGCTGGAGATCCTGATCCTGAACCTGAAGATGAAGAACTATCTGAATCAGATGACTGTTCACTCTCATAATCATCTGGTGAAACTGTATTATCAGAATCAATCACATTGCCATATTCATCATACTCTACATCATCGGAAGCTCCTGCATTGTCAACAGGATCACCATTTTCATCATATTCTACACCATCATCTGATTCAGATTCATCATCCGCATCATCAGTATTCTCAATCTCATTTCCGTCTTCATCATACTCTACATTTTCTTCGTCTTCTGATTCGGAGTCCTGTTCCTGCTCTGCGGCTTTTGCTGCTGCCTCTTCTTCTGCCGCCTGTCTTGCCGCCTCTTCCTCAGCCTGCCTTCTTGCCTCTTCTTCCGCTGCGATTCTTTCAGCTTCCAATCTCTGAATTTCAGCTGTCTGTTCCGCTAACAGATTTGCATATTCTGTCGCCTGCTGCTGTGCATATGCAATTTCATTATCACAATCTGCCGAATTTGCTTTCTTTGTATCAATCTGATTCTGAAGATCTACAGACTGTGCTTCATATTCCTGTTT
>OOAM01001952.1_pt1 | contig 11658 bp, 12 predicted proteins | sample 1671131 | NCBI WGS metagenome assembly OOAM01 (sample SAMN06348125, study PRJEB24527) | human gut metagenome | biome: human gut; feature: ankylosing spondylitis patient; material: feces | host: Homo sapiens | place: China | collected 2015-10 | reverse complement strand
GTTCCCATTCCGAACACGGCAGTTAAGCTCGTTCCTGCTGACAATACTTGGCTGGCGACGGCCCGGGAAGATAGGTAGCGCCAACATTGAGAGGCCACATCGTTTGATGTGGCCTTTTTTCGTCGCATGGGAGGCATCGTTTTGCAATATCATCAAGTGGTCAAAGGAAGATTTCTACGGCGGCCCAACCGTTTTATCGCCCATGTGGAGACAGAAGACGGGCTGCAGATTTGCCATGTAAAAAACACCGGACGCTGCCGGGAGCTGCTGGTGCCGGGAGCAGCGGTCTATCTGGAAAAGGCCGCAAATTCTGCGAGAAAGACAGCGTATGACCTTATCGCCGTGGAGAAAGGGGCCTTGCTGATCAATATGGATGCGCAGGCCCCAAATCGTGTTTTTCAGGAGTGGGCCGCCCAAGGACATTTCCTGCCAGATCTAAAGTCCATTCAACCGGAATATCATTATGGAGACTCCCGTCTGGACTTTGCGCTGACAACAGAAGCCGGGCTGCACCTGGTGGAAGTCAAGGGTGTTACCCTGGAGGAAAACGGTGTTGTCCGATTTCCGGACGCGCCGACAGAACGGGGCGTGAAGCATATTCACGAGTTACAGCGGGCTGTCCGGGAGGGACTGGGCGCTACCCTGTTTTTTGTGATCCAGATGCACGGCGTGGATCGCTTCTCTCCCAACGACGTCACCCATCCGGCCTTCGGTGCGGCCCTTCGGGAGGCAGCTGCCTGGGGTGTCCAAGTGTACGCCTATGACTGCCTGGTGACGCCGGACAGTTTGACTATCCACCAGCCGGTGCCGGTGGTATTATAAGGGAGCGGCAATATGGGATTTTTGGAATTGCTGTTGATCGGCGTGGGGCTCTCGATGGACGCCTTTGCTGTAGCGGTGTGCCAGGGACTCTGTATGCCAAAACTGAATCTGCGCTATGCGGCTGTGATTGCGCTGTTTTTCGGCGGATTTCAGGCGCTGATGCCCTATGCCGGCTGGCTGCTGGGCGCCCAATTTGCCGGGTACATCCAACATCTGGACCACTGGCTGGCTTTTTTTCTGCTGGCATTCATCGGCGGTAAGATGGTGTGGGAGTCTTTGAAAGGGGAGGCGGAGGAGACGGCCTGTGCGGTGAGTGTGACGCTGGATTATAAGCAGCTGCTGCTGATGGCGGTGGCTACCAGCATCGACGCATTGGCTGTTGGGGTCACGTTTGCATTTTTGAACGTGGACATCCTGCCTGCTGTGACGGTCATCGGCTGCACGACTTTTGTGATCTCCCTGGCGGGTGTGGTGATCGGGACCTTTTTCGGCGCCCGCCTCCAGTGCTGGGCGGAGATCGCCGGCGGTGTGATCCTGATCCTTCTGGGTGGAAAGATTCTTCTGGAGCACCTGGGGATCCTGTAAGCACCTATAAAAAAGCAGCGAAGTGGAAAACACCCCGGGCCATTTGGCCCGGGGCGCTGGTTATCTTATGAAATCTCAGCAGCAGGGATTGGGATTGCAGCCGCAGTTGTTGTTGCAGCCACAGCCGCAGCCGTTGCCGCCCCAGCTGCCGTTGCCGCAGCAGCACCAAATGATGATCAGCAGAATGATGATCCAGCAGCAGTTGCCGCCGCCAAAGCCGTTATTGCACATACCGGAACCTCCTATGAAATCGTAGACCGACCGAACCGGTCTCAATCCATAGTATGCCGGACCGGCAAAGGGGTTCCGGTTTTATTTCCGGCCGCTGGTGACGAGTGCGTCGGCCGCCTGTTTCTCCCGCACGGTGAAGACGCCCTTGTCCATCAGCGTGTCTCCCAGTGTCTGCCTGCTGCCGGACACCGCGGCATCCAGCGCGTAGTAGGAGACGTATGCGAGATCCGCCCGGAGGAACGTGCCGCCCTGCAGGGCGGCCAGCTCGCCCTCCGTGATGACGCCATTGGTCAAGGCATTGGTCAGTGTGCCGGAGAGGTCCTTGTTGTCCGCGGAGCTGTATCCCAGTGCCCGGAGGATGAATTCCATGTATTGGCTGGCTGTCACCGTCTGGCTGGGCCGGAAGGTGGTGGCGGAGTATCCGTTGGTGTAGCCCTTGCTGTATGCGTAGCCCACGTATTTCTCGCTCTGGGTCCCGGGGGTGATGTCCGTGAAGGGAGTGGAGCCGGTGTAGGCCAGCGCATCATTCTCCTCGCCCAGGACGCGGATGAACATGATGAGGGCTTGCAGGCGGGTAGGGGCGACCTCCAGGTCATATCCATCTCCGTAGCCGGTGAAGCTGCCTTGAAACAGGTGCATGGTCTTGAGCGCGGCAGCAATGGCGTTGTAGTCCGTGTTGGTGGAGTAGCTGAAGGCGTAGGGGCCCTGATAATCCACAACCGCCGTCTTGGAGGTGACGGTAAACACGGCGGTGGTTTCCTCAGCCACCAGATACCGGTGGCTGGCTGTAAGGGCACTGCCACTGGTAACGGTGGTCCCTGTGGTGACATCCACCACAGCGCCGGAGTTGAACGTGACCTGCATACCGCCCGCCAGCAACAGGACGCCCGTGCCGGTGGAGCCGGTCAGGGCGTCGCCTGCCTTCAGACGGGTCTCCATCCACGTGGCGGCCCCGCCGTCGGAAGGAGCCGCGTCTCCGTTCAGCAGCGCTTGGTCAGAGGCGTCCAGTTTTTCCTCCACCCGCTGGTCTACCGCATCGGTGAAAGTGCCGGTGAGATAGGAGAGGGAGGCCAGCGGATCGGAGGCCCCGCCGGCCGCGGCCAAGGCGTACACAACGGTGACGGTAAGTAAGAGGCAGACGGTGATGAGGGCAGTCTTGGTCTTCCTTGTCATAGATGATTCCCTTCCACGCTGGAGCGTCAGCGGTTGGCGATGCGGTAACTGAGGGTCAGGAGGCTGTCTGCGAAGTGAATGTTCTCAAACTGCACATCCGGGAGCTGACTGCTGAGCTCAATGTTGGTAAAGTTCCAAAAGCCCTTGACGCCCAGATTGATGAGGTGGCTGGCGGTGTCCTGGGCCACGGACTGGGGAATGGTCAGCACCACCACGTCCACCGGGTGGTCCTGTAGGAAGTGATCTAGCTCGGACATGGCGTATACCGGCACATTATTCACCACAGTCCCGATCACGGCGGGGGAGACATCAAAGGCTGCGTCCACCGTAAACCCACTCTGGGAGAATGGGAAGTTCTGCAGCAGTGCGTGGCCCAGATTGCCAACGCCGATCATGATGAGGTGGTGGTTGTTGTCCACGCCCAGGATATGACCGATCTCGGCCCGCAGTTCTTCTACATTGTAGCCGTAGCCCTGCTGGCCGAACTCACCGAAACAGCTGAAATCCTGGCGGATCTGAGAGGCGGTGATGTTCATCTCCTGCCCCAGGGAGTGTGAGGAGATGCGCACGACGCCGCGGTTGCAGAGGTCTGTGAGCTGGCGGTAATATCTGGGCAGACGCCGTATCACGGCGTCGGAGATGTTTTCCTTTCGCATATAAGTCACTCCTTGCTATTTGTTAAATCATTCTCAATTAAGTTTAGACCAAAATCAGGGACTTGTCAATTTTTTTAACAATCTTTTTAAGAAAAATTTTTTCAAGAAAAGCTTTACAAAGTGGAAAAATGTTGGTATACTAAATAAGCTGTCTGAAGAAGATGTTGATGTATGCGCCTGTAGCGCAGTTGGATAGCGCGTCAGACTCCGATGTTTCAGGCTTGTTCAGTTGAGAGATGGCGCAAAGCGTTGGGAGTCCTTGATTTTAACGGGCAGAGAGAAAAAATTCTGTTTCCGTTGACTACTATTTGACTACCAATTTTGAAAATCCCGTGTTATAATAAAATATAGTTTTTTAGGTATGCGCCCGTGGCGCAGTTGGATAGCGCGTCAGACTCCGACTCTGAAGGCCGCTGGTTCGAATCCGGTCGGGCGTACCAAAATGAATGACCCTACCTGACCTGAACAAAGAGTTGTCATTGTTCAGGATAGGTGGGGTCATTTTATACCCGAAACCGTTGCACTGCAATGGTTTTGGCTTTCACATATAAGACGGCCCTGTCACCGCTCAAATACAAACAGGGCGAAATCAAGACGCAAAACGTGAAAATAGTGAAAGCTGAACCCCACTGATGTCACCAGAGAATCCCTGAGCCCATGCATCTTTTTTATCAAGATATGACAAATGAAGAAGCTCTGCTTTTCGAACGCTTTTCTCAAAAAGCAGAGCTTTTTTACCTATAGGCATTGCAATTTCTGAGGTTTCAAAACTGTGCAGAATACGACGGCAGTAAAAAAGAAAAATCAAAAAACAAGGTTTTCCGGTTACAAGGAAGTATATTTTTCAATCAGGCGGTATAGCCCCGTTCAAGGGCTATGCCGTCTTTTCCTGTTTATCGTTTTCTTTCTGTTCCGTCTGCGGGTCAGTCGGCAAATGGATTTCCCCCACGAAGTTAAAGACAATATCTACTTTCTGAAAACGCTTGCCGTCTATCTTCTCCGGCGCATGGACAACGATTTTCTTCACAAACTCATTGACGATAGTGGGCGTTAATTCCGTTATTCCCACATACTTGCGGATAATGGCAGCGAAGCTGTCAAAATCGCTTTTATTCTGTTCGTAGGTATCGACTTCCTGTTGTTCTGCCTTTACCTTTTCCGTCAGCTCTTTTTGTTCTGCTTCATACTCTGCGGACAGCTTCAAAAATCGCTCATGGCTGATTGTGCCGTTGATGTCGTCCTCATAAATTCGCTTGAAAATCCGGTCAAGTTCTGCAATCCGTTTTCTTGCCTGTCCGACCTCACGCCGCTTGCGTTTCATGTCCTTTTCCGCTTCATCAAACCGCTGTTTCTGTATCAGTTCTATAAATGCGGTAATGTCCTCATAGAACATGGCAGTTACGGCAAATATCCGGTTGAGAACGATTTTCCGTAAGACTTCCTCTCTGATAAAGTGTGCCGTACAATCTCCTGTATTGCTTTTATATCTTGCACAGCGGTAGTTGTCTTGTGAACCGTCAAAACTTTTGCAGGTAGCAAAGTGCAGTTTACTTCCACAATCCGCACAGAATACCAAGCCGGAAAACATTCCCTGTCGCTCTGCCTTTGTGGGGCGGCGTTTATTTGCCCTTAGTTCCTGTACCCGTTCAAAGACAGCTTCCTCAACGATTGCTTCATGTGTATTGCGGAAAATCGCCTGCTGTTCTTTTGTGGTGGGAATACGCTTTTTCAGCTTGTGGGATTTGGAATAACTTTTGAAGTTTACCGTATGCCCACAATAGTCCATACGCTCTAAAACTGCTACAATCGTACTTTCATTCCAACTGTACGGATTATCGGGAATGGATTTTCCTTTCTGCTTTGCATAATAGGCGCGTGTTGTCAGCACTTTATCCGCTTTCAGAGTTTTTGCTATCCGCATAGGTCCATTTCCGGCAACGCATAAATCAAAAATTCGCTTTACCACAGCGGCAGCTTCTTCATCTACAATCCATTTCTTTCTGTCGTTGGGGTCTACCTTATAGCCATAGGGCGGCTTAGTCAGATGTTCTCCTGCCATGCCCTGCGCTTTCTTGATTGCCCGTACTTTTTTACTGGTATCTTTGGCGTAAAAATCGTTAAACAGATTTCGGAAAGGAGTAAAATCATTGTCGCCCTTTGCGCTGTCCACGCCGTCATTGATTGCGATATAGCGTACATCTCTTTCAACGAAAAAGATTTCCGTATAGTAGCCGACTTTCAGATAATCACGCCCCAAGCGAGACATATCCTTGACAATGACTGTCGCCACATTTCCGGCTTCAATCTCTGCAATCATGCGGTTAAAATTTGGTCTGTCAAAAGTTACACCGGAAACGCCGTCATCAATAAAGAATACAGGATTTGTAAAGCCGTTATCCGAAGCGTATTTTGTTAAAACTGCTTTTTGATTAACAATGCTGTTGCTGTCGCCGTCTAATGCGTCCTCTTGACTTAAACGGGCATATAATGCGGTTATCTGTTCGGGCTTATATGTATTTGCTGTCATGTTCATTCCTCCTGTAATGAACGCCCGACAAACAGGTTGCTGTCCTTATTATACCGCGCTTTGTGGTCTTTGTCAGCATCTGTGATGGCTTCCGAGCGAATGAGCCGAACCATTTTGTCATAGAGCGGTTCTGTGCCGCCGCAGGAGGTTTCGATTTCAAAGCCCACCCCGCCGATCTTGTAGCAGATAGTTTCTTGCAGCGGATTTCCTCTTTTCGGAAGATAATCGTTCTCCTGTGCTTTTGGCTTCTGTTCCATTCCGTTCCCGTCCTTTCCGGGGAAGCCACAACAGAGCAAGCATAGGGAGTGTAGCCACACTCCCACAAAATCTCCGTTTCCAGCCTGCTGCCGGAGCGGAGATTCTTGCCTGTTGGGAACTTCCCAAACCCTTGTTTTTTGCTTCGCCAATAATACGTTTACAAGGACGGAAATTGCCCGCTGAAACGGGGAGTCAAAAATATTTTTTAATGCAGAAGCGGCCTTATGTGAAGCCCTCTGTTTCGCATCTTTAGCATTTACACAAGAATAATACCGCAGAACTCTCAAACAAGCATTGTTTTCCGTAATACATTCTTGTATTGTCTGAAATAAAGCACTACAATAAAAACAGGTGAAAGGAGGCCCCTCTATATGGCAAATATTTTAATTGTGGAAGATGAAAAGAATATGCAGAGCATTATTGCCGAGTATATGCAGCGAGGCGGTCACTCCTGCTTTACGGCGGACGATGGCGTGGACGCTTTAATGATCTTGAAAAACAATCCAATGGACTTAATGATACTGGATGTGATGATGCCCCACCTTGACGGTTTTTCCGTCTGCAAGATGGCAAGAGAAATGAGCAGCCTCCCTATCATTATGCTGACTGCGAAAAGTGAGGAAGAAGATAAACTGAAAGGTTATGAGCTGGGAGCCGACGACTATATTACCAAACCATTCAGCCCCAAAGTGTTGCTGGCAAAGGTGGGCGCTTTGCTGCGCCGCTCCTCAATCATACCTACCGATTCTATGAACGCCGGAAAAATTACGATCATCCCCACATCTCATAAGGTCTTTGTGGACGGACAGGAAATCAATTTGACTCACAAGGAATATGAACTGCTGCATTTCTTCATGGGTAATCCCGGTCAGATATTCAGCAGAGAGCAGCTGCTTAACCGGATTTGGGGCTACGACTTTGAAGGCACGACACGGACAGTAGATACCCATATCAAAACCCTGCGGCAGAAATTAGGCGATGAGGGAAAGCACATTGTTACCCTGATCCGTTCCGGCTACAAATTTGAGGCGAGCGTATGAAAATCAATGAAAACATGAACATCTTTACCATACGAAAGAAGATACTGCTGGCCTCCAAACTGATCGGCGTTGCCCTGATCGTTTCTTATATACTATCCACCAAACTGCCAGTGAACACCGATATTTCCTTTGTGATCTGGTTGGCTTTTGTGGTGGTTCTGGTCTGTGCCATCGACCTGCTGATGGCCCGCTTTATCACAAAGCCGGTTTCGGAACTGAATGAAGCTGCCCGGAACATGGCAGAGCTTAATTTTTCCCACCCCTGCCATGTAAAAAGCCATGATGAATTTGGAGAGCTTGCGGAGAGCCTGAACACGATGGCCGAAAATCTGCAACAGGCGTTTTCTTCTCTGGAAGATGCCAACCGGAAATTAGAGCAGGATGTGGAGCAGAAAAAAAGGCTGCTTGCTGAGCGTAAAGAACTGGTGGACAACCTCTCCCATGAAATGAAAACTCCGCTGAGCGTGATCCGGGCCTATGCCGAGGGATTGCAAGACGAAACGGACGAAGCAAAACGGCAAAAGTATTCCAAGGTTATCATAACGGAAACAGAACGCATGAGCCGCTTAATCACTACGCTGCTTGATCTGTCTGCATTGGAAAATGGGGCTACCCAGCTCCGCCCGGAGCGGTTCGACTTTGTAGACTTTTTGGAAACGGTGGCAGGACGGCTGCTGATCGACACCCCGGACGCAGATTTTGTTTTGGAATATGAACTGCCGGAGCATCCTGTCTATGTCAATACAGACAAAGGGCGGATGGAACAGGTCTTGAATAATCTGATCGTCAATGCAAAGCGAAATAACAGGCCAGGCGGGATTTTGAAATTGTCCCTGCTTGAAAAAGACGGCCTTTTGGACTTCTCTATCTTCAATCAGGGGCCGCCTATCCCGGAAGAAAGCCTGTCAAAGATATGGTCGAAATTCTATCGTGATAAAAATTCCAAATACAGCGGTTCCGGGCTGGGCCTTGCCATTGTTGCACAGGTCTTGTCCATGCAACACCTACACTATGGCGCAGAAAATCAGCCGGGAGGCGTGGCCTTTTATTTCTCCCTCCCCACAGTAAAATAACAAGTTCATATTCTCTCATAGGCTCTGGTTTCCAAATGGAGATCAGGGCCTTTTCTTTTGCCGGTAAGATTTCACACCAACTTCACAGCGACCTCACACCGACTTCAACGCATTTTCGTACCTTTATCCCACAAGGAGGGAATGACCCTCCAGACAAAGGAGGTAGCGATTATGTTTTTAGGTATGGAATGGTACTGGTGGCTTTTGATTGTTGTGGCGCTGGTAATCTGCATCCCGTTCAAGGTAAGGTTTATGAAATGGTGGAGCAAACGGGAACAGGAGAAGAAAAAGAACCAGACCGGAAAATGGGGTGATGAAGATGATCGAGGTTAAAAACCTGACTTTTTCCTACGGAAAGGATAAGCAGGCGTTACATGGCTTGAATTTTTCTGTGGCAGATGGGGAGATTTTCGGATTTTTGGGGCCGAATGGTTCCGGGAAGTCCACCACCCAAAAGATATTGACCGGCATCTTAAAAGGGCATGGCGGCGAGGTTTCCCTATTTGGAAAGGATTTGAGAACCGCACAGACGCAGGAGTTTTTTCAGCAGATCGGCGTCCTGTTTGAGTTTCCTTATCTGTACGCTAATTTAAGCGCAGTGGACAATCTGAACTATTTTGCGTCCTTTTATCCCAAAGAACAACTGCGGGATGTAAAAGAACTGCTGGAAGAACTGGAATTTAAGAAAGACTTTCTCAATAAGCCGGTGTCCTCCTACTCCAAAGGGATGCGGCAGCGTGTGAGCATGGCGAGAGCTTTAATCAGCAATCCGAAACTTTTATTTCTGGACGAACCCACCAGCGGTCTTGATCCTGCCGGTGCAGTGCTTTTTCGGAAAATCATCGAGGAAGAACGGCAAAAGGGCACAACGGTATTCCTCACAACACACAATATGCTGGACGCTGACCTCCTCTGTGATCGTGTGGCGTTTATCACGAATGGAAATATTGTTGCGCTGGACACGCCCCAAAATCTGAAAGAGAAAAACAGCAATCACCGTATTGTGGTTTCCTATCTTTATCAGGGCAAGCGAAAGGAGCAGACCATAGAAGCGCCTGAACTGAAAGCCGGTATTCCTTTCGCCTATGATGAAATCATCAGCATCCATTCGCAGGAGCCGACACTAGAAGATGTCTTTATCCAGTACACGGGAAGGGGGCTGTCTTAATGTGGAAAAGCCTTTGTTCTCTGTTCAAAAAAGACTGCCGGATGATGATGTCCGGGAAATTCTTTCTGGTGGCGCTGGGTTCCCTTGTTTTATATACTCTGTTCATCAATTTCGGCTATGTGAAATTCATGGACGCCCAGCTCTACAATGTGTATCTGTATGATCCGGCTGGGACGCAGACAGAGGTTTCCTCTCTTGTCCGGCCCGTGTCCTCTTTGGAAGAACTGGATGCGGCCCTTGCCAGTGATTCAAACGGTGTTGGGATTGACGCCAGCGAAAAGACACCTCATGTCCTGTTCTATGCGGCAACCGAAAAAGCAGACCGGCACAGAACAGACTATGCGTTGTCCCTGCTTTCCCCGGATGGGAATGATACAGCAAAAACCGTCGGCAGCAACAGTCCTGAAATGAAGCAGCGCCGGGAGATCACCTGTGAACTTCTCTTTATTGAGATTGTAGCCGTTGGATTTTTGGGGATTGCTTCGGTGCTGTTTAAGGAAAAGCAGATGGGAGTGATCCGCGTCCATGCCATTATGCCGCTGCATAAAAGCCTGTTTGTATGCTCCAAAATCATGCTCTTTCTGATTACCGATCTGGTTTTTGCGGCCTTAATGGTTCTGTTCAATGTGGGGTTGAGCGGGATGTCGGTTTTGCCTGCGGTGCTGGTGCAGACCGCTATCCTCTCCTTGATTATGGCACTGGCAGGCTTCGGCTGTACCATGCTTCTGCGGGACTTTAAGCAATTTTCACTGGCTTATCTGGTAATTGCGCTCTTTGCGGCTACGCCGGTATTTCTGGCGGCAAATACTTCCGTAAAGATGGCGTGGATTGATTACCACCCGTTTTACCATGTGTATATGGGCCTGAAAAACGCCTTTTTCGGTGTCCCGACTACAAGCCCGGTCTACTATGTCGGTGCGATAAGCGCAATCATTTTACTCTTTATCCTTGTAGAAGCTGCGTTCCGCAAGGAAATGGGAAAGGAGGGCTGACAATGAAAGGACTGATCTATCAACTGAAAAGTGTCCGAAAAGACAAGTTCTGTATCATGTCATTTCTCCTGCCTATCGTGGTCGCTGTGACATTGAATTTTGTCGGCTCCATTGACCTTTCCTCATTGGGGGAATTTCATTTTGGAGTAACGGCAACGGCCACCACTTCGGAAGTCAACACATGGCTGGAACGGTATGGTACTGTCACAGTTTATCCCACACAGGAAGAACTGATTGAGACCATCAACGAACCGTCAACAAACCTGATCGGTGTGGAAATGGCTAACGGCAGCATCCAGACGATCCTTTCCGGCGATGAACTGGATATGTTTCAGCAGACAGCCAACACGCTCCCGGCTCTTTACGAGCAGAGGGAATGGGCGGCACAGGCCAGTGTGCAGGTATTGGAGCGCCCGGATATGATGGCGGGCTATCAGAATATCTTTATTGCCATTACGCTGATCGTGGCAATGTTCATGGGCTGTACCTTTAATGCCATGAACATTATTTCCGAAAAAGAGGACGGCGTCGCGCTGATCAATGAAATCCTGCCTATGACGCACAGGCAGTACATGATGCAGAAAATCTTTGTGGGTTTTGTATTCGGCTGCCTGTCCGCTATTCTTACAGCGGCAATCTGTTTCCGGCTCTCTTTCACAAGGGCGGCGGTCATGCTGGCATTGATCGTCCTTTCCGCATTTGTGTCGGCTCTGATCGGTTTGTTTGTAGGCAAACTCTCCGATGGCATGATGGTAGGCGTGGTCTATATTAAAATCGTGATGATTGTATTTATGGCAGCTCCGATTCTGAATTATCTGGTCGGTGCAGGAAACAAAGTCCTTTCCTACATTTGCTATCTGATTCCGTCCAGCGCCACCTTTGAGGGCATTATGGATTTGGCAAATGGAACTGCATCAACAGCGGTTAAGGACATCGTTATTCTCACTCTCCATTGTGTTCTTTGGTTCTTGTTCTATCTGTTTGTATCTAAGCGACAGAAAAAACATATTTAACTGATTATAATGTGCAAACCTGCCCCTGACGGGGAAAGAAAAAAACCGTTGACAGGGGCAGGGCGATTTTCCATGTTTCAATGACTTTTTCATTTCTGCGGCGGTTTTGAGTAGATCAAG
>OOAM01001945.1_pt1 | contig 11695 bp, 20 predicted proteins | sample 1671131 | NCBI WGS metagenome assembly OOAM01 (sample SAMN06348125, study PRJEB24527) | human gut metagenome | biome: human gut; feature: ankylosing spondylitis patient; material: feces | host: Homo sapiens | place: China | collected 2015-10 | reverse complement strand
CGTTTGTCTCGTTTCATAACCAGATAGGAAAGGAGGAACATATGAACTGGTCTGCGTGGATCGCTGTTGCTATTGCCGTACTTGAAACCATCCGTGAGGAATCGGATTAAACGGAAAACGAGGAGCACCCGATAGGTTCGGGTGTTCCTCACTTACTATAAAGGTGTAAGAAATTTTTGTGTTCGTTCCTTTGATATTGAATATAGGTCGAAAAATTTCAAGATGTTTCTTGACAAATCAAGACAGGCTGCCTAGTTTCAGGAAAAGGAGAAGAAAATGACGCAATCAACTGCAATAAAAGGACAAAAAGTCAAATTTGCAACGCAGCTCTCCCCGGATGTTCTTGCCGAATTACGTCAAATGGCCCATGAGGAGGGGCGTCAGATTCAATCCATCCTTGATGAAGCCCTGAGGGAATACATTGAAAATAAAAGGAATGCCAAGCCACGTACACATGTGATGGCCGCTCTTTTTTCAAGTATGACGGAACATGATGCTCTCTATGAGGCTCTGTCCAAATGAGCCGGGATTATCTTACAACTGCCGATGTCCTTGGTTTGCATGCCATACTGCTCGAACGCTACGGCGGAGCTTCCGGCATCAGGGATATGGGCGCTGTGGAGTCTTCCGTCTATCGGCCTCAATGCGGCTATTACGCCGATATTGTGGAAGCGGCTTGCGCCCTGATGGGAACCTTGTTGATCAATCAACCTTTTGTGGATGGCAACAAAAGGACGGCATTCGCCGCATTTGACGTATTCCTGCGTATTAACGGAAAACATCTCCAAATGGATTCGGCAAGACTCTACACCTTGATCATGCACTGGATAGGGCTTTCTCCCTCAATGCGATTACAAGATATGATACACGATATTCGACCATGCGCTCTGGAGTAAATCAGTGACAGACACGAAATACTATCGTCTTATGCTCGGCAAGGGCAGCCGCCATGCAGAGCAATGTCTTGCAGAGTGTTTCATTGGTGCGGATTATGGCATAGAACGCGACCTGTCTCGCGAGCTTCCTGACAGCTGGCGTCAGTTCAACGCGATGTTCATTCCTGTCTATCAAGAAACGCATCCCGAAAAGACCAAAGTTGCCGCCGGACTTGCCTGCGGCATGCTCTGGACTGTCTGCAAAGGTATGTCCGATGGAGATCTTGTGCTTTGCCCTGACGGAACAGGCTGTTACCGTGTGGGAGAAATCAGCGGCCCATACCACTACGAATCGGGGCAGGTACTTCCACATCGTCGTCCAGTACGATGGTTGGATATAGCCATCGACCGGAGTGAAATGAGTTCCGCGTTGAGAAATTCAGCAGGGTCTATTGGTGCTGTTTGTAACATTTCCGATTATGCGGAAGAAATCAAAGCATTGCTGGCTGTGCATCAACCTAATCCCATTCAGGTTCAAGACCCGGACATCGAAAACCCTGTCGCCTTTGTGCTCGAAAAGCATCTCGAAGACTTCCTTGTGGCCAACTGGGGTCAAACGGAACTGGGCCGGCGGTATGATATTTTCGAGGATGACGGTGAAATCATTGGGCAACAGTTTGCTACCGATACCGGAAACATGGACATTCTCGCCATCAGCAAGGACAGGCGGGAGCTGCTGGTGGTGGAACTCAAAAAAGGTCAGGCAGCCGATAAGGTTGTGGGACAGATTCTCCGATATATGGGCTATGCCGCTCAGGAATTGGCTGAGGAAGGTCAAACGGTCAAGGGTATCATCATTGCTCAGGAAGATGACCTGCGCCTTAGGAGAGCCTTATCGGTAACGCCCAATGTGAGCTTTTACCGCTATCAGGTGAGTTTCAAGCTGATCCCTTCATAACCTCCCATATGTACCTTTTTACGTCAGGCCTCCTACCATCTGTCATAGATAAAAATGAAGATGCGTAAGCCTTGCCAAGCCTCCATTTTATGGATACGGTCTGTGCAACAAACGCAACCAGACTGGTATAAAGTTTAATGAGTTAGGGTGGTTAAACCTGAATCCCTCCCTCTCCGCCATATTTGAATCTCATGTAGGCTCCTGACGACTCATAACGTCTCAGGAGCCTTTACTTTTTCCCCTCTCTTTCGTCTCACGAAGTCTCATATCGTCTCATATTATCTTTTGTCAGCTCACTCTTTTTTGGGGTATATTCGAGGGTATCTTCACCAAGTGGGGAATCCATACCCCAGTTGGATACCCCACATACACCAGAGTTCCCTATGCTGACAGACACAAAAATCAAACAGGCCAAGGTCACGGATAAGCCCTACAAGATTTACGATTCAGAGGGGCTTTACATAGAGGTTGCGCCGACCGGATCAAAGCGGTGGAGATGGCGTTATCGGTGGAATGGAAAGGAAAAGCTTCTGAGTTTTGGAATATACCCCGAAGTACCCCTGAAGCTGGCCCGTGACAGGCGGGCAGTCGCGAAGGAGCTGCTTGTATCCGGGGTGGATCCTTCACAGGCCCGCAAGGAAGAGAAGGTTGAGAGCCGCGCGGCGGAGAACTCTTTTGCGGCGATGGCGGAGGAGTGGTACTCCCTGTACTCTGTGCCGTGGTCGGAACACTACAAGGGGCTGGTACGGCGCAGGATTGACGAATACTTGATCCCACGCTTGGGCAAGCGCTCCCTGTCTGAGATAACCCCCATCGAGATCATGGGTATCCTGACCTCATTGGAGAAGCGGGGCGTCATTGAGACGGCAAATCGGGTTTTGGGGATTTGCTCGCAGATTTTCCGAAGGGCAGTGGCCACGGGAAAAGCCAAGAGCGATCCCTGCCGGGATTTGCGCGGGGCGCTGGCTCCGGCACAGGAGAAGCACCATGCCGCCCTGACCACGAAAGACGGTGCGCGTGCTGTGATGCGTGCCCTCGATGCGTATCAGGGCAGCTTTGTGGTGTGTGCGGCGGTGCGTTTCACGGCCCTGACGTTTGTGCGGCAGGTCGAATTACGTTTTGCTACATGGGATGAGATCGATTGGGAAGAGAGGATGTGGCTGATACCAGCCGAGAGGATGAAGATGCGGCGGGAGCATATGGTTCCGCTGTCGCGGCAGGCCATTGCTGTGCTGGAGGAGATGCGGCGCGTCAATGGGACGCAGCCTTACATCTTTACGGGGCAGGGGAGGCGGCGACGCCCGATCAGTGAGAATACAGTCCGGTGCGCGCTCCAATCAATGGGGTTTGCCGGGGAGATGACCGCGCATGGATTCCGCAGCATGGCATCCACCTTGCTCAACGAAATGGGCTGGCGCTCGGATGTTATCGAACGCCAGCTCGCACACGTTGATAAAAACAAGGTCCGTTCCGCGTATAATCGGGCGGAATACATCACCGAGCGTCGGCAGATGATGCAGGCGTGAGCTGATTTTCTTGATTCCCTGTGATGACTTTTTGCAAGGCGGACATCCGCCAGAGGGAAGAGCGGCCATGTTTTTCCGGCTGAGGATAGAATCCCGCCCAGACACCTCGATACCATGTCGCCCGTGAAACGGGGATGACCTCAAGTACCTCTTTCAAGCGAAGGAGTCTGTCTTCCATTTTTTTCTCCAATTATCAGGTAAAAAAGAAAAATCCCGGTCAAAAAGCATACCGGGATTTTGTATATATGGGAGTGAAATATATTGTTCTATAGGGTTCAGGCGTTCTGTGATTTGCTTGATAGTCGTAAGGAACCCTTTGGGTTTTCGATAGCTCCGTTTTCATCCGCTTTCAGCGAGTGCAGAATCGACGTGTTCCGCGAGGATATGGAACCTCCTGTCGAGATCTCGCTTTGCGCCAGCAGACAGCCTGCGCTGGACATCATCGCTACACCGTTCGATCCAGCGGTCGACCTTCTCGACTTGTCTGCCAAGGTCGCCAAGCTGAGGAAGCGTTTCGGGCTTGAGAAGGGATAGCGCCACGGTGATCATGGACAGGGCCAGAACACAGCGGGTGTGCTGAATGGCCTCGTGCGGGTACGGGATTACGGGATTGATGGGTCTTCGCATGTCGTTTCTCCAGAAAAAGGGGAAAGCCCCGGACATTAGTGAGGGGCTTCCTTTGGCTTCATAAAAAAATTGTCTAAAAAAGAGATTAAGAATAAAGTAGTTACAAATAGAGAGGAAAAGCGAAGTTTCTGAAGTCTTTTCAGGTGTAACCTACTGAAAAGCAGAGATACTTTTGTAAAAGCCTCTAGGTTATCCGCCGTGTAGGCGGCTTAGAAGTATCGGGTCGGACGCCTAGCCACTTCATCGGCATCACCCCCTTCCAGGACCAATTGCCCACAACACCCAAAGAAAAAAGGCGACCCACATCAGTGTGAGCCGCCTTTCGTTTGGCGTCATTCGCCGCCTTCGTATGGTGTTACATCCAGCACGTTGTAGGCATACCTGTGCCGTCGGGATGGTTTGCCCCCTTCCGTGATGGGGAGCACGCGCAGGTCGTAGTAGGGGTAGGAGGGGGTAAAGAGGATTTTATCGACCTTTGCCGGACTGGTGCCGTCGCGATCCCATCCGGAGACGATATCGCCTTCCTTGTAGGGGCAGGCGGCGACGGCGGCGTCACGTTTGGCTACTTCAAGAGCGTTCTTCGCCTGTTGCACGGCGCGTTCGCACCTTCTGACCTCATCAACGAGTTCCATGATTTCAGCGTCGTTCATTACCGTTCCGTGTGATGCGTGTTGAGGTTATGGGTTCATCTTTTGCCTGAGCTGGTCGGCAAGCTCGGGAACCACGCCGAGCAGGGCCGCCCGGAGTATCGGCTCAAGGCTCTCTGCCGCCTGCTGTTCCGACAAAACAGGCGTCGGGGGCGTATCCGTTCCCTCCACATACTGTGGGCCTTCGCCGGTGCGGATCCAAGAGGGATTGAGGCCTTTCTTATTGAAAAGCGTCAAGATCCAAGAATCGGGGATGTGGTTGCGCCGTTTCGCTTCCGAAATGCTGCTCTGCTTCACACCGAGCATAGCGGCGACATCCGTTTGCGTGCGCAGGCCCGTGGACTGAAGTATCCGCTCATAGGCGTCTTGGAAAGACATGGCAAGTTCTCCTGTGAAGCCCCCGGTCTGATAAAGGCCAAACCGGGGGGTGGATGCTACGCGATGACCTTCACGCCTTCAGGCAGGTTTTCAAGCAGCCATGTGCGGATGTTGGCGATGGCTTCCAGCTTCCACGCGCCGCCGTCGCACTCGATGAGCTTGCAGGCCAGCGGACTGGACTGGAGCCTGAACACGACCTTGTGCGCGGGCTGCGCGACTTCCGCGAAGGTGCTGAACGGGAAGACGACCGCCGGGGACGGTACGGGAACTTCTGCCTTGCGTGCCGCGCCCTGCCGGATGGAAACCTCCTGCGACACACCGTCATCCTGTACGCGGACTTCGGAGGTGTCCACGAGGTTGCCGCTGATCTTGATGAGCGCATCGAGATCGTCCGAGGGGACAAAGCAGGACTGGAGATAGGGGACGAACTCGTCGGGAGAGGTCCAGCTTCCAAAACGGTGGGCAGGGATGACGGCGTCGGCCCGCATGTACGTGGTGCGCTGTTTCCAGCCCCCGAAGGGGACGGACATGACTTTCACGGTCGTCACGTCACAAACGTGGACAAGGAGCTTGCTGAGGTCCATCCCGTCGGGGTTCTGGTTGAGGTAGTCCACCACGGCCTGCAAGGTGCCCACGTTGAGCGTGTCCTGTTCCGCGTCATGGAGGCGTTGCCATTCCCCTTCCGGGTAACGCTTGTAGAACCGCAACCCGTCTTCCGTGACGTGAATGGGAAGCGTAGCCTTGGCCTTGCCGTCAAGGGATTCGAGTTCCCGGCCTACGCCGATGAGGTGCCTGTCTGCTTCGATCCGGTTGATTTCCATGTGATTCCTTCCTTCGGTTACTGGTTGATGGTATGTTCCTCAGCCTTCTTGAACGGGGTTACGTTCACGCTCACGCTGGCGCTCCCCCTGAGTTCCGTAGGAGACGTGCCGTCAAAACGGTACTGGTCGGGGCGGTTGTCGGTGAAGGACTCGAACAGCATGGGCGCGCCGTCGAGCTTGTCGAGCACGACCGGGATGGTCTGCGGCTCCTGCGGCTGGAGGTTGGTCGTCACAACGGCCTTGGATGCGATCAGCGTCCGGCTCTCGTCGGGCTTGAATGTGATCTTGAGGGTGACGGTGCGGGGCTTGTCCGGCGGCGTGTTCACGTCCGCGATGTTGTCCGCGACCTTGGCAAGCGCGACGTTGACGGCTTCGACCACGCCGCCGTTGTTCATGGTTCGCATATCGAGAGGGCTGCTCATGGATTTTTCTCCTTTGTGTAAAAGAAATCCCGCTGTGATGCGGGCGGATTGGCACTGTGCCGGGGTATATGCCCCCCGGCGGGCTCTATGGGGACGGCGCGGGAGGTGGGCGCCGGAAGGTTAGAAGACAGTGACCACGCCGACCGTGCGGAGCATGGCAAGGGCCTCCTGTACGGTATCCTCGTACTTCGGCGCGTATTTGACGCTGAGTGTCAGGGTACAAGCCACGTTCACGGGCGGGGCGAAGGGGAACCCCTCCTCCTGCTCAATGAACGAAGCGGGGCGCGGCTCCGCAGGTTTGACGACAGGGGTGGGCTTGCTCTCTTCGCGGGCCTTGGCTTCCGCCGCATAAACTTGCCCGATGATGCCCGCGGCGTCTTCCCCGGAAATGTCCGGCGTCAGGCAGGCCGCAAACTTCGACAGGGGAAGCGCGAAACCGTGTTGTTCCGCCTGAGCCTTTGCCGTGGCCTCCACCAGCGCCATGCGGTCGGCCTTGGCCTGTTCCATCCGGCGGGATTCTTCACACTCCCGCTTGTATGCGGCGATGATCCGTTTGATGTCCTCGTGGATCTCGGCTTGCCGTGTGGACTTGTTCAGCCATGAAGGGTTGATGGGGATGTCCAGTTCCGGCACGCCTTCACAGCTCTTGATGTTGTCGACGGTAAACTGGACGGCTGCGCGTCGGCCTTCACGGTCGCGCCGCTCGAAGTCCTTGACCTGCGTGTCCAGCGCAGCGCGGGCATCCACGATGCGGGCGATCAGCACCTTAACCTCGGCGTCGAACCCGTCCAGCGGCCCGGCAATCCGCCGCTTGATGTCCTTCCGGGCGTTGTCCATCCGTTCCCTGAGCCTGTTCAGCCCCGCCATTTCGTTCTTGATGGCGGGCACGTCGGCTTCCTGTACCTCCAGCCCCGCATACTGCGCGAGGACGGCATCCAGCAGGGCGGACACGGCGTCCTTGTCCCATGTGATGACCAACGGCGTCGCGGTGACGTTCAGGTCCAGCAGGGCGAGCCCGGCGGGTTGCTCCTGCGCGGGCGGGAGGGCTTCCAGAATTTCTGCGGTCTGTGCCATATTCCTATCCTATTGGTTTTTCCTAAAAAGGCACATCATCGAGGCCGGAGGCTTCGGAAGGGAACGCGGGGCCGAGGTCTTCATAGTCGGCGGAGTGCCGCCCCTGTGTCTGGCGTCCGCCTCCCTGTCGGCCCTGCTGCCCGTCGCCTTCCCCCTTGCGGTCGAGGAACTGGACGCGCTGCCCCTGAATCTCGGTGACGTAGCGGTCCTGCCCTTGCTGATCCTGATACTTGCGGGTGGAGAGCCTGCCCTCGATGAACACGAGGCTCCCCTTGGCGAGGTACTGCGAACAGGTTTCGGCCTGCCGGTCCCAGAAGACGGCCTTGTGCCATTCCGTCTTGTCGACCTTCTCGCCCCGGTCGTTGGTGTAGCCCTCATCCGTAGCCACGTTCAGGCTGCATACGGGCTTTCCGGCTTGCGTGTAGCGCATCTCGGGATCGCGCCCGAGCCTTCCGATGATCATCACCTTGTTGAGGCTGCTCATACAATCTCCTGCTGAGGGGAAGAAAAGCCCCGCCTGATTATCAGGGCGGGGCTGTTGTTACGCGGCGCGTTCCTTGTCCTGCGCTTCGATCTTGCGCTGCCGTTCCCGGTAGGCGGCGTAGATGGCCTCACTGTCCGGGTGGTTTTCCGGGATGCCGAGCCGGGTTGCCGCATCCTTGAGCGCGGTTACGGTTTCCGCCGCTTCAAAGGCGGCGATCACGGCGTCCAGCGGCACGAATTCGGGCGGGGTTCCGGCTTCGGCCTCGGCCTTGGCCTCGATTTCCCGGCGCTTCTTGCCGAACATGTTCTTGACCGCCTCGTAGTCCGGGTGTTCCTCAGTAATCCGATGGCGGTTGTAACAGGCGACGAACCCCGCACCGTCCCGTACTTCGCTCAACTCCTTGGCGAGGGCGGCGAGATCCACACGCTCGGGCTTGGGCTGCGGGGCTGGCTCGGGGGCGTTACGCCGGGGCTGTTCCCGGTCGTCGTCCCGCCTCCATGCGCCTTCCCCGTCGTCATCGTCGTCGGCCACCACGCCGACCAACGCCGAAAGGGAATAGCGCCGGGCGTAGGTGATGGCGCTTCCCATTGATTGGATGGCGTTCTTGGAGCCCGTGTTGTCGTAGGGCATCCTGCATTCCGACGCCAGCCATTGCCCCGACTCGTGCATCAGCATCGTCCTGACGTGCGCGACCCCTTCCGAGGGGAGGACAATCTGCGCGATGGAGAGGCCGTGCTTCGGAAGCACCTTGCGGACGGCGTCGATCATCGCCGTCAGGTCAGCGTATTTGCGCTTGAGCTTTCCCTCCTTCCCGACGGCGGCGGTGGAGTTTTTTTCTGCGGGTTCAAGCTCGCCCTGCGCGGCGGCAAGGGCCTTCGCCAGTTCGTTGATCTGTTCGCTATGGGTATCGCACATATACTTACTCCCCGCCTTCTTCCGTTTCCGTGTGCTTGCGCTGGTTCCGCGCAAAGGCGGCATTGCCCGCCGCGATTATCAGTTCCTCATCCGTCCAAGGGCCGTGTTCTTCGCCGTAGGCGTCGTCCGTCCAGTTCATCGCAGGGCCTCCTTGATCAACGGTTCGATAATGGGGCGCATACCGAGAGCGAGATAACAGCCGCCGAGCAAGGCGGCGCCCAGCACCGGAGCCAGTATCCGTTCCGGGATGTGCCAGTGGCGCACTTCGTCGGGATCGGGGAGGGGGTATTTGTGGACCGGGGTTGCGTACTGTTCCTTCATGGGCTGCTTCCTCACTTTCGCGGCGGCTTCGGCAAAGGCGCGCGCCGCGTTTTCATAGATGATGGCTATCTCATCGCGGGTATAGATGTGCCCGCAGTGGCGGCATTTGAGCTTGTCACCGGAGGTTTCCGTCAGACGAATCAGGCGGCCTTGCACCTTGCAGTGGGGGCAGAGAACACGGGCTTTCATGCGGCGACCTCCAGCCGTTCGAGTATGGCGTCGATTCCGCCGTCCTCATCGACAAGGCGGCAGTCCGTGATGGGCCGCGTGGGGACGAGTTCCCCGCCGTCCCATTCCGCCGCCCGGAGGTTCCAGCCCTCCCGTGTAGCCTTGATGAACGACATCACGGCTGCGGGTGAATTGAAAAAGCGCCTGACCGTTCCGCCGTAGAGCGAGTTCCCGGTTTCGATGCAGAAGAGTGTGGTGATCATGCGGCGGGCCTCCTCTTTTCCTGCTTGGCTTCGTACAGGGCGTTGCGGTCCAAAATTTGGGCGCTCACCCATTCTGTGCAGTCGGTGATCTTGTCCGGTTCGATGGCGATTTCCGAATCGGCCAGCGCTATGCCGAACTGTTCCTTCATGGCCTTCACCACGGTTTCCGGCACGTTGCACACCTGATCGAACTCGAAGAAACGGGCGCAGGTGGCGCATACGCGGGGCTCATCTTCCGGGTCATATTCGTAGGGGTTACGCATGGCTGTATCCTCTCGGTTGAAGTTCGTTCCGGCGTCCCAGAAGCAATAAAAAAGCCCGGCGCGTGTCCGGGCTTCGATGATTCAAGGCATGAAAAAAGGCGGCTCTTTCGAGTCGCCTCATTCGGTCAACGTGCTGTGGGGTTAGGAGTGCTTACGGGTATATCGGTAGTAGAGATACACGCAAGCCGCGACCACCGTGCCACCTATCAAAAGTGCCAGATAATATGCCGTCATTTGTTTCCTCCTTTGGGAGAAACAGCCAGACCATGAAACCACGCCCCGATGCCTATGAAGTAGGCTCCGCTTAGTGTCCCAAGTTGCCAATCCTCAGGCCGGAAAAAGGCGGTAGCGATAAGTGCCACTCCCAGCATCGCAAAAATGTTCGACCAGTATTTGAGCATCCTCTTCTCCGTGCTTCAAAGATAGCCATTTCCCCGGCAGGTGTCGAGGGTTGAGGTTCTTTCCTGCTCTCCTGCTTTCGCACTCGGCCTCGCGGCCTGATTTCTGGAGCCAACCCCCGCAGGGCTGTTTTCAGCGGATCGGGTGTTTCCCGTCTCGTCGAAAACAGAATAAGAAAAATCCTTATTTTCTGTCAATAGAAAATAAGGATTTTTCTTATAAATGGGTAAGCGCAAAATTTACAATGAGTCTTCCCACGCCTTTATCAGTACTCTGATGGGATCTTCATCAAGGGCAACGCAAAGGGCTCTAAAATCGCCAAGGCGAAGGCGCTGTTTCTTACCGTTCTTTTCGACTCGAAGAGCCCGCATTCTCATATGAGGTGCCGCATCATCTGGAAAGGCCCGTCTTCCAAGCTCGGCTTGGGTGATTCCTTTGCTTTCCCGTATGGCGTCAAGAACATCCAGAGCTCTCTGTTCGGATTCCACTTTCAGTTCCTCTTTCATGGGATGACCTCCTTCTCTATTGATAGCAAGAATTTTGCTTTCATGAAGGAGGATAAATTTCCGCTTGTAGTGATCAGAAATTTACTGTAAGCAAAATCCATACACAGTGCAATATCAATCGGTGCCAATCCGTAACCGACTGCTCTCTGACAACCAGCCCCGACGAACCCGCTCCTGACGCCGCGCCACCTGCCCATGCAGACTTCGCCGCCGGGGGAACAGGGGGAGGGATGCCCGATAGGATCGGGCCGCGCTTATGCTGCCGTTTTCGAGCTGGGCGCGAAACCTCAAATCTCAAAAAGGATTTTGATTTTTTTTTGAGTTCTTGCGCAAGATGTAAAGATTGAAGTGATTACAACGTTGAATCGTGCCGTGGGTATGAAAAAAGGCGGCTCCGAAGAACCGCCTTTGCAAAAAAATAGCTACCCGTTGTCGGTAGCTTGCCACTATATTTTTATGTTAACATATATGGTTATCTTATAATGCAGCCGAGTCCCCCTCTCCTTCATCTTTTGAGACAGGTACAAGCCTGTACCCGAGCTCTTTCGCCATGAATGCAAGAGGGCTTATGTCCTTAGTTGCTCTTACGATATCCATAAGAGTATCGGCACCTACTTTTGCACCTTTATCATTGGGGTTCACTTCCCTCATCATAGTGGAGTACGGTTTGCCGATTTTTACAGCGACAGCTTTCGCTCCGATGGGATTCCGTGATACAGAATCTTGAATAATTTGATAAAATTCATTCATGACTGCTCCTAAAAACTATTTTTGAGATTTGAAGAATGTCCTATGAATTTTATGTGGATATATATTGAATAAAATAATTGGTCAATTGAGTAACGATTATGCACAAATTGGTTACCGTTTTATAGAATATCCGTTAAATTACGCACAATATAGATCGTATTGAGTTTTATATCCGCTAAATGGAACAACAAAATCCAATGCCTTTAAGCAATACACGCGATGTCATATGACGCTCGTGGGCGTGCACATTCATATACATCGGGCCTTTGCATGGTTTGAGGCGCCGGATGTGTTGTCC
>OOAM01001930.1_pt1 | contig 11785 bp, 11 predicted proteins | sample 1671131 | NCBI WGS metagenome assembly OOAM01 (sample SAMN06348125, study PRJEB24527) | human gut metagenome | biome: human gut; feature: ankylosing spondylitis patient; material: feces | host: Homo sapiens | place: China | collected 2015-10 | reverse complement strand
ATTTTTTATGGCTGCGATTATTTTGCCAGAATTTTCTTCAGCTTGGCGAAGCGGGGGAGGGAGTCCACCTTAGGCAGATCCGGCTCACCCTGAATCAGAGGCAGGGCGTACTCGATGAACTGGTGGTTTACGCCGTTGCCCTCGGCATTGATCCACTCACGGGGGATTTTCTTCTCCACATTGGCCACCTCCATCAGAGGGATCAGCTTGGTTTTGCAGGCATAGCGGCCGTCCCGGACGCCACGCTCAAAACCGATCATGCGGCCGTTGATGCCGTTGACGGCGTTTTCCACGGCGGCCTTGCCCGCCATAAAGGACTCCTCGATATCCGTCTCGGAGGCCAGATGTGCGCCGCAGCGCTGCAGCAGATTCAGCTCGATGCCACGGACCTTGGCGCCGGTCTCCTCCTTCAGCACCTGCGCCAGAATGGCGGCCAGACCGCCCAGCTGAGCATGGCCGAAGCCGTCATTGGCGGCTACCTTGGCCTCGGAGACGAAGCCGCCGTCCTCATAGTGGATGCCCTCGGAGACGGCGATGATACAGCTGCCTTTTTCGGCATAGACCCGCTTCACGTCCTCGATGAACTTGGGCATACTGAAATCCGTTTCCGGCAGATAAATGAGGTCGGGACCTGCGCCGTACTCCGACGCCAGCGCCGCAGAGGCGGCCAGCCAGCCGGCGTGGCGGCCCATGATCTCCATGACCACGATCATGCCGGTGTCATAGACATGGGCGTCGTGATAGACCTCCATCATGGACGTGGCGATGTACTTGGCCGCCGAGGCGTAGCCGGGGCAGTGGTCGGTACAGAAGAGGTCGTTATCGATGGTCTTGGGTACGCCACGGATTGCATATAGGTGTTGATTTTGTTGCAGGTATCCATGGAGTCGTTGCCGCCGTTATAGAAGAAGTAGCGGACGTTATGCTTCTTGAACACCTCCAGGATCCGGCGATAGTCGGTATCGTCCTTTTCCGGGTCTGCGATCTTATAGCGGCAAGAGCCCAGAGCAGAGGAGGGAGTGTATTTCAGCAGCCGCAGCTCCTCCGGGTCCTCCAGCCCCATGTCGAACAGACGGTCATTCAGCACGCCCTTGATGCCGTGCTCGGCGCCCAGCACCTGCGTGATGCAGGGGGACTTCAGTGCCGTATCGATGACACCGTAGGCACTGGCGTTGATGACCGATGTAGGCCCGCCGGACTGTCCGATGATGCAGGCACCCTTTAATTCTTTCATGATCTATACCTCCACAGAAGAATTTTTAATCAAGCTCTATCAGTTTAGCACGGAAATGCCATAAAGTAAATGACTGGGGGTTGCAAAAAAGAAAAAGTGTGATACAATAAGCCATGGATATATTATTCCAATCATTCCGTACAAGTCAAGAACTATTTTGCTAAAGGAGCGATTTTTATGCCACTGGTCACTTCCAAGGAAATGTTTGAAAAGGCCTATAACGGCGGCTACGCCATCGGCGCTTTCAACGTCAACAACATGGAGATCGTCCAGGGCATCACCGAGGCCGCCCGGGATCTGGAGGCTCCCCTGATTCTCCAGGTGTCCAAGGGCGCCCGGGCCTACGCCAACCACACCTATCTGGTGAAGCTGGTGGAGGCGGCCGTCATCGAGTGCCCCAACATCCCCATCGCCCTGCATCTGGACCACGGTCCTGACTTTGAGACCTGCAAGAGCTGCATCGACGGCGGCTTTACCTCTGTGATGATCGACGCATCCTCCAAGCCCTTTGCCGAGAACATCGAGATCACCAAGCGTGTGGTGGAGTATGCCCACGACCACGGCGTGGTGGTGGAGGCCGAGCTTGGTACGCTGGCCGGCATTGAGGATGAGGTGAAGGTGGCCGCTCATGAGGCATCCTATACCCGTCCGGAGGAGGTGGAGGAGTTCGTGTCCAAGACCGGCTGCGACTCTCTGGCCATCGCCATCGGTACCAGCCACGGCGCCTATAAGTTCAAGCCTGAGCAGTGTACCCGCAACGAGCAGGGCATTCTGGTGCCGCCTCCCCTGCGGTTCGACGTGCTGAAGGAGGTCTCCCGCCGTCTGCCCGGCTTCCCCATCGTGCTGCACGGCTCTTCCTCCGTGCCGCAGGAGTACGTGAAGATGATCAACGACCACGGCGGCCGGATGCCCAATGCCATCGGTGTGCCGGAGGAGCAGCTGCGTGAGGCGGCCAAGCTGTCCGTGTGCAAGATCAATATCGACTCTGATCTGCGGCTGGCTATGACCGGCACCATCCGTCAGTTCATGGAGGAGCATCCCGACAAGTTCGACCCCCGTGAGTATCTGAAGCCCGCCCGTGCCAACATAAAGGAGCTGGTGCGCCACAAGCTGGTGGACGTGCTGGGCTGCGCCGGCAAGGCTTGATAGCGTCTATTGACTCATAAAAAATTCCCGGAGAACGAAGGCTCTCCGGGAATTTTTTGTGTCTTGCTGCCGACGGGGAGTGTGGGGGACGGAAAAGCTCATCGGTAAGCTGAAGGACTTCATCGCCAAGGTGAAGGCGTACTTCGATGGGCTGACCACCAACACCAAGGCGGAGGCGGCTCTCTTGAAGGAGATGCGGGACGGCGGACTGCACTATCTGGAGTGCATTGTGGATGCCTATGACAAGGCGGCCACGGCGGCGGTGGAGAACTATCAGGGAGCGGAGACCCGGAGCGAGGGCGGCGAAAACCAGTACATGGCAGGGGGCAAGTATTGGCGGCCGCAGCTGAAACGAGCGGAGTGGGAGCTGCTGGAACGGCGGATGAACGCCGAGATCAAAAGCGGGGAAAATTTTCTTGACGAGGCAACCAAGTGGGTGTATGCTGATGAAAAAGGCGTACAGGTGTTCGCCCTGTACGGCATTGGCGACGGCACCGAAGCCACTCCGCTGTATGCGGTAGGTGGGAAGCGGGCTACTGTCCTTGCGGGTGATATGCAAGAATTTATAAATGGGGGGTATTATCATGACAAAGGCACAGGAACTGCTCTTTCACGGATTAGAGGATTTCTCCGTACCAAAGGGGATGGCGGCGGAAATATTCGTGAGACTTCACGAGGAAGATCAGCAAGTGCAGATGATGCGCTATATGGTGGCGAACGAAAAGGCAACTCCGGAAGAGCTGCTGAACGAAGCTCGGAGAATCAGCGGGGAGTAAAGGATCAGTTCTCCCTGCGGGAGCCGGTGGAGGAAACCCGTGATCTTCTGGCACTGCACAATATGACAGCGGCTAATCTGCGTGGAGCGCTGAAGCTGGTGCGCCAGCCGAAGAAGTTCAGCAAGTTCGGCAACGGGGCGCTCCAGCAGCTGGTGTCCGAGGTCGGCGTACAGGAGCTGGCCCGCATCAATGCACAACGGCAAGAACGACTGGCAGTATTGGACGACGTACATTCAGGATAAAAATAACACCGTCTGGGAGGCCACGCTGAACGTGACGGAATCCGCAAACGGTGTGAAGTATCTGTATGATATTAACCCAATAAAAAAGGTGGGGCAGTCCGTCAAGTCGGACACATCCACCACTGGGGATATTGTAGCACAGAACCAGACGGAAAGTCAAGCACAAATTCGCAGCTCGACGCTCTCCGACCGGGACGTGCTGCGGATCGCCGCCCAAATGGCGAAAAACTCCGAGTCCATGCTGGACATAAAAAAGAACCATCCCGCTTCTTCGCTCTTCCGGGCTTACAATAGCGTCCCGGCAGCTTCTGCGGAATGGTTATATTGGCAGTATAACCTATGCTGGGCAGAATGTCAACATCAAGGGCTTGCCTTTTTCCTCCGTGGTTCGGTTAATCGGTTTTCAGTCAATTTCTTTTCCATCGAGGTCATAACAGCAAGTCCCTCCTTTTTTCGTACTATTCAGGTATGCTGCGTCGATATCGAAATCAAGACCGATTTCACGGCGCATATCCGGCGAACACGCATCCTGAAGTACACTAAGAGCCTCAGTATAGCCGATCAATTCCCCGGATTCAACATCATCTCTGTGTTCTTTTTGACTGAGTTCCTGTGCATATTCTTTGATAAGTGCAACAGCATCTTTGATGATATCAGCAGGATTCATTCGGACAGCACTCCTTTGGAACATTTTTTCTCTATGCCGTGTAGGGAGGCGGCGACTCTGCCTGACTGTACCTGCGTCAGAACAATGAATTTCAATCCATGCGCCCCGTGAGGGGGTGCGGCTAAGTATACCATGTATATCTTGAATTATCAACTATGATTTCAATCCATGCACCCCGTGAGGGGGTGCGGCGGCAAAAATGCACAATAACAGATGAACATTTTTGACAAAACAGGCAGGTTCGGCGCAGAACACAACAAACAGCGCTCCGTGACGCAGAAGGAACATAAGAAAAGTTTCCTATTACGAACCATAAGATTCGATGTCCGTCAACGCTTTTTGCACAAAAAGACCATGGAGAAGAAGCTGTGCTTCTCCTCCATGGGATACTCTTATTCTATTTCGTATATGGCTCACACACCGGTCATAACAGTCATGACCTCGAATTCCTCGGCGTTGAGGGTCTTTTTCATGGCCAGTCCCTCGTCGATATCCACGTTGACGATCTGGTCATCCCGGACGCATATGACCCGGTTGGTCATGCCCTCGGCCAGCACCCGCACCGCCTCGTAGCCCATGCGGGTGGCCAGCACACGATCCTTGGCGGTGGGACTGCCGCCCCGCTGGATGTGGCCCAGAATGGTGACACGGGGGTCAAGCCCCAGATGCTCTTTGATCTCCTTGCCCACATCCATGGCGCTGGCGGCACCCTCGGCCACCACGATCATGAAGTTGGTTTTGCCCCCCAACCGGGCTGCGCGGATCTTCTCGGCCACGTGCTTTTCAAAGTCATACTGATGCTCCGGTACCAGCACAGCGGTGGCCCCCACGGCTACGCCCACATACAGAGCCAGATACCCGGCGTGACGGCCCATGACCTCCACCACGGAACAGCGCTCGTGAGACTGCATGGTGTCCCGCAGCTTGTCGATGGACTCCAGCGCGGTGTTGCAGGCGGTGTCATAGCCGATGGTATAGCTGGAACAGGCAATGTCGTTGTCAATGGTGCCGGGAATGCCCACAACGGAAAGTCCTCTCTTGGCCAGGCAGAGCAAGCCGCTGAAGGTACCATCGCCGCCGATGCCCACTAGGGCGTCCAGCCCCAGCATCTTGCAGGTAGCCACCGCCCTCTCCTGGCCAGCGGGGGTTTTGAACTCCTCACTGCGGGCGGAGTAGAGCATGGTGCCGCCCCGACGGGACAAGTCGCTTACGCTCTCAAAGGTCAGCTTGGTGAAATCGCCGTTGATCAGACCGTGGTAGCCCCGGCGGATGCCCACACATTCAATCCCCATGTGCAGAGAGGTACGCACCACTGCCCGGATGGCGGCATTCATACCAGGGGCATCGCCCCCGCTGGTAAACACGCCGATGCGGCGTACTGCTTTTTCCATATTCAATATCCTCCTCTTAAACCTTCAGTTCCGTCTCTTTGCCCTGTAGGGCGGCAGCATAGCGCTCCAACACGGGCTGGACATCGTGAGCAAGGAAATCCTCCACCTGCTGCGGGCAGCGCCCAATATAGCGGGCCGGCTCCAAATGGGCGGTCAGCTCCTCCCGGCTCAGCATGGAGAAGGCCGGGTCGGCGGCGATGAGCTCGATCAGGTTGTTGCTAAGGCCACAGTCCTTTACGTTGGCTCCTGCCTCCTGGGAGAGCACGCGGATACGCTCGTGGAGCTCTTGCCGGTTGCCGCCCCGCTTCACAGCGTCCATCAGGATGTTCTCACTGGCCATGAAGGGCAGCTCCTCCCGCACGTGGCGCTCGATCACTTTCTCATGGACCACCAGTCCTCCGGCCACGTTGGCATAGATGCTCAGAATGGCATCCACCGCCAGGAAAGCCTCGGGCACGGACAGACGCTTGTTGGCCGAGTCGTCCAGAGTACGCTCGAACCACTGGGCGGAGGCGGTGACCGCAGGGTTGACCGCGTCGGCCATCACATAGCGGGCCAGGGCGCAGATGCGCTCGCAGCGCATGGGGTTGCGCTTGTAGGGCATGGCGGAGGAACCGATCTGGTTCTTCTCAAAGGGCTCCTCCACCTCCTTCAGGTGGCAGAGCAGGCGCAGATCGGTGGCGAACTTGCTGGCAGACTGGGCAATGCCGGAGAGGGTGGACAACACCGCATAGTCCATCTTGCGGGAATAGGTCTGACCCGAAACGGGCACCACGGCGTCGAAGCCCATCTCGGCGGCGATCTTCCGCTCCAGCGCCCGGCATTTCTCATGGTCTCCCTCGAACAGCTCCAGGAAGGATGCCTGAGTGCCGGTGGTGCCCTTGCTGCCCAGCAGCTTCAGAGAGGCGATGCGGTGCTCCACCTCCTCCAGATCCATCAGCAGCTCGTTCATCCAGAGGGTGGCCCGCTTGCCCACCGTCACCAGCTGGGCGGGCTGATAGTGGGTATAGCCCAGGGTGGGGGTGGCCTTGTATTGCTCTGCAAATTTACTGAGGTTCGCCACCACAGCCAGCAGCTCTCCCCGGAGATACCGCAGGCCCTCCCGGTAGATGATGAGATCCGCGTTGTCGGTGACATAGCAGCTGGTGGCCCCCAGGTGGATGATCCCCGCGGCGGAGGGGGCCGCCTTGCCGTAGGTGTAGACGTGGGCCATCACGTCGTGACGGACCTCCTTCTCCCGCGCCGAAGCCGTCTCATAGTCGATGTCGGTGATGTGGGCCTCCAGCTCCGCCACCTGCTCCGCCGTGATGGGGAGGCCCAGGTTGTGCTCCGCCCGGGCCAGGGCCACCCACAGCCGCCTCCAGGTCTGGAAACGCGTGTCCGGAGAAAACAGACACAGCATAAAATCAGAGGCGTATCGGGACGCCAGAGGGGATTCGTAACGATCTTTGGGCATAAGTGGGCCACCTTTCTTTTGTTTCAAAGTTTAGGAGGCACCGCAACGGGTGCCTCCAGAGGGTGCAGTCTGTTTCGCCGGAGGCGAAGCATTTATGAAGCAGGGAGTGCGGTAAAAACTGTAAACAGCCAGAGACAAAAATCCAGGCTGAACAGGGCCAACAGGAAGCACTCGACACCCGCGGAACGATCCTTCGATGCTTTTGAAATGATCCGGTAAAGGAGAAACGGCCAGCAGAGGGCACCTGCCAACGCGATCCACCCGAATACGGCAAACAGCATCGGATTTCCTCCTCACCGAATGATGATGGAATCTCTTTCCGGTCCCACAGACACATAGGTGATATGGCAGCCGATCTCCCGCTCCACGTATTCCACATAGTTCCGGGCCGCCTCCGGCAGGTCCTCCCACTTCCGGACGCCGGAGATGTCGCACTTCCAGCCGGGCATGGCGGTCATGACGGGCTTGGCGTCCGGCAGCACGGCGGGGAAGGGGAACGCGTCGGTCTCTTGCCCGTTCAGCTCATATCGGGCGCAGATGGGGATCTCATCCATGTAGCTGAGCACATCCAGCTTGGTCAGGGCGATGTCCGTGGCTCCCTGGCACTGGATGCCATAGCGGGTGGCCACGATGTCGATGGGACCCACCCGGCGGGGCCGGCCGGTCTTGGCGCCGTACTCACCGCCGGCCTCCCGCAGCTTCTCCGCCTCTTCACCGAACCACTCGCAGGTGAAGGGGCCCTCTCCCACGCAGGAGGAGTATGCCTTCACCACACCGATGATCTTGTCCAGCTTGGCGGTGGGCAGGCCGGAGCCCACAGGGGCATACGCCGCGATGGGGTTGGAGGAGGTGGTGTAGGGGTAGATGCCGTAGTCCAGATCCCGCAGGGAGCCCAGCTGGGCCTCAAACAGGATGTGCTTGCCCTCGGCCTGGGCCTGGCGCAGGAAGGCGCCGGTGTCGCAGATGAAGGGCTTGATCTTCTCGCCAAACTCCGCTACCCATGCCTTCAGGTCATCCATGGTGTAGGGCTTGGCGCCGTAGACCCGCTCCAGCGTCAGGTTCTTCCACTCCAGAATGCCCGCCAGATGGTCCCAGAGCTTTTCCGGGTACAGCAGCTCGCCGGCCATGATGGTCTTCTTCTGGTACTTGTCCGAATAGAACGGGGCGATGCCCTGCTTGGTGGAGCCGTACTTCTTGTCCGCCAGGCGGGCCTCCTCCAGGGAGTCCAGGTCCCGGTGCCAGGGCAGCAGCAGGGACGCCCGGTCGCTGATTTTCAGGTTCTCCGGCGTGATGGCCACGCCCTGGTCCATGACGTCGGACATCTCGGTCCACAGGCTCTCGCAATCCAGAGCCACGCCGTTGCCCAGGATGTTCACCACACCCTTGCGGAAGATGCCGGAGGGCAGCAGGTGCAGGGCAAACTTGCCGAACTCGTTCACCACGGTATGGCCGGCGTTGCCGCCGCCCTGATAGCGGACCACCACGTCGTAGTCCGCGGTCACCAGGTCTACCATGCGGCCCTTGCCCTCGTCTCCCCAGTTGATTCCCACGATGGCACAATTTGACATATCCAAAAACCTCCCGGTTTTGATTTACAGACACTCCGGTCAGGTCGACCTTTTCTCCAAAGATGCCCAACCTTAGTTATTATATCGGCTGATTTTCCATAAGTAAAGCCTGAACTTGTAATAATAAGCATTATTTTTTCTGATAAGGTCGACCTTTCAATTCTGGAAATGCCTCATCCCCGGGGAGCGGCGGGGATCCCCACATAGGCCACAGTCTCGTTGGGCTGAATCAGTTGCCCGCCGGAGGCGAAAGTGTCGAACAGCGCCTCCAGCGCCGCCCGAAAGGCTTCGTAATCCGCGTCTCCCTCCCGCAGGGCATAGGAGCTGGAAAAGCACCGCCGGAGGAATTGGTCCCGGTCCAGCGTCAGGGGATTGGGGAACCGCCGCTTTTCATACGCCCCGCCGAAAAAATCCCGGATGCGGGGGTCGTCCTCCCCCATCCCGCCGGTGAATCCGTGAAAGCTCGGACAGTGCTCCCGAAAGACCTGGGCCAAGGCCTGGTTCACCGGTGCAGACCCACGGACGTTCCAGACGAGAACGGCCCGCCCGCCGGGACGCAGGATCCGGCGGCACTCCCGCGCAAAGGCAGGACCGTCGAACCAGTGGAAGGCCTGGGCCGCTGCGACCATGTCCACGGACCGGTCCGGCAGCCCGGTATCATGGTCCGTTCCATTTGAGGAGGAGAACCGGGGATCGCCGCCCAGAAGCGCCTCCGCCGCCCCCCGCATATCCGGATTCGGCTCCACGCCGCAGACGCGGAAGCCCGCTGCCAGCAGCTGGGCGGAGAGCTTGCCGGTGCCGGATCCGATGTCCGCCGCTGTATAGCGCTCCGGCGGCGCGTACAGCTCTCCCAGCCAGTCCAGGAATTCCTGGGCATAAGAAGGTCTGGCGGCCTGATAGTCCTGGTGCCGGCCATTGAAGCGGTCAAAGGTGTTGCGCATCTGGATCCCCTCCCTGCAAATTCTCCGCTGATTGTACCATGGGAGCTGGCCGCCTGCAAGATGCAGGGCGCAGCGGAAAAGCCTTGGTTCTCCACTTCCAAAACGGGACAGGGTGTGGTATACTATCACCGAATTTTGAACAACCAGAGAGAAAAGGGGAAGATCGTATGCCGGCCATCGGTTTTGACAATCAGAAGTACCTCACCACCCAGTCCGAGCAGATCAAAAAGCGCATCGCCCAGTTCGGCGGCAAGCTGTATCTGGAGTTCGGCGGCAAGCTGTTCGACGACTACCACGCCTCCCGGGTGCTGCCGGGATTCGAGCCGGACAGCAAGATCCGGATGCTCCAGCAGCTGCAGGACGACGTGGAGATCCTCATTGCCATTAACGCCGCAGACATCGAGAAAAACAAGGTCCGGGGGGACCTGGGCATCACCTATGACGACGACGTGCTGCGGCTGATCGACATCTTCCGGGGCATGGGCTTCTATGTGGGCGGCGTGGTGATGAGCCGGTACAGCGGCCAGGGGGCGGCGGACGCCTTTTTGAAGCGGTTGACCACCCTGGGCATCCGGTGCTACCGCCACTATCCCATCGCGGGCTACCCCTCCGACGTGCAGCACATTGTCAGCGACGAGGGCCTTGGAAAGAATGAGTATGTGGAGACCACGCACCCGCTGGTGGTGGTGACGGCGCCGGGCCCCGGCAGCGGCAAGATGGCCACCTGCCTCTCCCAGCTCTACCACGACTACAAGCGGGGCATCGCTGCGGGCTACGCCAAGTTCGAGACCTTCCCCATCTGGAACCTGCCCCTCAAGCATCCGGTGAATCTGGCCTACGAGGCGGCCACGGCGGATCTGAACGACGTGAACATGATTGACCCCTTCCATCTGGAGGCCTATGGCAAGACTGCCGTCAACTACAACCGGGATGTGGAGATCTTCCCGGTGCTGAACGCCATCTTTGAGAAGATCCAGGGCACGTCCCCCTACCAGTCCCCCACGGACATGGGAGTGAACATGGTTGGCAACTGTATCTGTGACGACGCGGTGTGCTGCGCCGCCAGCCGCATGGAGATCCTGCGGCGCTACTACACCGCCTGCGTGGAGCGGCTGCGGGGCAAAGCCGGGGACGAGCCGGTGCGGAAGCTGGAGCTGGTGATGCAACAGGCGAGCGTCACACCGGACATCTGCCCGGCGGTGTCCGCTGCCCTGCTGAAGGCGGAGACCACCGGCGGCCCTGCCGGCGCCATGGTGCTGCCAGACGGCCGGGTGGTCACCGGCAAGACCTCCGACACCCTGGGGGCGGCCTCCGCCCTGCTGCTGAACGCGCTGAAGGCCGTGGGCGGCATCGGTGACCAGTTCGAGCTGATCTCCGCCCAGGTGCTGGAGCCGGTGTGCCGGCTGAAGACCCAGTACCTGGGCCACAAGAACCCCCGGCTCCACACGGATGAAGTGCTGATGGCGCTCACCATCTCCGCCCTGACCAACCCCCTGGCGGAGCTGACCCACAAGCGGCGTCTGTCCGCTCTGGGACCTGGCGGTCTGTCCCGTGAGCGTGCCAACATGGAGGTCCGTGACGTGCATTACAGCCACTATGGCCGTATGTGCCCCATCGAGACGCCTGAAGGCCCGAACATCGGTCTGATCTCCTATCTGGCCACCTACGCCAAGATCAACAAGTACGGCTTCGTTGAGGCCCCGTACCGCAAGGTCGACAAGGCCACCGGCACTGTCACCGATGAGGTCGTCTATATGACCGCCGACGAGGAGGACGAGTATATCGTCGCTCAGGCCAACGAGCCGCTGGACGAGAACAACCACTTCGTCCGTCCCCGCGTCTCCGGCCGCCACCGCAACGACATCCAGGAGTTCGACGCTTCTCAGGTCGACTACATGGACGTTTCTCCGCGTATGATGGTTTCCGTCGCTACGGCCTGCATCCCGTTCCTCGAGAACGACGACTGCAACCGTGCACTGATGGGCTCCAACATGCAGCGTCAGGCCGTGCCTCTGATGGTCACCCAGCAGCCGCTGGTTGCCACCGGCATGGAGTACAAGGCCGCCACCGACTCCGGTGTCTGCGTCCTGGCCGCCCATGACGGCACCGTTGAGTATGTCGACGCCGACAAGATCATTGTCCGCTGCGCCGACGGCTCCGCCGACACCTATGAGCTCATCAAGTTCATGCGCTCCAACCAGGGCAACTGCAACAACCAGCGCCCCATCGTCAATGTGGGCGAGACCGTCAAGGCCGGCGACGTGCTGGCCGACGGCCCCGCGACCCGCAACGGCGAGATCAGCCTGGGCAAGAACGCCCTGATCGGCTTCATGACCTGGGAGGGCTACAACTACGAGGACGCCG
>OOAM01001923.1_pt1 | contig 11837 bp, 9 predicted proteins | sample 1671131 | NCBI WGS metagenome assembly OOAM01 (sample SAMN06348125, study PRJEB24527) | human gut metagenome | biome: human gut; feature: ankylosing spondylitis patient; material: feces | host: Homo sapiens | place: China | collected 2015-10 | reverse complement strand
TTTTCCTTGGTCTTCCTTGCACGGCGCGCCCGCGGGTGCGCCGGGGGCCTTCCGGCAAGGCCGCGCGATCCCCTTCCGGGGGGCGGGAGCGGCGGCCCGGCCCCGTTACGTCCGGTTCGTCCGGTTACGGCCTGAATACGATCTTGATGGCGGCATCGTCCTTGTCCGCGAGGTCGAACCCGGCCTTGATGTCGTCCAGCCTGAATTCGTCGGTGATGAGCGGCCTGACCTCGACGAGCCCCTGGGCCACCGGGCGCAGGGCTTCCGGGCACCAGACATAACGCTGCTGCCACGTATGGTGGACAAGGCAGGTGTTGATGAATTCCAGCCCGTCGTCGTGCCAGCGGCTGATGTTCAGCGTCACCGGGGTGGTGACCCAGCTGTAGAACACGAACTTGCCGTTGTGCTTGATGATCTCACTGGCGGCGTTGAAGGATTCGGCTGTCCCGGCGGCTTCGACCACCACGTCCGCGCCGAGCCCGTTGGTCAGGTCCTTGACGGCTTCGATGACGTCGTCCTGTCCGGGGTTGAGGGTGATGTCCGCGCCGAGCCTGCGGGCGAGGGCCAGCTTGCCCTCAAGCACGTCCACCACAATGACGCGGTACGCGCCCTTGCGCTTGGCGCACTGGGCGATGATCTGCCCGGCGAAGCCGCCGCCCATGACCACCACGGTGTCCCCAAGCTGCACCCCGCTGTTCAGGCCGGAATACATGGCGCAGGAGATGGGCTCGCCCAGCGAGGCGATGTCCATGTCGAGATCATAGGGCACGGGCTGGAGCTGGAAGGATTTGGCGGCGAAGTATTCGGCGAAGTTGTTGTTCCAGCCGAAGGCCATGACCTTGTCCCCGACCTTGTAGTCGGCTACGCGGCTGCCCACGGCGACGACCGTGCCGCCGCTCTCGTGCCCCAGCAGGAAGGGGAACTTGGGGTCCTGCCGGAATTCGGCGGTTTTCGGGGGCAGGTAGCCGCGGTAGAAGTTCTTGTCGGAACCGCAGATGCCCATGAGGTGGTTCTTGACGATGATGTCGTCCTCGCCGCAGACAAGTTCACGCTCGATAAGCTCGATGTCGCGGGGCCCGTTGAGGCGGGCGGCCTTGGTGACGAAAGTTTCCATGTCCGTTCCTTTATGACGGAAAGAGGCGGGGACGGTTTTGATGCGTTCCCGCCTTTCCCATGCCATGCGGCCTTGCATGGCGCATTGGGGGCTCCGGCCGCCGGGGGGAGGCAGCCGGGCCCGCCCGTTGGTTTAGATGATCCCGGCGAAGTGCAGGATGACCGTGATGGCCGCGCCGGTGAACCCGGCCACCGTGGAGCCGCCGCCGACCGCCCGGATGCCCTGCCGGATGTCCATGTTGGACATGGTGACGGTCACCCAGAAGCCGGACGAGTTGGCGTGCTTGAACATGAGCGCGCCCGTGCCGCAGGCGAGGAAGGCGGCGAGCGGCGAGATGCCGAGCGCGCCGAGCATGGGCTCGACGAGGGCCGCTGCGGTCATGACGCCGAGGGCGTTGGAGCCGGTGATGACGTGGATGAGCGCGGCGATGAGGATCGGGATGATGATGCCGGGGATGCTGAACTGCACCACGGTTTCGGCCACGGCGTTGGCGACGCCCGCGTTCTTGATGAACGCGGCGAGCGCGCCGCCCATGGCGGTGACCATGATGGGCATGGCCGAGGAGCGCAGGGCGGATTCCACCCAGTCGTTCATGACCTTCTTGGAGCGCCATTCGGCGCCGGTGAGCACCAGCGAGAACAGGCAGCCCGCGAGGAGCGCGGCGAGCGGCGAGCCGACGAACTTGAAGACCTTCGCAACGGTCGTGTCCGGGAACATGGCGTTGATGCCCGTGTTCAGGAAGATGAGCACCAGCGGCAGGATGATGGGGGCAAGCGAGGTTCCCACCGAGGGGAGCTTCTTGTCCTTCGAGGCTTCGGCGGACTTGATATACTCCTCCTGCGGGGCCACGGGCTCCTTCAGGGTGAGGCAGTACAGCCCGGCGGCGAAGACGGAGGGGATTGAAATGAGGACGCCCCACATGATGGCGTCGCTGAGCGGCAGGTGGAGCAGTGCGGCGGCGGCCACGGGGCCGGGGGTCGGCGGCACCAGCGAGGCGGTGACGAGCGCGCCCATATACAATGCCGTGCCGTAGGACATCATGGACTTGTTGGTCTGGAGGGCCAGATTGGACACGATGGGGATGAGCAGGATGACCACGGTGTCGGCCCAGATCGGGATGCCGAGGATGGCGGAGGCCAGCAGGATGGCCCAGAGCACGCGCTTTTCACCGAAGAGCTTGACGGTCGCCTTGGTGATGCTGACGGCGGCTCCCGTCTCTTCAAGGACTTTACCGAGGATGCATCCGAGCACGATGACGATGGCGATGCTCTTCAGCGTGTCCGCCATGCCCTTGTTGATGATGCCTTCAATCTTGTCCCACGGGGTTCCGATGGATATGGCCAGAATGATGGTTGCGACCAGAATACTGGTGACGGGGTGGATCTTCCATTTTGAGATGAAGAGTATCATCAGCAAAATACAGACGGCAAAGGCTACCAATACATAGGCACTCGACATTTCTATCTCCTCCGCAATAATAGAAACAGACATTCTCTCCGGGCGTTATTTAGCAAGTTCGGTGCCAGAGCGGTGACGGCAGTGTGCCGGGAGCGCGCCTTCCGGAGCCGCCGGATGGATTTGGCAAACATCGGCGGCCTTCTGAGAGACGTTTGATTGTTCAAACAGAACGGGGGGGACGGGAACGCGGCGCACCCGTGAAACGGCGGGGAGGGGGGCGGCGGGCTGTTGCAACGGAATACGGTTGCAACGGATCGTTGCAACATATACGCAACAATCCGTTGCAGCGGCGGCCTTGCGCCCAAAAGGGCAACCTGTTGGATATACAGGTTATTTCTGTATATATTTCTGGAGTTTGCGCCACAGTGTGGTTCGGTCCATGCCCAGTTCGCGGGCGGCACGGGTCCGGTTGCCGCCGCAGGCGCGCAGGGCCGCGAGCAGCCTGTCCTTTTCGTCGTCCGGCCCGGAGGCTTGCGGGGCCTCGGGAGGGAAGGGCGCTGGCGTTGCCGCAAGAAGGGGCGGCACTTCCTCGATGTCCTCGGGATGCAGGGCCCTGTTGAGATCCGCCGAGGTCAGGACGTCCCGGTTGCGGCGCAGGACGGCCGCCCGCTCGACGACGTTGCGCAGTTCCCGCGCGTTGCCCGCGAAAGGGTATTCCCGGAGCAGGTGGAGCGAGTCCGGGGCGACCTCCGGCAGGGCCTCGCGGTTCTTCCAGCAGAATTTCTTGAGGAAAAAGTGGAACAGCTCGATGACGTCCTCCCCCCGTCGGCGCAGGGGCGGGATCGTGATTTTCAACACGTCGAGGCGGTAGAGCAGATCCTGCCGGAAGCGTCTGGCGGCGACGAGCTTGTGGAGGTTGACGTTGGTCGCCGAGATGATGCGCACGTCCACGGCGGTCACCCGGTCGTCGCCGATGCGCCGGACCTCGTGCTCCTGGAGCACGCGCAGGAGCTTGCTCTGCATGTTCAGCGGGATTTCGGATATTTCGTCGAGGAACAGCGTCCCGTTGTGGGCCAGTTCGAAAAGCCCCATCTTGCCGCCCCGCGTCGTTCCCGTGAACGCGCCCTCCACGTAGCCGAACAGCTCGCTTTCAAGCAGGTTTTCAGGCAGGGCCGCGCAGTTGATGGCCACGAACGGCCCGTTGCGGCGCTGGCTGGCGTTGTGGATGCCCTGCGCGAACAGTTCCTTGCCCGTCCCCGTCTCGCCCACGATCAGGATGTTGGACGAGGCGGCGGCGTAGCGGCAGGCGTCCTCGATGGTTTCGTCGATCAGCCGGCTGCAATGGACGATGTCCGAAAGGTGGTGCTTGGCCGTCAGTCCCTTATTGCTCAATTTTTTGCGGATGTGCCCTTCGAGCTGCTGGACCTTGTCCACGTTCTGGAAGCTGATGACGACGCCCGCCGCGACCCCGTTGACGGCTACCGGCGTGCAGTCGAAGGTGATGGAAACGCCGCGCACCTTGCGGACTTCGCCCTGAATTTCCGTGCAGTCGCGCAGCGCCCGGCTGAAGCTGTCCACCATGCAGGGGAAGGCCGTTTCGAGGGGCACGTCCTTGAGCGGGACGTCGCGCATGAGGCAGGCGGCGGGATTGTCCAGCCGGATGATCCCGGAGGCGTCCACGTAGAGCAAGCCGTCCTTCACCGACTCCGTAATGATTTTATAGGTTTCCGTCCGGATGCGCTCCTGTTGGACGAGGGTGACCGTCCGGATGGCCTCCTCCAGCGACTGCGCGTAGGTTTCCCGGCCCGTGCGCAGCAGGATGGCGGGCAGCCCCAGAAGGCCCGCGTCCTGCTGCACGGAATAGCCGCCGACGATGACGTCGCAGCCGTCCTGCTTGGCCAGTTCCAGCGCGTGCCGGATCTCCGCCGCGCATTCGGGGATGTAGACGCGGATGTCGCAGCCGAACATGCCGGAAAACTGTTCGATCCCGTTGAAGGCATTGTAAAAGCCGACGAAGCCGATGCGCCGCGTCTGAAACCGCCGCTGGCATTCCTGAATGGAGCGGATGACGTCGTAGCCGGAAATGGCGATGTCGATGACGGGAACGCCCAGTTCCTGCGCCTTCAGCCGACGGGCGGAATAGCCCCGGGCGATGATGGCGTCGCAGTCGCGCAGTTCCGAGAGGTCGAGCCTGTCCACGGTCGCGGTGATGATGCGGTTGTCGATGCGCCCGCGCTGAGGATGGGCCGCAATGACATCCTGAACGATCCTTTCCATTTCCGGATAGGGGGAAATGCTGACGATACGGATTTGAGGCAACGGCGTACGCTCCTGCGCGTTCGTTTGAGGGTCACGGGAATTATGCATGTCGTCTTTCAGTAACAAGGGTGGACGGGACGGGGCTTGCCGGAGGGCTTCTTCGAGGAAAGGCCATCCGGAAACGGAAGCCGCGCGGGAAACCGCCGGTACGCGGCACAGCCTCCTCACGCGGGAAGGTCCGCCGGCGCTGCCCGCGTGAGGAGGCCCTAATCCCGCAGCAGTTCGTCGGGCTCGGCACAGGCGTCGTGCAGGGCCTGAAAGCCTCGCCGTGCCTCGGCCTGCGAGGAGGCACGGACGGCGTCGAGTTCGTCGGCATGATCGCACAGGAGTCTGGACAGGTCGCCGTCAAGATGGCCCTGCTTCACCATGCCCTCCACGATGCGCAGGGCCTCGGGCGGCGTCATGCCCTTGCGGTAGGGCCTGTCCTCGGTCAGTGCCGTGAACACGTCCGCAATCGCCATGATCCGTGAGGGGAGAGGGATTTCCTCTCCCTTCAGGCCCAGCGGGTAGCCCTTGCCGTCCAGCCGCTCGTGGTGCCCGCCGCCCCAGACGCTCACGCGCTCGAAGCCGGGCACGGCGTCCAGCCACAGGCGGCTGAGGTCGGCGTGGCGCTTCACCTTGGGGAATTCCTCGTCGGTGAGCTGCCCGGGTTTTTCGAGCAGCGCCAGCGGGATGCCGAGCTTGCCGATGTCGTGGAGCATACCCGCGACGAACAGCGTGTCGAGGTCATCCTGCCCCATGCCCGTCAGACGCCCGAGCGCCACAGCCATGTGGGCCACGCCCGTGGAATGGGTGGCGGTAAAGGGGCTGCACGAGTCGATGATGTGCCCGAACAGGGTGCTGAACCGGATGGTTTCCTGCGGCGTGAGGATCTGATCGCCGTAGCGCCGCCGGACGAAGGAGGGGAGGCGCATGTGCGCCCCGGCGAGGTCATTGAGCGTTTCCTCGTCGTGCAGGATGTCTTGCATGGCCTTGATGTGGTCGGGCGAGTAGATGCCGGGGCGGCGTTCGCGCATCTTGTGTTCCGCGCCCTCCACGGCTTCCCGGAAATCGTTCTTGGCGCGCAGATCCACATCCACGCGATCCGCGATATTGATGAGGCTGCCTTCGCGGGCGGCGAGCCCCCTGTCACAAGCCTTTTCCCAGTACATGTGGTGGAAGCGTACCCGCTCCGCCTCTTCGGCCAGCGTGGGGCAGTTTTGCAGGAACAGGCAGCCCGCTTGCGGATGGAGATAGCGCTCGCGCTCGAAGACGAGATCTTCCGCACTGGTTTTCAGGGGGATGACCCCCACGTCGTGCATGATCCCGGCGAGGAAGAGCCGTTCCCGCTCCTCGGAGGGAAGGCCGAGCCGTTCGGCCAGCCTGTCGAGAAGGAACCCCACTCGCCTGTGGTGGCCGGTCAGGGCCGGATGAACCTGGTCCAGCGCGTTGGCGAAGGCCAAAATCAGATCGTAAAGCTTGATGCGCAGTTGCATGGCATACCCGAAGAGGAGCAAAGATGGCCGCCGGCGCGGGTCATCGGCGGAAGATTGCCGGAGAATATGGGGTCTGCCGCAAATGTCAACGGGGGATATGCGTAACGTGTCCATCGGTATGGGCGAATCCGTGGAAGCGATCTTCCCTTCGGCCTCAGTGCCCGGCGGCAGGAACGTGGCCGGGGGCGTGGACGCCGAAGACCCCCTAGCCGTGGCTGGACGCATCATAAGCGGGGCGTTACGGAATCTATCCTTTCCGCAGTAAAGCACATGGCAGCGCCCGCAACCTGGAGTTGTCCCAAGGCGTGTCGTTGCCCCATCCCGCAAGAAAAAGGGGGATTGACGACGCCAACTGTTGTGGCTGGCGACAAAAACAGGTATATCATCACGGATAGTTTCAATCGAAAGAGAGGTGAGGCCCTTGTTCGAAGGGGTTTCGGCGGGGATAGCGCCAGTGTGAAGCGGCACAACGGCCTTGAAGTCGGAACCGCTACGGGAGAGGCCCGTGGAAGGGGCCATGCGCCGCAGCTTGTTCCGGGATGAAGGCCGCTCTTTTTTGTTGAATCGTTTTTTGGACAGGAGCGTTGTATCATGCAACCAGTCTTGCGCCCCGCGCGGATGTGCGATGCGAAGAAGATCCACGGTTTGCTCATGGAATGTTCGGCGGAGGGCCTGCTGTTGCCGCGTTCGCTGTCGAACCTGTACGGCCAGATCAGGGATTTCCGCATTCTGGAAACCGGCGGCGGGGAATTCATCGGCTGCGCGGCGCTGGCGGTGATCTGGGAAAACCTGGCGGAAGTCCGCTCCCTCGCCATTGCCAAGCCGTGGCGGGGGAACGGGTTCGGCAACATCCTTGTGGATGAGTGCTGTAAGGATGCCCGCAGGATAGGCATCGACCGGGTATTTGCGCTGACGTATCAGGTACGCTTTTTCGAGCGGAACGGCTTTGGCGTGGTGAGCAAGGATCTGTTGCCCCAGCGCGTCTGGATCGTCTGTGCGAACTGCCCCCGTTTCCCCGACTGCGATGAAGTGGCGGTGATGCGCCATCTGGATGCGGGCGGCGCCTGAAGGCACGCCGACTCTGAGGGCGTAGGCTTCCTCCTCCATATTTTGTGAGCCGTTATCTGCCGGAGGAAGGCAGCGCGGCGGGGCCGGCACAGGAAAAGGGCCAAGGTTGGACGGAATTCCGCCCAGCCTTGGCCTTTTTCCTTCAGTGTCGGTGCGCCGCTAGGCGGGCAGGCTGCCGCGCAGGAAAACGCCGCGCCGGGCGTCGTCGAGGATTTTTCCGTCCTCATAGGCGACCGCGCCGCGCAGCAGCACGGTGCGATGCCTGCCGAGGCAGCCCATGCCCGCGAACAGGCTGTAGTCCACGGCCATGTGCTCGTTCCTGTCGGGGATGATCCAGCCGTCGCCGGGATCGACGATGACCACGTCCGCATCCGATCCGGGGAGGAGGGTTCCCTTTCTGGGGTACAGGCCGAAGCATTTCGCGGGGTTTTCGCACAGGAGCCGCACAAGGTCGGGGATGGCGACGCGGCCCTTGGCAATCCCTTCGTTCCACGTGACGCAGAAAAGCGTATCCACGCCGGGCGCGCCGTGCGGGGCCCGGAAGGTTTCGGCAAAGAGCGGTTCGTTGGCGGCGGTGGCGTGCCCCGCCGCATCGGAGGCGACGACCTGTATTTCGCCATTGCGGATCGCTTCCCAGAGCGCCTCGCGGTCTGCCTCCTTGCGCAGGGGAGGGGACATCTTGGCGAGGTTGCCGCGCAGCGCAAGCTGGCTGTCGTCCAGCGTCAGATAGTGGGGGCAGGTTTCGGCGAAAAGCGTGGGCACCGTGCCCCACTTCCTGAACAGCCTGATGGCTTCAAGCGATTCCTTGCAGGTGACATGCGGCAGGTAGATGTTGCAGCCCGCGACAGAGGCCAGCGAAAGCACGCGGAAGATGGCCTCGGCCTCGGAAATGTTGGGGTGCGTCGCGGGGTAATCGCGGGGGTGCTCGCGCCCCTCGGCAACGGCCTTGGCTTCCAGATGTTCAAGGATGGCGTCGTTTTCCGCATGGAAGGCGAGGAGGGCCTTTTCGCGCGCGACCAGTTCCATGAGATGCAGGATCTGGTCGTCCTCCAGTTTCATGCCCCGCTTCCTGTAGGATGTGAACGCCTTGAAGGAAATGACCCCGCGCGCGACCAGCTCGGGGATGGCTTCGTCGGCCTCTTCCATGACGTTGGCGGTCAGGGTGCAGTGCAGCCCGAAGTCGATGCAGGAACCGGTTTCCCCTTCCCTGATGAAGTCGTCGATGGCCTGAACCAGCCCGCCCTGTTTGCCCCATGCGGCGACGGCCCCGATGTAGGGGATGACGGTGGTGACGCCGCCGGACAGGGCCGCCCGCGACAGGCGGTCGATGCGGTCGGCATAGACGGGGTGGTTGTGCGCGTCGATGATGCCGGGCAGCACGTAGCGCCCGGAGGCGTCGATGACCCGGTCGGCCCGCACCTCGGAGCCGCGCGGGAGGAGGCTTTCCACCCGTTCCCCGGAAATGAGGATGTCCAACGGGCGCATGGTTCCGGCATCAACGACGATGCCGTTTGTGATCAGAGTCGTACTCATGGCGTGTCCCCAGTGAAGCACCCCTGCCTTGTCCGGCGGCCTGATGGCTTCCCCCCTCCCGTTGGCGGGAGCCGCCCCTCATGCCGCCCCCGGAGGGGTTCCGCCGAGGGGCGCGTCGGGGCGGTTCACCTTGCCGCTTCATCCCATCCCCGGAGGGGCCTCCGGCAAGGGCATTGCGGGAACCCCGGATGCCTCGCGGCGGGCGCGTCCTGAAGGGCGCCTTTGCCGGGGGCGCGGGAATCCCAAGGCGGTCGAGGCCCTCGGGTACAGGAGGGCCTTTGCCGGGATGCGGGCGAGATCCGGCGTCAGGCGACGGGCGCGGCGGAATAGCCTGAGGTCATATCCCAGACGGCCTTTTTCAGATGCTTCACGATGTTTTCCACACCGTACTCGCGGATGACGGAACAATGCCCCGAAAGGCTGATGGCCCAGAGCCCGCCGTGCGGGGTGAGGATGGGCACGGCGACGCAGTGGAGCGAGTCGCTGATTTCGGAGATGTCCTCGGCGTATCCCTTTTCCTTGGCGGCGAGCAGGTCTTGCTTGAGGCGCTCCCCGTCCGTCAGGGTATGCAGGGTGTAGGCCGTCCGCGGGACGGTGGCGATGTATTCGTCGATTTCCTCTTCGCTTTTCGTCGAGAGGAGAGCCTTGCCGAGCCCCGTGCAATAGGCGGGGAGCTGCTGGCTCAGATCGATGCGCGTGACGCAGTTGCGGGGGTATTCGCGGCGCAGGACGAGCACCTGCTTGTCCATGAACGTGGCGAAGCTGACCGTGGCCTGATCGAACGTGGCCACCAGTTCCCGCATGTACGATCTCCCGGTTTCCACCATGTCGATCTTGCTGCTCACCATGGCGCCGAGCTGCACCACCTTGAGCGTCACCGAAAAAAGCCCCGTCTGGTCGTCCTTGCGGACATAGCCGAACTCGATGAGGCTGTTGAGGAAGCGGTGCACCGAGCTCTTTTGCAGAGACAGGGCCTTGCTCACCTCAAGGGCCTTGTGCGGGCCGTTGGCGCAGAGGAATTCCAGAACGTCGAAAACTTTTTGTGATGATGTCAGCATGGGAATCTCCGGAAAGGGATATGCGGCGGCGGGGAAAGCTCCGTCCTCCGGCGTGAAAGTATGCCTACCCGTCATGAGAAAGGCAATACGCTCCGGCACCTGAAAGCGTTCCCCCGCCGTCCGTTTCGGCGCAGGGATCCGAGTATTGTTTCCGCAGCCTGTTATGGCTGCCCGCGTTCCGTACGGGCAGCCGCTTTTTGTCCGATGCGTCCGGCCTAATCCCTGATGACCCTTCCGGGCCGTGCGCCCGTGAGCGCGGCGTCCTCCACCACGAACACGCCGTTGACGAGCACATGCCTGATCCCGGCGGGATGCACGCGGGGATCGTCATAGCTGTTCTTGTCGATGACGGTATCCGGGTCAAAGACCACCAGATCCGCGTCGTAGCCCTCGGCGATGACGCCCTTGTTCCGCAGCCGGATCTTGCGGGCGGGGAGCGAGGTCATCTTGCGGACGGCCTCCTCAAGGGAAAGGACGCCCTGCTCACGCACATAACGGCCAAGGATGCGGGGATAGGTGGCGTAGGCGCGCGGGTGGGGCCTTCCGCTCATGAGCCCGTCGGTGATGAAGCTCACGGCGGGGTGGCGCATGATCGCGGTGATGTCCGCCTCGTCGAGCCCGAACGAGATCATGCCCACGGCGAGCTGTTCTTCCACCAGCAGGTCGAAGGCGGCGTCGGCGGGGTCGGCATGTCCCCGTTCGGCGGCGATCTGCGAGATGCTCTTGCCCACGCAGGGCTGGTTGGCTTCGCTGACCACCGAAGAGACGAAGATCTTTTCCCAGCCCACGGACTGCGAGAAGTTTTCCCAGTCCATGCGCGTGTCGAGGTCATGCTTGATGGCGCCGCGCTCCTCGCGCAGGGCCCGCAGCAGGCCGTCCACGCCCCGGCTGTGGTACCACGGCGGGATGACCACATGCAGGAACGTGCTCCCCGCCGTATAGGGGTACTGGGCCATCGTGACGTCGATCCCGGCGGCGCGGGCCTCGTCGATGCGCCGGATGAGCGCGGCGGAGCGGCCCCAGTTCTTTTTCCCGCGGATCTTGAAGTGGGTGATCATGGCGGGGATGCCGGAGCGTTCGCTGATGGCGATCACCTCTTCCACGGATTCGGCGATGGCGTCGGCCTCGTTGCGCATGTGCACGTCGTAGATGCCGCCGTGCGCCGCCGCGGCCTTGGCTACGGCTACCGTTTCCTCAAGGCTCTGGTAGCGGCTCGGAGGGTAGATCAGCCCGGCGGAGATGCCGCGCGCGCCCTCGTCCATGCACCGGGCGACCAGATCCCGCATGGCCCGGATTTCGTGGTCTTCCGCGGGCCTGTCGGTCATGCCCATGACGCTCAGGCGCACCGTGCCGAGCCCCACGTACGAGGAGACGTTGAGCGGCGGCTTCGCGGCCTGCAGGCAGTCGAGGTATTCCGCGAAGCTGTTCCATGTCCACGGCACGTCGAGCGTCCCGGCGAGGCCGGAAAGGTGTTTCTTCCAGTCGGCCTTGTCGCCGTCCTTGATCGGGGCGAGGGACATGCCGTCCAGCCCGAGGTTTTCGGTGGTCACGCCCTGCATGATCTTGCAGTCCATGATTTCCCCGGCGAGGAGCGGCAATTCCGAATGGCTGTGCCCGTCCACGAAGCCGGGGCAGAGCGCCTTGCCGTCCACATCCTCCACGCGGCGGGCGCGGGCCGTGGAGCCGGGGGGGAGCACGGCGGCGACGGTGCCGCCTTCCACGCCCACATCACCGTAGAACCACGGATTGCCCGTGCCGTCGATGACCTTTGCATTGCGGAACAGAATATCAAACATGGGAATGTTCCCCCACATGCCGCGGGACCCCGCGGCGGCGTTAGAACGTGTGGTTCAGCCCGGCATCGAATGCCCG
>OOAM01001922.1_pt1 | contig 11838 bp, 9 predicted proteins | sample 1671131 | NCBI WGS metagenome assembly OOAM01 (sample SAMN06348125, study PRJEB24527) | human gut metagenome | biome: human gut; feature: ankylosing spondylitis patient; material: feces | host: Homo sapiens | place: China | collected 2015-10 | reverse complement strand
GACCCCGCCACTACGGAATCCATCCTTTCGCTGATCAAGGATATCAACCGGCGTCTGGGGATCACCGCCATCATCATCACGCACGAAATGAGCGTGATCGAGAAAATCTGCAATCAGGTCGCCATCATCAGCCACGGGCGGATTGCCGAAACCGGCTCGGTCGAAGAGGTTTTCTTCCACCCCCAGACCGAAGAGGCGCGCCAGCTCGTCATCCCCGAAGCCTTGCAGGACATGCCTCACAGCAGGCTGTACCGGATCATCTTCAACGGCCGTTCCTCGTTCGAGCCGGTCATCAGCAATCTGGTGCTGGAATGCGGGGCTCCCGTCAATATCATGTTCGCCGACACGCGCGACATCGGCGGGACGGCATTCGGCCAGATGGTGCTGCAACTGCCGGACAACGAAGACGTCGTCCGGCGTATCCTCGCCTATGCCGACTCCAAGGGACTGATGCTGGAGGAAATGAAGAATGTTTGATCAGGCCACCATCGAAATGCTGCTTGAAGGCGTCGTGGACACGTTGTACATGACGCTGGTTTCCACCTTTTTTTCCTATGTGTTCGGCATGATGATGGGGACGGTCCTCGTCATCTGCCGTCAGGACGGCATCACGCCCCGGCCCATGGTCTACGCCGTGCTTGATGTCGTTGTGAACCTGACCCGCTCGTTCCCATTTCTTATCCTCATGATCGCGGTCATTCCCCTGACCCGCCTGCTCGTGGGGACGACCATCGGCAACAACGCCACGGTCGTCCCGCTGGTCATCGCCGCAGCGCCCTTCGTGGCCCGGCTTGTGGAATCCTCCCTGCTCGAAGTGGACGGCGGCGTCATTGAAGCGGCGCAGTCCATGGGGGCGTCCACCATGCAGATCATCATGAAGGTGCTTTTGCCCGAAGCGCTGCCTTCGCTCATCAACGGCAGCGCCATCGCGGCGACCACGATCCTCGGCTACTCCGCCATGTCGGGCGCTGTCGGCGGCGGGGGCCTCGGCAAACTGGCGATCATGTACGGGTACAACCGCTACCAGACCGACATCATGTTCATCACCGTCGTCCTGCTCATCGTCATCGTGCAGGTGTTCCAGAGCTTCGGCAACTGGGCCACCAAGCGAAGCGACAGGCGCATTTCCTGATCTTTTTCCGCGACAAACGGCTTCTTGGGCCCACGCCCGCGGCCGTGAACCTTTAACCTTTGATAAGGATACGGTATCATGAAAAACTTCCGCTCCGCCCTTCTGGCCGCGGCCCTGTCCCTTGTCGTCGCAGCCGGTTCCGCAACCGCGGCTCAGGCCACCACGAAAATCCGTGTCGGCGCTTCCCCGACGCCTCACGCGGAAATCCTCAAGGTCGCCAACGATGTTCTGAAACCGCAGGGTTATGAACTCCAGATCATCGAATACTCCGACTACGTGCAGCCCAACATGGCGCTCGAAGGCAAGGAGCTGGATGCCAACTTCTTCCAGCATAAGCCCTATCTTGACGATTTCAATAAGGAAAAGGGCACCAAGCTGATCTCCATCGGTACCGTGCACTACGAACCCTTCGGCATCTACGCCGGCAAGACCGCCAGCCTGGAGGAGCTCCAGGACGGCGCGCAGATCGGCGTGCCCAACGACCCCACCAACGGCGGCCGCGCCCTGCTGCTCCTCCAGTCCAACGGGTTCATCAAGCTGAAGGACGGCGCCGGCCTCACCGCCACCCGCCGCGACATCGCGGAAAACCCCAAGAAGCTCAAGATCGAAGAAATCGAAGCGGCTCAGCTCGTCCGCGCCCTGCCTGACGTCGACCTCGCGATCATCAACGGCAACTACGCTATCCTCGGCGGCCTCAAAGTGGCCGACGCGCTGTCCGCCGAAAAGGCCGACTCCATCGCTGCGACGACCTACGCCAATATCCTCGCCGTGCGTGCCGGAGATGAAAACCGTCCTGAACTCAAGGCGCTGATCAACGCTCTCAAGAGCGATCAGGTCAAGGAATTCATGACCAAGAAGTATGAAGGCGCTGTGGTTCCTGCCAACTAAGCCGTCTTTACTTCCCCGCCCTTATGCCCTGCCGGGACTCCCGGCAGGGCTTTTTGTTTGCTGCTGCGGCGTAGCCCGCGTTGCCATGTTTCGTTTTTCTTCCTGGACATTGCAGCCTTACCGAAGCGCATTGCCTTTTAAATATTCTTTCAGTATGGTAGAAAAAGAGTGTACCTATGTGCTGAATACGGACATGGCAACACAGGATATCCTTCCTTTGATCAATCCCATAAGCATGAAGAAAGCCTCGCCGCCAAATGGCGGATCAATGGGGAACGTTCGTCTTTTCCCTTCGTGATTTCCATAGCTTTCCGTCTGGTTTTATACGGATGTGCCTCTGGCATTCCTTCAGTGCTCCAACAGGGATACCGCGTAAGCTGTATCTCCTCCCCATAATGTGCGTGGTGTGTTCCCCCGAAAACATACCACGCACATTTCTATTGCCGCGTTGCGAAAAGAGAAGGGAAAAATGGACAGGGAGAAATGAAAAACGCCTCTCCGTATGATGTATCACATTGCTTTACTTGACTTCTCAATCCAACGGGGATACCTGTTCACCCCGTTGCGTTCCAAATACCTTCTAAAAGGTTGCGGAACGCAGGCAAACAGGAATACGGCCAGCCGCCCTCCCACAGAGGGAAAAGGAACCGGCTGGCGCATCCGGCAACGTTCCAAGGGAAAATCGCCGTTCGGGTTGAATCAAAGGATGAAACACGGCAAACACATTCAGGTATCGGAATCTTTCCTGCTCTGCGCCCTGCTGACGATGACGGGAGGGTTCCTTGATGTCTACACCTACATCACGCGAGGGCATGTCTTTGCCAATGCGCAGACAGGGAATGTCGTGCTCCTCGGGCTCAATCTTGCGGAAGGCAATATCAAGGAAGTCGCCTTTTACCTCTTCCCCATCATCGCGTTTGCCCTGGGCATCCTGTTCACGGAATGGATACGGGCCAAGTTCAAGGAATACGATCTGCTGCACTGGAGGCAGATCGTTGTTTTCTTCGAGGCGCTTCTCCTGTTTTTTCCGGCCTTCATGGCCTCGGGGATGTGGGATACGGCCGTCAACATCCTGGTTTCCTTCGTCTGCGCCGTACAAGTGGAAAGCTTCAGGAAAGTCAACGGGCACAGCGTGGCGACGACCATGTGTACCGGCAATCTCCGCAGCGCTACCGAGCAGATATTCCATTATGTCCGCACACGAGACCCCGATACAAGGAAAACCATCCTCAGCTACTACGAAATCGTCGTCTTTTTCGCGCTCGGCGCGACGCTGGGAGCCGCCTTGTCCGCCCTCTTCGCTGAAAAAGCCATTCTGCTCTGCTGCCTCTTTCTCATCATAGCGTTCTTGAGCATGTTTGCGAAAGAGATATGAGCGCGAAAAACACAGTCAGGCCATGTGGAAGAGAGAGTGTGTGAGTGTGTACCGTACGTTTCGAGTGAGGACGAGACGGCCCGGAAACCCCGGCTTCTCGTGCTCCTTCCATATTCCATACGGTAATAAAAAACAGGCACGGCATCCTCAAGGACGGCGTGCCTGTTTACGCATTGCTTTAGACAGTATCGCCACGCCGGGCGTGGTACTCCGCTTTTTCCTGATACATACGTTTATCTGCCTGCTTCACCATATCCATGATATGCATGTCCCCCTCGGCCCACACCTGCCCAAGCGACAGGGATTCGGGATACGCTTTATCGGCCTCCCGTTGGAGCGCGGTGATCTTCGCATGAAAGACCCGTTCCGGAATGTTCGGGCAGAGGAAGACAAATTCGTCGCCGCCAATACGGAAAAGATCGTCTCCCCTGAAATAGCGGCTGAATATCCGGCTGATGTCCCGGATGTATTTATCGCCGGAGTCGTGCCCTTGCTGATCGTTGATGCTCTTTAACCCATTGAGATCCACAAAAGCGACGCCGAGCGAATCCGGGGAATTTTTTTCGAGCTTCCGCAATACGGAAATATAGCTGTTTCTGTTGTGCAGACCCGTCAAGTCGTCGCAGTAGCTCATCCGCTTGAGCTCGCTCTGCATATTACGCTTCCGTTGCTCATTCGTGACGAAATAGGCCAGCGAATGCAGCAGTGAGTGATCATCCCGATTGGCTTTCGGGTTATCCACGCCGATGAACCCGGAAATGACGTCGTTCAGGACAAGAGGGACGACGATGAGGCTCTCGATACCTTGCGGCTTGAGTATGCTGTACATATCCAAATCGCTGTCCCGGATCGCCTCGATATTGTCGATAACCACATCCTCACGCCGCTCGAACATCTTCTGCCAACAGCTCATGTAGCTGGTTGGCAGGTTTTGAAGGACTTCTTTCTGAGGAAAAATACCTTCTGAACACCATTCATAGGTGTTGTTGGCGATGAGCCCGCCATTTTTCAGAGCGCTGTACTCGAAGATATAGGCTCGATCTGCCTGATGCATCATTCCGAGGTTCTCCAGAACCATGTCCACGGCTTGTGGAAAATTTTCTTCCCTATTCAGGATGCGGATGCATTCCAGCAAGGTACTCTCAATATCAAGCTTGCGCTGCACAGCTTGGCTGATATTTTCCTTTTCCGTAATGTCGACGGCGAATTCCAGCCGGGCAAGACGGCCATTCCAGCGGAGCAGCTTGTCTCTGAGCAGATAATGGCGGTGCGAAATGGGATTTGTGAGCTCCCAAGTGTAGAACGTTTCACAGTTGAGAAACTGATTCGTACAAAACGGACAAGGCGCGTCAAGGCCTTGCAGGACTTCATAGCACTTCCTGCCTTTTCCGATGTCCGTAAGCCCGAATTCCTTTTTTCCAAACTCGTTCAGATACAGGATTTCATACGTGGCGATATCGCTTACATAAACGATTTCATCCAGTTCCTCCATAATAATCTGCAACAGGCTCTCCGGGCAGTCTTCGTGCTCACCGGAAACATACTGTGCATTGGAAAAAGATGTTGTCATAATGCGAACCCATTACTTTTTGGATGACGACCATTTTCAAAATCGTCCAACCGCGCACATCCTGAACCAACAGGCCAAGGCTAAACGGAGGATCACTGTACGCGTTTTTCTTCCCAGTTTTCCAATAATGAGAGCCAAAAACATTTTTGGATTCACATTATCGACTAACATATTTTATTTACGCTAGAAACAACGTGTTATCAAGATGTCGGACGATCAGGATCCAAAAGGCATCAGCCGTCCTCAAGCGCGGCGCCCTCGCCTCTTCCCCCAATGGCGTCTCATTATCAGAGGACGCTGGGCACTCATGGAACCCCCTTGTGGACAGTGCCCACCCACATTGCCAAGAAAGCCGCTCAAGCTTTATTGCATCCCCGGTCTTCTCGGGCTATCACACCGACCATGAACACGCTACAACTCCGGAATTCCTTTTTGCTGCTTCTCACCGCCGTCATCTGGGGAGTGGCCTTCGTCGCCCAGAGCGTAGGCATGGATTATGTGGGCCCCTACACGTTTACCTGCGTACGCTCCTTTATCGGCGGCCTGTTCCTCATTCCCTGCATCGCGCTGCTCAACAGGCTGAACCCCGTCTCCCCCGGCGGCATCAGGCCTTCGAACGCGAAAACGAAGGGCCAGCTCTGGATCGGCGGCGTGTGCTGCGGCGTGATGCTCTGCTTCGCAAGCTGTTTTCAGCAGATCGGCATCATGTATACGTCCGTAGGCAAGGCGGGGTTCATTACGGCCTTCTATATCATCATCGTCCCGCTCCTCGGGCTGTTCTTCAAAAAACGGTGCGGCCTGTTCGTCTGGCTCGGCGTGGCGCTGGCCATCGTCGGCCTCTATTTTCTCTGCATTACGGAGAGCCTGACCATCCAGTTTGGCGATTTCCTGATCTTCATCTGCGCCATCCTGTTTTCCGTCCACATTTTGATCATCGACTACTTCACACTGCGCGTGGACGGCGTCAAAATGTCCTGCATCCAGTTTTTCGTCTGCGGCCTGCTCTGCGCGGTTCCCATGCTGCTCTTTGAGACGCCGGACATCACACTGCTCTTCGCCGCATGGAAACCCGTCCTCTATGCGGGGATCATGTCGAGCGGCGTTGCCTATACGCTGCAAATCGTTGGCCAGAAAGGCATGAATCCCACGGTCGCCTCCCTGATCCTCAGCCTCGAGGCGGTGGTGTCCGTGCTGGCCGGATTCGGCATGCTGGACCAGCAACTGACCATGCGGGAAACGGTGGGATGCGCCTTTATGTTCTGCGCGATCGTGCTTGCGCAGCTCCCGCAGAAGAACATAAAAAACGCTGAGGCTGTCTCAGCATAACGGGGTGCGGCATGAGGATATGCGTCATCACGGGCGGCACAGGCGGCATCGGGCTTCACCTTTGCGAAGGCTTCCAGCGCGCGGGGTATGCGGTTACGGCTCTCGACGTGGAGCAGCACAAAGCCTTGCCTGACGGTATTGGCTTCATCCAAACCGACTTGAGACAGGCCGAGGCCGTCAGCGAAGCCTTCCGGCGGGTAACGGAGCAGCACGGCGCCGTCCATGTACTCGTCAACAACGCGGCCCTCGCCCATTTCCACAAGCCCGTCACGGAAATGACCGCCGACGAATTCGACAACGCCCTTTCCGTAAACCTGCGCGGCGCGTTCCTGTGCGCGCAGGCCTTCATCAAGGCCAACGCGGGGCAGGATTACGGGCGCATCATCAATATCGCCTCCACCCGCTGGAACCAGAACGAAGCGGGATGGGAGGCCTACGGCGCTTCAAAAGGGGGCCTTGTCTCCCTCACGAACACGCTGGCCGTCTCCCTGCGCGCCACACCGATCACGGTCAACGCCGTAAGCCCCGGCTGGATACAGGTCGACGGCTATGAAACGCTTTCCCATGCGGATCATGCCCAGCACCCTTCCGGGCGTGTGGGTATCCCCCGCGACATCGTCAACGCCTGTCTGTTCCTTGCCCACGAGGAAAACGATTTCGTCAACGGCCATAACCTCGTCGTGGACGGGGGAATGACCAAGCGGATGATCTACGTCGAATAACGGTTTCGAAACACGGCGTCTCGTTAAACAGCACCGAGTCCAAAGCACAAAAACACTATGTGGTCGGAGGCTTTCATGGATTGTCAACGTGATACGGAAGCACGTTCCCCTCTTCAGACGCAACTCTTTTCGCTCCAAGGCCATACCGCGCTTGTCACCGGCGCGGGTTCCGGGCTCGGCAAATATATGGCCCATGCCCTGCTCCACGCCGGGGCCAATCTTATCCTCGTCGGCCGCACGCTGGATCGCCTCGAAGCCTCGGCGGAAGAGATCTTTGCAAGCTTGAAGCATCAAGGCTGCCGCCTTGCGTATGATTCCGATCCCGCGGCACGCTCTGCCCATCGGGACCCGGACCAAAACAAACGCATCGCCTGCATTGCCTTCGATGTGAGCGAACTCAAGGCACTGCCGGAACTTGTCCAAAAGGCGTCCCAGCCTTTCGGCGCGCCGGACATCCTCGTCAATGCCGCCGGGCTGAATCCGCGCAAGCCGTGGAACGAACTTACACCCGAGATTTGGGAATATACGCTGCGGCTCAATCTTTCCGCGCCGTTCTTCCTCGCTCAGGCCCTCGTGCCCGAAATGATGCGGCAGGGATGGGGGCGCATCATCAACATTGCCTCCCTTCAAAGCAGCCGGGCCTTCCCCAACGGCCTGCCCTACGGAGCGTCAAAGGGCGGCATAGCCCAACTCACGCGGGGCATGGCCGAAGCATGGTCGCGCCCCGGAGCGGGCATCACGGCCAACGCCATCGCGCCGGGCTTCTTCAAGACGCAGCTCACCGCCCCGCTCTTCGACAAGCCGGAAGTCGTCGAGGCTCTCGCCCGGCAAACCACTATGAAACGGGTGGGCTTCGCAGAAGATATTCAAGGGTTGACCATGTTCCTCGCTTCCCCCGCGTCCGACTATATCACGGGGCAGGTCATCCACATCGATGGAGGCTGGACCGCCATATAGGGGAGTCCCAACGCGCTGAGTGAGAAGGCGTTGGCCTTCTCACTCTGAGTATGTCCGATTTCCAAGCTTCCGGCCACTCTAACCGTTTCAACCGCATTCTTATAAAGACATATACGCACGGTTTCATGAACAGGATAGACGGAAGGACTCGGGCCTCTTGGCCTTTTCACGTCTCTTTTCTCTTGAGCCCCATGCCCAGCGCCTTCATTTTCAGGTAGAGGGTGTTCCTTGAAAATCCGAGCAGCTTCGCCGCCTTGCTTTTGTTGCCGCCCGCCAGCGCCAGCGCGGATTCAATGGCCCTCTTTTCCGCCTCCCGCTGCATGGCCTGAAAAGAAAACGCGCCCGGCTCCACGGCTGCGGGCACATCCTCCGAGCGAGAGCCCATGAAAAGCCGCTCGGGCAGATAGCGCGGCGTCAGCTCGACCGCGTCGTCGTCCATGCAACAGTACGCATAGGCGAGCACATTCTTGAGTTCCCGCACGTTCCCCGGCCAGCCGTACCGCATGAAGAGGTCGAGCACGTCCTGCGATACCCGCATCTCAAGCGCCTTTTGCGGTCCGCAGATCCCCTCGATGAGCTGGGTGATCAGGGACGGGATGTCCCCCCTGTGCTTGCGGAGGGGCGGCAGATTCAGCTCAAGGATGTTCAGGCGGTGGTACAGATCCTCGCGGAACTGCCGTTTGTCCACGAGTTCCGGCAGGTTGCGGTTGGTTGCGGCGATGAGGCGGAAATCCGAATACTTGCTGCCGCTCATCCCGATCTTCTGGATCTCATTGCTCTCCAGCACGCGCAGCAGCTTTGCCTGAAGATACAGCGGGAGTTCGCCGATCTCGTCAAGAAAGATCGTGCCCTTGTCCGCCAGCTCGAACTTGCCTTTCTGCCCGCCTTTCCGCGCTCCGGTAAAGGCTCCCTCCACATAGCCGAACAGTTCCGATTCAGCCAATTCACGCGGCAAGGCCGCACAGTTTACTGAAATGAAAGATCCGTTCGCGCGAGGGCTCGCCTTGTGGATGGCCTGCGCGAACAATTCCTTTCCCGTGCCGCTTTCTCCGAGGATCAGCACGGGCTCCCTGCTGCGCGCGAACCGCTTCCCCATTGCCTTGAGTGCCTGCATCACGCTGGTATCGCCGACGAGATCATCAAACGTACGCAGGCCCCCGCCCGTCGTTTCCTGTGCGATGAAGTACCCGACCTTGCGTTTGAGCTGTTGGAGGTTGTGCAACAGCTCCTCAATGCGCTCATTGTCGTGCGTGGTAACGATCACTTCCGAAAGGCAGCAGACCAGATTTCCTTTGTCGTCCAGAATAGGGCAACGGCGGCATAACCCTTCGATTCCATTGTAGGAGATGCTGTTCACCGTATTGATCTGCCGTGTCTGCAACGAATTGAGGACGCCCGCCCTTCCCGTCTGGAATATGGCGTCGATTTTTTTACCTACGACGCTCTCGGACGGATCAAGCCCATAGATGTGGTAGCAGGACTGCGAAAAATACCTGACCGTCCCCGTAGGGTCCGTGAGTGAAACGCCGATGCTCAGGGCATCAAGCAGCTGATGGAACAACGGGTTTTCAACAAGCCGTTTGAAATCCTCATCCGAAGCGATGGGAAAAGGCATGGACATAAAGTCTCCCAGTGTATGCATCCCACGTCAGGCAGAAGAACAAGACATTTCTGTCATAAAAAAGAGACATTTTTCTTTAAAAATTAATAAATACAATATGATATTGTTTTGTCTCAGTATAATGACAAATGACACTTTTGGGAAGGTCCTTAACGCATAACAAACGAAATTTATTTATTCTTTTTTTATGGAATACCGCTTGCAGACAAAGACGTCCAGAGAGAGCCCGCATGGGCTCAGCGCACTCAAACGCTCGGGTCAACCTCAAAGACGGAGTTTTGTCATGGGAAGCGGTTTTGAAAATCTCATCCTTTTTGGCCTCCTTTCGCTGATGCTGCTCATCGGCACCCTGCTGCGCGCAAAAGTCAAACTGTTTCAGGACTATCTGGTCCCCGCCAGCATCATCGGCGGCCTGATCGGCTTTGCCATCGTTTCCACGGGCTGGCTTAAAATCGGAGAATGGCAGATCACGAGCAGCAGCTTTAACTGGTTCCTGTTCCACGCCTTCAACATCAGCTACATTTCGCTTCTGCTGACACGCCCGCGCGGCAATCAGGAAAATACGTCCAAGGAAGTCGTGCGCGGGGGCATGTGGCAGACGCTGATCTGGACAATCAGCCTTCCCGCGCAAGCCCTCATCGGCGGCGCGGTGATCTGGCTGTATAATCTGGCGACCGGAAACAGCCTCAGCGAATTCATCGGCATGATCGTAACCCACGGCTATACGCAGGGCCCCGGGCAAGCCTATGCCTTTGGCACGCTGTGGGAAAAGGGCGGCATCGCCGACTGCGCCACCGTCGGCGTGATCTACGCAGCGCTCGGCTTCCTTTCGGCCGCCATCGTCGGCGTGCCCGTCGCCCGCTGGTTCGTCCGCAAGGGCCTCAACGCCAACAAGACCGGAGCTTCCATCACCAAAGAATTCCTGACCGGCATCATGGACGAGAAGTCCACCGCAACCAACGGACGCGAAACGACCCACGCCTCCACCATCGACACGCTGGCCTTCCATGTCGCCCTCGTCGGCATCGTCTATCTCATCACCTATGCCGAACTGAGCTGGCTCGAAACCCACATCAAACCCTTCTTTGACCAATACAAGTGGCTTAAGGGATTCGGGGCCACCCTCAGTATGCCGATGTTCTTCATTCACGGCCTCATCGTCGCGTGGCTTCTCCGTACCCTGCTCCTCAAGCTCGGCGCGGGCAGGCTCATGGACCCCGTTGTCCAGACCCGCATCACCGGGGCCTCCGTGGACTACCTGCTGACAGCCACCTTGATGTCCATCCACCTCGTCGTCCTCAAGCAGTACGTCATCCCCATCTTCCTCGTGGCGTTCACCGTCACCCTGTTCGCTCTCGCCCTCAACCTCTGGTTCGGACGCCGGACCAATTACGGGCCTGAGCGGGTGCTCTGCCAGTTCGGCTGCTGTTGCGGTTCCACAGCCACCGGCCTGCTGCTTCTGCGCATCATCGACCCGGATTTCAGCACGCCCGCCACGCTTGAGCTCGCCTTCTTCAATGTGGGCATCCTCGTAACGTGCGCCCCCATCCTCTATTTCTTCGCCCCCGCGTTCTACACGTTCACGGGAATGGAAATCCTCATGATCTACGGCTCGATCACCGTCATTGGCATCGCCGCCATGTTCGCCCTGAAGCTGGTCGGACAAAAGCAGTGGTAACGGCGGCCGTACCTCCGCACCAGTCCGGTGGGGTGGTACGGTCCTTCTCTTCCACGTGCGGCGTGCCCCCGCACGGCGCCTCACTGATTAAAAAAGGAAATGGTTATGCTCGCAAACGAATACACGCTTATCACCTGCCCGGAAATACTTACTATGGACGAGGGAAACCCCACCGCCGAAGCCGTTTGCATCAGTGAAGGAAAAATTCTCGCCGTCGGTACGCTGGAAGAACTCCGCGCATTCGCCCCCCCGCATCGGCGCAAGGAAATCCATCTGGAGGAAGGCGTGCTCCTCCCCGGCTTCATAGACTCACACAGCCACCTTTCCATGTACGCGCAGTGCCGCACCCAATTTTTCTGTGATACGGCCCACGGGACCATCGGCAACCTGCTGTCCGCCTTTCGCACGCACGCCGCCACGCAGACCGACACGGAATGGATCATAGGATATTGTTACGACGACACGGGCATGAGCGACCACCGCCACTTGACCCGCCATGATCTTGATGCGGTCAGTCAGGAGCGGCCTGTTTTCGTATCACACATCACGAGCCACATGGGGTATGCGAA
>OOAM01001918.1_pt1 | contig 11850 bp, 5 predicted proteins | sample 1671131 | NCBI WGS metagenome assembly OOAM01 (sample SAMN06348125, study PRJEB24527) | human gut metagenome | biome: human gut; feature: ankylosing spondylitis patient; material: feces | host: Homo sapiens | place: China | collected 2015-10 | reverse complement strand
CCACTTTCCAGTGCGCCGAGAGGAAGCTGTTCGGAAAAATAGAGGTGCGATCCATGTGCTTCATCGACAAGAAGCGCTGCGTTGTGGCAGTGACAGATTTCTGCGATCGCCTGCAGATCACTGCAAAGACCGTAGTACGTCGGGCTGACCAGAAGTACGGCTTTCGCATCCGGCGTTTCCGCGAAGGCTTTTTCGATCGTCTCCGGCGTTACGCCGCCCCACATCTGCCATTTCGTGCTGTACTCCGGCATCACATAAACCGGTGTGGCTCCGCTTAAAATCAGGCCCATCAGCACCGATTTGTGCACGTTTCGCGGAACAATGATTTTTTCGCCCTCTTTCACAGACGAAAGCACCATCGCCTCGTTGCCGCATGTTGTGCCGTTGACAAGAAAAAAAGTTTTTTTTGCCTTCCACGTTTCCGCCGCCAGTTTCTGCGCCTCTGCAATCACGCCCTCCGCGTGATGCAGATCGTCAAGCCCTTCTGCCTCCGAGAGGTCATACGCCGCAAGCGACGCTCCGTTTAACGTCTCATCCAGCCCGCGCTCAAACCGGTGTCCCGGAATACGGAAATAGGCCGGTGCTTCCTCCCGGAACTGTTGTAACGCCTCCACAAGAGGCATTCGATTCTGATCCATTCTGCTTTGTTTCCTTTCAAACGATTTCTGAATCTTTTTCTGAAGCGAAAGAATCCTCCCCGCACCGCTGTGCGGGAAGGACCCCCTTATCTGCATTTTTCTGTTTTATATGGTTTATTCTACCGGAGTAGTCCAGCCATATTTATCTTCCAGTTTACCCCACTGGATACCGGTCAGGGTATCGTACAGCTTCTGGGTCAGGGGGCCGATCTTGCCGCCGCTGATGTTGGCAACCTTGCCTTCCCAATCCAGCTCCTTAACGGGGCTGACAACAGCTGCGGTGCCGGTGCCGAAGACCTCTTCCAGCTTGCCGTCGCGGGCAGCCTGCATGATGTCGGCGATGGCCAGCTTGCCCTCGACGACCTCATAGCCCCAGTCCTTCAGCAGCTCGATGCAGCTGCGGCGGGTAACGCCGGGCAGAACGGTGCCGACGGTAGCAGCAGTGTATACCTTGCCGTCGATCTTGAACATGATGTTCATGCTGCCAACTTCCTCGACGTACTTCTTCTCCACGCCGTCCAGCCACAGCACCTGTGCGTAGCCCTGCTCCTCGGCCAGCTCGCCGGCCTTGATGGAAGCAGCGTAGTTGCCGCCGCACTTGGTGAAGCCGGTCAGGCCGGGAGCGGCACGGATGTACTCGTCTTCCACATAGATGCGCACGGGGTTGATGCCCTCGGCGTAGTAAGCGCCCGACGGAGCACAGATGATGCAGAAGATGTAGTGCTTGGAAGCGTGGACGCCCAGACCCACATCGTTTGCGAACACGAAGGGACGGATATACAGGGAAGCGCCGTCAGAGTGAGGCACCCAGTCACGGTCCACATCCACCAGAGCCTCGACGGCCTGGATGTAATCCTCAACAGGGATCTTGGGGATGCACAGACGGTCAGCAGAGTCCTGCATACGCTTTGCGTTGCACTCGGGGCGGAACAGCTGGATGGTGTCATCCGCAGTGCGGTAAGCCTTCATGCCCTCGAAGATCTCCTGTGCATAGTGGAACACGACCGTAGCGGGGTCCAGCTGGAAGGGTGCGTAGGGGACGATGCGGGCGTCATGCCAGCCCTCGCCCTCGGTGTAGTCCATAACGAACATATGGTCGGTGAACTTCTTGCCAAAACCCAGCTTAGACTCGTCCTGCGGCTTTTCCTTCGGGCAGGTAGTACGAGTGATCTTGATGTCCAACATGATAAATTTCCCTCTTTTCTGATCTCACACAGCGCCGCGCGGGCTGCACGCCCTGCGCCAAATATGCCGAATGTTGTTTTCTATTATAATGCCGTGAAACGGATTTGCAAGCAACCGAAAAATGTTTCATCTTTGGGGCAGTCAAGTTGCCACAAATTATGACCTTATCGGTGTTCAAAAGCGGAAAAACATGGTACAATAGAGTATGTATGTAGATTTTTCGCCAAAAGGAGCTTGCGTTATGATACAGGGTGTTATTTTTGATATGGACGGGCTGATGTTCGACACCGAGCGCATCTGGAACATCTGCTGGGAGCCGGCACTGGCAAAATTCGGCCTGCCCTGCAAGGATGGCCTCTCGCAGGCTGCCCGCGGCACCACCAAGGCCGGCAGCTGCGATGTGCTGCGGCGCTTCTACGGCGAGGACTGCCCCGCCATGGGCATCGTGGAGGAGCTGTACCGGCTGGCCTATGAAGCCTTCAACAAGCCCGTCCCCAAAATGCCCGGCCTCGACGAGCTTCTGGCCTGGCTGGACGAACATCACATCCCCATGGCGGTGGCGTCTTCCAGCCCCATGACCGTCATCGAGGGACATCTGGAACACTGGGGCCTCGGCCATTACTTCAAGGCCGTCATCTCGGGCGAGCACCTGACCCGCTCCAAGCCCGCGCCGGACATCTTCCTGCTGGCGGCGCAGAAACTCGGCACTGAGCCTGCAAAGACGATGGTGCTCGAGGACAGCTACAACGGCGTCCGGGCCGGCGCGGCAGGGGGCTTTGTCACCGTGATGGTCCCCGACCTCTCGCCTGCCACCGACGAGATGCGCAGGATCTATACCTGCGAGTGTGCCTCGCTCCACGAGGTGCGCAGAAAGCTCGAATGCGGAGAACTATGAGCCGCAGCAGACCCGCACCACTTATGAAATTTCAACATATCATCTGACAAATATCAATGGATTCCGTCATGGCCCGGCTTGCTCCCACAGCCGTTTCCAAACTTGAAGCGCTCTCTGAAATACATTATAATAGTGGGGAAACGACTGATTTCCTGCGCTATGAATGGAGTTTGCATCATGAAGAATGCTCCTTCCCGATTCGGGCATATCATCCAGCTTTTCACCGTCCTTCTCACAGCCATCCTTATCAGCCTGTTTTTCGGTGTCCTCATGCTGGTGGGCAAGATACAGGGTACGGCCCGCGTCGTCAACTACGCCGGCCTCGTGCGCGGCAAGACCCAGCGCATCGTCAAGCTCGAAATTTCCGGCACGCCGGAAGATGATCTCCTCGGCGATGTAGCCTCCTACATCGAAGGCCTCCGCTTCGGCAGCAGCGAGCTGAACCTGGCGCGGCTGGACGACGCGGATTTTCAGACCAAGATGACCGCTCTTTCCGGCGAATTCGACGACCTGAAAAACGAGCTCATCCTTGTCCGTCAGCACGGCTACGCCGAGACGGCCATCATCGCCAAGAGCGAGCATTTCTTCCAGACCTGCGACGAGGCCACCAACCTGGCCGAGGTCTACTCCCAGAAGCGGGCCACGGCCCTCGACTTTCTGGAAAAAGTCGTCCTCGCGGACATCGTGGGGCTGCTGCTTTTGTTCGGTTATCAGATCTTCAAGGCCCTGCGGTACGCGGCCATGAACCGCATTCTGCAGCGCAAAGTCTACCTCGATGAGGCCACCGGCCTGCCCAACAAGAACAAGTGCGAAGAGCTCCTGGACGCACCCGACCCGCCGGACGGGAACACGGCGCTCTGCGTCTTTGACCTCAACAACCTGCGCACCATCAACAATAACCTCGGCCACGACAAGGGCGACGAGTACATCCGCGCCTTTGCCGAACAGCTGCGTCTGGCCGTGCCATCTCAGCACTTCGTGGGCCGCAACGGTGGCGACGAGTTCATCGCTATCCTCTACGGCGTGGACTGGGACGGCGCACAGGATGTGCTGCGCAGCATCCGGGCGCAGACGGCAGAGTATTCCCGCCAGCACCCCGAGATGCCCCTGAGCTATGCGGCAGGCTGCGCCATCGCCAGCGACTTCGAGGGCAGCACCCTGCGGGAGCTGTTCCGCCACGCCGACAAGAATATGTATGTGGACAAAAACCGCGCAAAGCGCGAGGAGGCCGAGGCCCAGAAGCTGCAGGACCAGCAGCTTCTGCAGGGGGTCAATGCCCATGGGTATCAGTTCTCGGATTGCCTCTACTGCGACGCCCTGCTGGACCAGTATCGCGCCCCGCGCACCTCGTCGGGCTTCTTCCTTGCTGACGACGGCAGCTATTCGGGTGCAGTGGAGCAGATCGTGAACGAGTACGCCGTCTCCGCCACCCGCAAGACGATGCGGGAAGCTTTGCAGCTGAGCACGCTGTCTGCTACCCTCAGTGCTGAGTACCCCAAGCAGGAGCTTGAGCTGGATTTTGAGACCGACGGCGTGGCCCAGCGCGGGCGGCTGACCCTCCTGTTCTGCGACGCCGACCTCCATGGGCGGCTGCACCACTTCCTCGTGGGCTTCGAGTATTTCCGGGACAAGAGCACCGCCTTCGACGAGCGCCAGCCCCTGACCCAGTATTACGAGCAGATGAAGCACTCCCTGCTGGAAAACGACAACTATGTGGAGGCCCTCATCGACGCAAACGACGCCCTGTTCACTGTGGACCTGACCCACGGCCAGCTCGAGCAGATCTTCTACCGGACTACCGCGCTGCGGCAGTTCGATCTGCAGATGACGCTGCCCTGCTCCTACGACGACTACTGCGCCCAGCGCCGTCACTTCGTCACTCCTGAGACGCTGGAAAACTACCGCATCGTGGACACGGCGTCAAAACTGCTGGAGCGCTTCCACTCGGGCTTCAAGTACGTGACGGTAGAGTACCGGGAGCAGACCCCCTGCGGCGAGCCGGTCTGGCTCCAGAAGACCGTCCTCATGGCGCAGGATACCGTCTTTGATGCAGCCTCCGGGGGGGAGATGCCGGTCATCCACGGTATCATCCTCTTCCGGGATACCTCCATCTTCCATGCACAGGAGCAGGCCGAGAATCAGCGCCTGCAAGAAGCTTTTGAAGAAGCCGACTCGGCCAGCAGGGCCAAGACCGCCTTCATGAACCGGATGAGCCACGACATCCGCACCCCCATCAACGGCATTCTCGGTATGCTGGACATCCTCCGCTCCAACCGGGACGATGCCCGGAAGGTGGACAGCTGCCTTGATAAAATAGACCTCTCCGCCCACCATCTTCTGGCACTGGTCAACGACGTGCTGGACATGAGCAAACTGGAAGCCGGGCAGATGGTGATGGAGCAGGAGCCCTTTGACATCGAGGTGCTGATGCACAACGTCTCGTCGCTGGTGGAGGCACAGATAGAAAAGGACGGCCTGACCCACCACCGCCACCGGGAAAATATCCAGCACACCGCCCTCGTGGGCAGCTCCCTCAAGCTGCGGCAGATCATGGTGAACCTGTTCAGCAACGCCATCAAGTACAATAAGCCCGGCGGGGCCATCGACACCTATGCCAAAGAGCTATCCTGCGACGGCACCACCGTGTGGTACGAGTTCCGCATCACGGACACCGGCATCGGCATGAGCCGGGATTTCGTGGAGAACCAGCTGTTCAAGCCCTTTATCCAGGAGTCCGCCGACGCTCGCACCCAGTACAGGGGTACCGGCCTCGGGATGTCCATCGTCAAGGATCTGGTCAGCCAGATGGGCGGCAGCATCTCTGCCGAGAGCCAGCTGGGAGAGGGGACTGCCTTCACCTTCCAGCTGCCCTTCCTGCTGGACAAGAACACCGCCGCAAAGCCCCAGCCCAAGCCCACCGACAACGGGCGGCTGGACGGGATGCACATCCTGCTGGTGGAGGACAACGACATCAACATGGAAGTGGCCGAGTTCCAACTCACCAGTCAGGGCGCAACGGTGGACAAGGCATGGGACGGCAGGGAAGCCGTGGAGCGCTTTGCCGCCAGTGCGCCGGGCGTGTATCAGGCCATCCTCATGGATGTGATGATGCCGGTGATGAACGGCTTCGAGGCGTCCCGGGCCATCCGCGCCCTCGACCGGCCCGACGCCGCCACCGTTCCCATCCTCGCCATGACGGCACAGGCCTCCGACGAGTGCGCCCAGTCCTGCCATCAGGTCGGTATGAATGGCCGTCTCGTCAAGCCTCTGGACACCAAAAAGCTGGCAAAGAGCATCCGGGAGGCTGTACAAAACAAGCAATAAAGGAGACGTTCTCATGAAAATCGCAGTTCCGTTCGAGGACGGTCAGGTGTTCCAGCACTTTGGCCGCTCCGCACAGTTCAAGTTCTATGAGGCCGAAAACGGCCAGCTCCTGCGCACCGAGGTCATCCCGACGAATGGTCAGGGCCACGGCGCACTGGCGGGCTTTCTCGTACAGCATGGCGCAGACGTCCTGCTCTGCGGCGGCATCGGCACCGGGGCGCAGGTGGCGCTGATGCAGGCCGGCATCCAGCTGTTCGGCGGCCTTTCCGGCGATGCAGACGCCGCCGTGGCAGACTACCTGGCCGGGAAGCTGGTCTTTGACCCGGACATCCACTGCACCCACCACGACCACGACGAAGGCCACAGCTGCGGCTCCCACTGCGGGGGCGGGTGCCACTGATAGCATAAGCAAAGCCGCCTGTGTGCTTACTCCCGGACAAACTAAGAAACTCTTCATCCGACAACGACTTGACGGCATTGGTTCGAGTGACCGCACACCAAAAATCAAGTCTTGGAGGATACGACTATGACAAAATTGCTTTCCTGCCGCTACAACATGGACACCAACCGGGTAGAAGCCCGGTTCGAGGATGGCATCACTCTTGCCATCGACTGCATCGCTGTGGAGGACGAATACGGCAACTCCCCGGCACAGCGGGCAGAGCTGGACTGGCTGCTGTATAATAAGCCCTTGGAGTACGCACAGATTGTGCTGAGAGGGGAGATGGAGCATTACCTGTCGCTGGGGTGTGACCATGGCAGGCTGGAGGATTGATTGTTGCCTTTTTCAAAGCAACCAAGCGGTTCTTATCTGCTTTGCCGTTTCTCTTTATGCTGCTTTTACCGTTTCATCGCCCTAGTTTTGCAACGAAAGTCTGTTTTGCGAAATAGACGTTTGTTGGCTATTTTTTTTTTTTTTAATTTCAATCGATGATATGTTATATATGAAAAAATATTGCATATAGGCATGTTGCACGATTTTTTTGAGGTGGTATACTCCTCCTTGTGGCATACGGTTTGCTGCACACGAACACAATGATAACGCAAAAGAGAGGAATACCGCAATGAAAAAACGGTTGCTCGCAGGCTTGCTCGCAACGAGTATCGCACTGAGCATTTCGATGGGAGCTTTCCCTGCAATGGCAGCAACAAACGACGACTTCGTCGAAGACCGGGAGGACATTGCCGACTACACAGACGACAGTTACTCTTCCGGCTACTCTTCCTCGGAACAGCTTTTTGACGACATCATCTTCTTTGACTTGGATGAAAAAGTAGACGACACCGCAGCGGAAGTCATCGCAGAAGAAGATGCCAACGATTCGAGCGACACCGAGATTGATAGGGCGGCCGATTCAATCGAGGAGACAGAGCCGGAGGACGAAGTGCAAAACACGGATGCTGCCGAAGATCGGAACGATCGGGAATACCCGGACAAAGAAACAAAGTCAGGCACGAACCCGGGGGAAGCAGGCCCCTCCGATGCAGAAACCGAGGAGGATGTGCCGGACTCGTGGGAGAAAACGCCGAAGATCGACAGCGAATTGGAGGCAGCCATCGCTTCCGAAGATCCGTTCTCTTATTATGACGATGATGCGTCAGAAGAAGAAATGGCTGACGACATTGCGCTGCTGGCTGCCGGAAAAACCATGGCGCACGAAGACTACGCATACACCGATGTGTCGTCTGGTACAGAGTACATGGTGAACCTCTACACGGACCACACGGCAAAAATCTGGAAGCTGACCACCTCCTCCGGCGGAGCCGAGTGCATCCTTCCAAGTACGATCTATTACACAGGCGATGACGGCGTGCCGGAGCCGAACCCCTATACGGTCACCGAACTGAGCTTATCCTATTGGAGCGGTGTAACTTCGGACAATAACAACTATACTGCGCTGGTGCTACCGGATACCCTGACCGACATTGGGGGCTCATTATCCGGCTTCAAAAATGTAACAGAGATCACCATTCCGGGCAGTGTCAAAGTTTTCAAAGCGACTCTGCAAAATATGAAAGAATTGAAGACCCTGACCTTCGAGGAGGGCGTGGAGGAGATTGCTTCGGGATCGGTCGTATCCGGCTGCAAGAGCTTGACAACCATCCATCTGCCCAGCAGCCTACAAAAACTCTCAGGGACGGGCACCTTTTCCGGCGCATCGGCGCTGACGGATATCACGCTCCCGGAAGGCATTGCGATCACAGAGGGTTCCACCTTCAGCGAGTGTACTTCTCTGGAATCGATCGAGCTTCCGGCCTCCATTACAACGATCCCCAGCAGTATGTTTGCAGGCTGCTCCGCTTTGGAGCGTGTGACGGCCAAGGGGACCATTACAGCCATTGGCAACGGTGCCTTTGGAAGCGTTACAGACTGGAAGGATCAAGAAATCGCCGATACAGTCTTGACGGAGATCCCGGATCTAAGTCAGGTCACGTCCATTGGAGACCGTGCATTTTACGGCTGCTCGGCATTGGAGACGGTTGACCTTCACAGCGTTACCACCATGGGATATGGCGCTTTCCAAGGGTGTGATGCGTTGTCCGGGGAGATTGACCTGAGCAATCTGGAGGTAATCCCGGGACATGCATTCTGCTATGATCCTAATATCACCTCGGTCATTACCTGCCCCACGCTGAGATCGATCGGGGATTGGGCGTTTATCTGGGCGGATATCTCAACCATCTCGCTGCCGGAGACGCTGAATTCCATCGGAACTTACACGTTCTATAAGGCCTCTTTGAGCGGCACCGTTGCACTACCGGATAGCCTGACTCAACTGGGTGCGAGTGCATTCAGTGGATGTGAAGAGGTCAATGCCATTCAGATCGGCTCAGGGCTCAAGGATATCCCTGCGAATGCTTTCGCTGGTTGTACAAATCTAAAAACGATCACGGTAAACAATCGTCGGGAGGATGTGACCATCCCGAAAATCGATGGGGTTACCGTCACATATACCATCCCGTCTCTGACGGCTGACAACGACAAAGTCTCCGCTGCAGCAGATGCCTTGAGCTTACAGGAGGCGGTCGATCAGGCAAACGGAACGCCAGTCACCATTGAAAAAGACATTCGTTTGGATGAACCCGTTACGATAGCCGAAGGGAAGCGGGTCGAAATCACTGCAAAGAAGAACTGCAACATTTTTGGCAATAAGGACAAGAATCTTACGAATCTGTTTGTGGTGGAAGAAGGCGGTGAGCTTTCGCTGACCGGCGCGCTGACATTGGGCGGCTGGAACAATACCGGCAGCATTCTTGTTAATCATGGCCAAACGACGATAGATGGCAATGTTGTAATCGAAAAGTCCACTCTGGAAGGGAACGACGTGGGCGTTATTGAGGACAACGGCTCAAGTGCAGAACTCATTTTGGAGAACGGCACCATCCAGAACCATAAGATCCGCGGTGCACTCAGCGCCTCGATCCGAGTCACAGAAGGCGCATCGTTTACCATGAATGGGGGCACCATTCAGGACAACATCGCGAATACCCCTTCCAGCGATTCCTCCTCCCCCGCAGTACTGCTGCTGGGTGCAAGCATGTTTACCATGAATGAAGGCTCCATCTGCAACAACAGCGGCCAATGTGGAACAGCTGTTTACCTTACGGCTTCCAACAATGCCGCAAAAGCCTGTTTTACGATGAATGGCGGAACCCTAAGCAACAATGAAAGCCACTCGTATACGCCGTACTCCACACCTACGGGTGCTGTTTTTGTAAAGTACTCCGCAGAGTTTGTTTTGAACGATGGCACCATTACCGGCAACTGTGCATACGGCGGAGCCGGTGGCGGTGTGGCAGTTATGGATGAATTGCCAAGGGAAGAACATGGCACCGCCTTTACGATGAACGGCGGTACCATCTCGAACAATACGGCATCGGGGTATCGTTGTTCCGGCGGCGGCATTTACTCCTGCTCGAATTATGTCTCTTTGCTGGGAGGACGAATCGAGAACAACTCCGCCTACGATGGCGGCGGTGTCTACAGTGAGGGCAATACCGAAATCTATACGACCCTGCACATTGAGAACGCTCTGATCACGGGGAATACTGCGGACCAAGGCGGCGGTCTGTGGTTCTGCCCCACAGGTGATGCGAAGCTGTATATGCAGAATGGTGCCGTGATCTATGGGAATATGGCAGCATCGGCAGGCGACGACTTCGCTTCGCCAGAGGTTGCGACAGGCGCAGGCGGAAACGGCGGTGTTACTCTGCCGGATTATTTTCCCAATGGTAAAGTGATCCAGTGGTTCAGCGACGGCTTCCTGTACGCTCCCGCTGGAAATCGCGGTACATCCGGACAGGGAACCCGATACAATACGGTTGAGTACGCCAAGCGTGTGACAGGGGTACAGAATGAGAAAAAGGGATTGGCGTTGAAATCCGTTGTTTCGGACGGTGTGTCGATTCCTGCAGTGGGATCGCTTATCATTACAGGCAATCAGGCTTCGCACGGTGGTGGCGGTATTGGTGCCAACGGCGGCGTGGTCATCGGCGAAGAGACCTCCCTGTCCTATTCGATCTCGGTAAAAAAAGCCTGGGATAATCCGGGCTATGAGGACACCCAGCCTTCCGGCGTGACGATTCAGCTGAAGGAACGCGACACCGGGGATATTGTAAGCACAGCAGAGCTGACCGGCGAAAATGGATGGCAGCATACCTTCACCGATCTTCCGCTTTCGCCGAATCACTACACGGTGACCGAGCAGCCGCTAGAAGGATATAAAGCGACCTACTATCAGGATGCAGACGGAAACTTCATCATTACCAATACCTATTTGACCACACCTACGCCGGATGTTCCCGCTGTAACGATCTCTGTCCCGGTGGAAAAGAAATGGGTCAACGATTACAAATGGGAACGCCCTGCAAGCATCCATGTTTCTCTGTGGAACGGCGATGCAAAGGTCAAAGAAGCAGACCTGACTGCAGATATGGGCTGGACGTATATTTTTGAAGACCTGCCCGAAGGCACCTACTCCGTAACAGAAGACGCTGTGCCCGGTTATGAGACCTTGATTGAGCGCAGCGATGCGGGTGGTTTCATCATTACCAATACGTATGAACGCCCTCTGTATCCCGAACCGATTGAGCCCATTGACCCCATCCCGCCTGTGGATCCCCCGCAAGAGGAGATCGTGACGCCGCCGATTGTTCCAGGGACCACCGGGAATGAACCCAACCCACCCTCCACGGAGGAGACTACAAGCGTACCTCCAACAGAACCAACGGAGGAATCAACAGATGAATCAACGGAAGAACGCTCGGCTGAAAGCGATCCAGAGGAATCTCCCATAAAAGAAACGCAAGAGACTCCCTCTGTTTCTGCAAATCCGCCCAAGTTGATCCAGACCGGCCAGACATGGTGGCCTGTTTTCCTGCTAATGTTTGCTGGCGCGGGCCTGCTTGTGTTTGGCTTCTATAAGCGCTCGAAAGAGAACATCGATCACGAATAAATCAAAAAGCCCGCTGCTCATTTTTGAACTGCACCCCATTTGTTAGACAGTATGATATACTGTTTAAGAAATGGGGTGTTTTTGTATATCGACTACTACAACAACCGCCGAATCAAATTAAAACGAAACGGCCTGAGCCCTGTGCAATACAGGATTCAGACCGTTCAGGTCCCTTAATTCTTATTTTTGTCTAACTTTTGGGGGTCACTTCAAAGATAACATGGCTTTTTTGTAAAGTGTGCAGGAGATGTGCAAAAGTGTGCAGACCCTGCCAGAAAAACAAAAAAGCCGTGAAACCTTTCGATTTCACGGCATTTTCTGGTGCGATGGAAGGGACTCGAACCCCCGGCCT
>OOAM01001909.1_pt1 | contig 11881 bp, 9 predicted proteins | sample 1671131 | NCBI WGS metagenome assembly OOAM01 (sample SAMN06348125, study PRJEB24527) | human gut metagenome | biome: human gut; feature: ankylosing spondylitis patient; material: feces | host: Homo sapiens | place: China | collected 2015-10 | reverse complement strand
GACGCAGGGCACGCCGTTGCGGCCGGCAATCTGGCTCACGGCAGCGCCTTCCATCTCCACGCAGTCGGGGTGGCACTTTTCCTCAATCGCCTTTTTTGTCTCGGCGTCGCCGACGAAGGTGTCGCCCGTGGCGATCTTGCCCGCGATGGCCTTCACGCCGCAGGCAGTGCAGGCGTCGAGCGCAGCCTGCACCAGCGCGGGATCGCCGTGGTACTCGGTCTGGAACGGTGCGCTCTGGGCGATCATGCTCAGCTCGGCGTCGTGGTAGACGACGGTCTCACCGACGCAGACGTCGCCGATGCCGATCTTGCTGGTCATATTGCCCGCAATGCCGCTGAAAATCAGCTTATCAATGCTGTATTTTGTGCACAGCACCTGCACGGTGGACGCGGCGTTGGCCTTGCCCATGCCCGCGCAGCAGACGACGACCTGCTTGCCCTGCAGCGTGCCGCAGTGGTACTCGACCCCGGCGTAGTTCTCTTTGGTCACGTTCTCCAGCCGTGCGCACAGCTGGTCGACTTCGTCGGGCATAGCGCCCATAATGCCAATAATCACGGTCAAACCTCCGTTAAACGTTGAACAAAAATTCGATAACGTCACCGTCGTTTACGACGTACTCTTTGCCCTCGGTGCGCTGCAGGCCCTTGGCCTTGACGGCGGCATAGTTGAAGTCGGCGTCCTCCAGGTCTTTGTACGCGATGACCTGCGCACGGATGAAGCCGCGCTCAAAGTCGCTGTGGATCTTGCCGGCAGCCTGCGGGGCCTTGGTGCCCTTCCTGATGGTCCAGGCGCGGCATTCCTTCTTGCCGTCGGTCAGGAAGCTGATGAGGCCCAGCAGCTCGTAGCTGGCCTTGATGAGCTTGTCCAGACCGGTGGACTCGATGCCCATTTCCTGCAGGAACGCAATTTTTTCCTCCTGCGTGGAACCGGCAATGTCCTCCTCGGTCTTGGCGCAGATGGGGATGGCCTGGGCGTTTTCCTCCTTGGCGCGGGCGGCAACGAGCGGGAAGTACGGGTTCTCGTCCAGCCCGCCCAGCAGGTCGTCCTCACCGACGTTGCAGGCGTAGATGACCGGCTTGGCGGAGAGCAGGCCAAGCTCCTTGCGGGTGGCCTTCACAGCGTCGTCGCTCTCGTCAAAGGCGAAGCTGCGGGCGGGCTTGCCGGCTTCCAGCCAGGCAGCCAGGTCGGCCAGCCAGGCAGCCTCGGCGGCAGCGGCCTTGTTGCCGGTCTTGGCAGCCTTCTGCTGGCGGCCCAGGCGGTTGCTGACGACCTCGAGGTCGGCCAGGATCAGCTCCAAGTCGATGGCATCAATGTCGCGGATGGGGTCAACGCTCTCGGGCTTGTTGACGTCCTCGACCACATGAATGATGTTGTCATCGTCGAAGCAGCGCACAACATGGACGATGGCGTCGCACTCGCGGATGTGGCCCAGAAACTTGTTGCCGAGACCCGCGCCCTGGCTGGCACCCTTGACCAGACCTGCAATGTCAACAAACTCAACGATGGCAGGCGTTTTCTTGTCGGTCTGCCAGATCTCGGCCAGCTTGTCCAGCCGCGGGTCGGGCACGGGCACGATGCCGGAGTTCGGCTCAATCGTGCAGAAGGGGTAGTTGGCCGCCTGCGCGTTCTGGGTGCTGGTCAGCGCATTGAACAGGGTAGACTTGCCCACGTTGGGCAGACCCACGATACCTAATTTCATATTTCTCCATATCTCCTTTATTATCGTTGTTTTTTGTTACCGGATTTGGGGTTTTACCCCCATTTTACCCCCATTTTCGAGGTTTACCCCTTTTTCTCACTATCAGCTGCCTCAAAAAGACGCACGGCATTCTGCATTGAATCATCAGAAACATGGACGTATTTGTCCATCGTCGTCTTGATACTGGTGTGCCCCAGCAACTGCTGCAAGACCTTGGGCTGCATGCCGCGCTCAATCGCGCGGGTAGCATACGTATGGCGCAGCGCGTGCATCCCAAAGGGAGCAATGCCGGCTTTTTCGCACAGCTTATAGAGGTGGGTGTCATAGGAACTGTTCTTAATCGGTTCACCGGTGCGATAGTTTACAAAGACCAGATCGTGCATGCAGAAGTACATCTGCCTTCCGGTACGGCGGTCCGTGTATTCCAGAATCTGCTGCATGGTGGGCGACTCTTTACGGGTCAAGCGCTCGTCATAGCAGCTCTTCAAAATACGATATGCGGTATCGGTCAAGGGGATAGTGCGGTAGCTTTTCACCGTTTTGGGCGGCCCGGCACGCCAGTACTTGAAGTGATGGCGGTACTCCAAACTTTTATTGACGGTAAGAGTACGCTTCTTCCAGTTGATGGCATCCCAAGTCAAACCAATCAATTCACCCGTGCGCAACCCGGTTTCCAACAGCAGAGCATATTGCCGGTAGTTGTGGGAATCTTTTGCTACGTCGAGGAAACGCTTTTGTTCCTCAACGGAAAGGTAGCGGATATCGTCCACTGCACGGACTGGCTTGTTATAGCGCACGCCATTCATCGGATGTTTGACGATAATATCGTTCATCACAGCAGATTTGAACATGGTACCCATGGCAATGTAAGTCTGGCGGATCGTAGAACCGGCGTAGGTGCTTTCCATGCGGTTCAGAATGATCTGGCAGTGCATCGGCTTTACGTCGCCCATGCACATGGTTCCAATCACCGGCTGAACATTTCTCTTATAGCGTTCTGTGTAGTTGCGGATGCAGTTCGGAGAACGGTTACAGATGATGTTCGTGATCCAGTAGTCAAACCAATTGTCTACGGACATGTCAGAGTTGCAGGTGATGACGCGATGACGCAATTCGTATTTCGTATCGGCAAGCCAATTCTTGGCTTCGGGCAGCGACTTGAAATATTTTTCTCGCCGTTCCCCGTCTTTGGTATAGTATCTTGCGGAATATAACCCGTCCTTTCTTTGGCGTATGCCTTTTCCGCATTCTTTTCGCTTTAGGCTTTTACCCATAGTGGACTCCTTTCCAAAGCGGGAATCCAACGCGATACTGAAATTATAGCACATGAAATCCCTATTTTCAACGGCATTACCTCTCTTAAATAATCAGCTTGCTGCTGATGTAGGCTTCAAATTCCTTGCGCTTGACCAATTTCTTTGACCCTACATACAACACGAAAGGACAGTTGGGCTGTTTGAGCATAGCATCAATTTTGTTGATGCCGATATTGCTGTATTCAGATGCTTCTTTAATGGAAAGCGTCAGCTTCAGATGAATGGGTACACTTTCGGGATCTTGCATAATAAATGCCTCCTATTGCCTTTATAGTGTCAGATTTTCTTCGCGCGCGTGACAGCATCGATTTAAGGAATAAATCTTGCTGTATTCTAATTTTAATAGGAAAAACAACGATGGTATATACAAAAGCTGCGCGGATGTAATGCGGGCACCATGCTTTTATCATGCAAAATCTCACCATCTTGACAGGGCGGACATTCTTGTGCTATACTCCACCTGTAAATGATTTTTGTGCCTTGCGCACACGTTGTTTAAGTTTGTAATTCGTGCCAGCAGCCCTGTCCTGCCCATATCGGGCGGACGCTGCCGGCACTTTTCTTTTTATACGGGGTGAAAACACCCAACCATAGCGAGAATGATCGTGGTTCGCGGTTTGCCGTGAACATCAGGCATTGCCTGCAGTCATTCTCGCTTTTTTATTTTGTTTCAGAGCCGCCAGGCTTTGAGAAATACATTTTATATAGGAAAGGTGGAACACCAAATGAATGAACAGGTAAGACCCAAGGCAATCGCACGGCGCATCACGCGCCCGCGCAAGGCAAGACCCATCCCACGCAATTTGCAGTATCGGCTGTACAATGTGCGCACCCGGCCCAAGCGTCCCTATCTCCGGCGCGAGAGGAGGGGCTGAAGATGCCGGAGCACATACGGCAGGAACCCAAGGTGCTGGTCAGCACCGAAAACCTCACCGAGCAGGAATGGCTGGCATACCGCAGGCGGGGGATAGGCGGCAGCGATGTCGCCGCGATCCTCGGCATTTCTCCGTTCCGAACCGCCCGCGATCTGTACGATGACAAGCTGAACATCGCTTTGGCTGTCGATGATGCAGGCAACTGGGTGGCACTGGAAATGGGGCATCTGCTGGAACCACTGGTTGCCCAGATATTCACCAAGAAAACCGGGTTGGAAGTTTTCCAAATCAAGAAGATGTTCCAGCACCCGCAATATCCCTTTATGCTGGCAGATGTGGACTACTTTGTTCGCCTGCCAAACGGAAAAATTGCGCTGCTGGAAATCAAAACGACCAACTACAACGCAAAAGACCACTGGTGGAAGGACGGCGAGGAATGTGTTCCTGTCTACTACGAGACACAGGGGCGGCACTACATGGCCGTCATGGACATGGACGAAATCTTCTATTGCTGTCTCTACGGCAACAATGAGGACGAAGTCATTATCCGCCACCTGTACCGTGACCGGGAATATGAGCAGGAAATGGTCTATCTGGAACGCGAGTTTTGGCACGACCACATCTTGACCCGCATCCCGCCGCCCTACACCGAGGACGGCAGTCTGATTCTCGAAAGCCTGCGCCGCCGCTTAGGTGCTGCGGATAAGACGATTCCTGCCATCCAGCTGGACAATGACCTGTCTGCTACCATGCTGCGGTATCTCCGCTTACAGGAGCAAAAGCAGCAAGTGGAAACGCAGGCAAAAACGCTGGACACAGAAATGCAGCGGCTGAAAGGTCAGATGGTTGCCAAACTGGACGGCAGCTGCATGGCGATGGGGGAGTACGGCGGTACACAGTACACAATCAGCTACAACCCCGTCAGCCGGACAGGCATCACGAAAGACAACCTCCAAAAGCTGAAGCTGCTGCACCCGGATATTTATGACGAGTACGTCACGGTATCGGAATCGCGGCGGTTCAGCATCAAGGCAAAAGCGGCGGACGAAGCCGCCTGACAAAGAAGGGAGCGTGCCTATGCACGACAGTGAACAGGAACACAGCGGCATTACCGGCTGCCGTGTCACCTACGAATCTACGATTTTTTACAACGAAGCAAACAAATTCTCCATCATCGTTGTCAAAACCAATGATCCGCGCATTCCGCTGCAGGCTTGCAGCGACCGCTATTACGGCGACCGTATGCTGCGCTTTACGGCGGTGGGGTACGAACTGCCCCGCACCAAGGCGGTGGAGCTGGAACTGGACGGTGAGTGGGTCGAGAGCAAGTACGGGTATCAGCTGCAGGTCGAGCAGTGGCAGGAAATCGTTCCGCAGGCAGCGGACGGTCTGCTGGCATACTTGGGTTCCGGGCTTATCAAGGGCATCGGTCCCAAGACAGCAGAGGACATTGTTGCCACGTTCGGACCGGACACCTTGAATATCCTTGATAACGAGCCGGAGAAGCTGCTGCAAATCCGCGGCATCACCGAGGGCAAACTCAAGGACATTGAGGAATCCTACGCCGAGAGCCGCGTTCTGCGCAACCTTATGAGCCTTTTGGGACCGTTCAAAATTACGCCCGCCACGGCGCTGAAAATCTATCAACACTTCGGCCCAGCGTGTGTGGACATCCTCAAAAAATGCCCGTATGACCTGTGCCAGATCTCCGGCTTCGGATTCAAGCGCGTGGATGGCATCGTCCGTAAGACAGACAACCGCCTGCACAGCGCCGAGCGCATCAAGGGCGCGGTGCTGTACACGTTGGAGGATGCCCGCAGTAAATCGGGGCATCTGTTTTTGCCATCGGAAGATTTGGTAAAGGAAACGCTTCTGCTGCTCAACGCGCCCATTCCCATCCCGGAACAGCGCGTCCGCGCCGAGGAAGTGCAGGAAACCCTGCGGCAGATGATTCTGCACGGCGCAGTGGTCGCCTATAAGCAGTACCTGTACAGCCCGCGTGTGTTCGGGCAGGAGGATGACACCGCCCGCATGATTGCCGAGCGGCTTGCCAATATCAGTGTGGCTGAGAATATCGAATCTGCGCTGGAAGCGGTGCGCGAAAGCCTGGGCATTACGCTTTCCCAAAAGCAGGAACAGGCGGTACGCACAGCGTTCCAGCATGGTCTGACGATTATCACCGGCTCGCCCGGTACCGGCAAGACCACCGTGTTAAAGGCCATTATCGAAGTGTTCAAGAACCTGCACCCGAAAGGGAAGGTCGCCCTCATGGCTCCTACGGGTCGTGCCAGCCGCCGCATGGCGGAAAGCACCGGCGTGGACGAAGCCCGCACGCTGCACAGCGCACTGGGGCTTGGCACCGGGGAAGAAGTGGGCGATGGCGAGCGCGTTCGCTTTGTGGATGCCGACCTCGTCATTGTGGACGAGTTTTCTATGGTGGATATGTGGCTGGCACAGCAGTTTTTCAAGCGTATCGTTCAGCACACACGGGTCGTTCTTGTGGGCGACCCGAACCAGCTGCCCAGCGTAGGCGCCGGCAACGTGTTCTATGAGCTGATCCACAGCGGAATGGTGCCTGTCACAGTGCTGGATTGGATCTTCCGCCAGTCGAAAGACGGCTTGATTGCCTACAATGCGAAGTTCATCAATGAGGGCAGCACCAAGCTGTACTACGGCAACGACTTTGTGTTCGTGGACAGCCCGACGCAAATCGAGACGGCGCGGCGCATCCAAGATATTTACTGCAAAGAAGCTGCCGAGCGCGGCATCGAGAATGTGCAGATCCTTTCGCCGTTCCGCGAGAAAGGCGAGGCAGCGTCCGAGCAACTCAACCGCGCCATCCGGGAGCGAGTCAATCCGTTCCGTTCGGCCGAGGAAGAAGTGAAGATTGGCAGCCGTATCTTCCGTGTCCATGACCGTGTTATGCAGACAAAGAACACCGAGAAAGTGTCCAACGGTGACCTCGGTTTTATTACCGGGATTACCACGAACAGCAAAGGCGAACGGCTTGTGCAGATGGATTTTGGCGGCGACCGCAAGTTGACTTACACGCCGGAACAACTGGCGCATGTTGACCTTGCCTACGCTACTACGATTCATAAAGCGATGGGGTCAGAGTTTGAAACGGTCATTATCCCCATCGTCAAGGCACACACAATCATGCTGTATCGCAATTTGTTGTATACAGCCGTAACCCGCGCCAAGAAAAAAGTCATCCTTGTGGGACATAAGCCAATCCTGTTTATGGCGGTTCACCGCGCCGATATCAGCAAGCGCAATACCATGTTGGGCGAGCGCATCCGCCTGTACTGTAAGGCGTACCACACCGAACGAAACGCACTGCCGGAGCTGCAACAGGCCGGCTGAATACAAAATTGAAGGGAGAAATCACCCATGAAAGGGAATCAAGAACCTATGCTGTACACTACCAACGCCGCTGTGGCATCCTTAAACCATGTACCCGGCTTTGACCCGCTGAAATTTCTGCGCCGCACAGCTTCCCGCAAAACCGGGGAGGACGTGATGCGCCTTGACCTGCGGTACAAAAAGCTGTGGTTCCGGCTGGCTTGCCCCACGGGGCGGCTGAAGCTCAACGCCCTGCGCATCACCGAGAAGATGGCCATTTTTGAAGCCAAGGTCTACCGTGACCGCGAGGATGCCGAGCCGTTGAGCAACTATGTTGCCAACTGCACGCTGGACGCAACGCCCGGTGGGCTGTATGTGGAAGCCGCGCAGGAGGAAGCGCTTGATACGGCGCTCTCCAATGCGGGCTTTGGCATCCAGTTTGCCGATGTGGGCAGTGAATCCGAGGAGTACGGCAGTGAAGTGCCGGTGGGAGTAAAAGCAGAGATTGCAAAACCTGTTCAGGTAAAAACGGAAGTAGCCAAGTCTGTACAGACGAAAACAGAAGATGCAGAACCTGTGAAGAAGCAGCCGGAAGCCGTGAAAGCCACCTCGCAGGAGGCTGACCCGCTTGATGCCATCATGGCGGACGATATGCCTGTTCCCGAACAGGTCACAGCTGAAGTCGTAGAAAAGCCCAAGACCGTTGTGCTGGAATCCGTGCAGCCTGCGCAGACCCCGGCAGCGCAACCGCAGAATGTCATCGTGCTGGAGCAGGAACCGCCCGCCGCTGCGTATACCCAAAGCAGCCCAGTGGAGGAGATCCGCCGCCAGATGACCTACGAGCAGGCGCAAAACGTCATCGTGGACTGTGGCACCTGCAAGGGCTGGACGTTGGCACAGGTGGCTGACCGCCGCCCTGCCAGCCTGCGCTGGTATGTGAAAGGCTATCAGGGAGAAAACAACATCCTCCGCGCGGCGGCCGCCATTATATGGGACAGCTTGCAGGAGAAACAGGCGGGATAACCGGAAAGGAGGCCGTTTTGCATGACCTCATCTTCCGATACGTTTCCGTTTGGCATTGCCGATGTAGTAGAACTGCTGGGGCTTACCGTCCGTCGCCGTCTGCCGTCGAGCCTGTACTTAAACTGCCCCTTTTGTGGGGACCAGCGCGGGCGGCTCAACGTCAACACAGACAAAAACGTCTGGCGCTGCAACCGCTGCGGCGCGGCGGGCGGAATGCTGGCACTGTATGCCCGCTATAACTGCACTGGCAATGCCGATGCCTACCGCGAAATTTGTGAAGCGCTGGGGCGATACACACCCCGGCCAAGGGTGAATGACTGCATCGGGGTAAAGCCAGAGAAAAATGTCCGCGCAACCCCGCAGGAGATCCATCAGACCTACTCGCTGTTGCTCTCCATGCTACCGCTGACACCCACGCACAAAGCGCATCTGCTGTCACCGCGGCGCGGGCTGACTGAGGAGCAAATCGCAAGGTTCGGGTTCAAATCGACCCCGCCTGCGTTTCTGTGCCGCAGTTATGCCGAGCGTCTGCAGCGGCAGGGCTGCACCTTGCAGGGTGTGCCGGGCTTCTATACGGACAATGCCGGGCGGTGGACGATCAATTTCGGCAGCCGCACGGCGGGCATCCTGCTCCCGGCTGTCGGTATGGATGGTTTAATCTGTGGTATGCAGATACGGCTAGACACACCGCTGCACCGCAGGGATGACCCGCCGGGCAAAAGCGGTGCTAAGTATATCTGGCTGTCGTCCGTAGGCAAGCCGCACGGCGTGACCTCCGGCAGCCCGCTGCATTTTGTGGGCGAGCCGTTTGCCAAGACCGTATATGTGACGGAAGGGCTGCTCAAAGCCGATATTGCCCACTGTCTGACAGGGCGTTCGTTCGTCGCGGTGGCAGGGGTGAACAGCTTGAACGGTTTGGAATCCGCACTGCGCTGCATGGCACAGAACGGCACCAAGCTGGTCGTGGAAGCCTATGACATGGACAAGTCAGAGAATGAGTATGTGGCAGAAGCTGCCGAAAAGGTACAGCAAATTGCCCATACAGCCGGGCTGCAAAGCACAAGCCTTGTCTGGAATACTGCCTACAAGGGCATAGACGACTGGCAGCTTGCTTTGCGGCAGGAAGAAGCAAAAGAAAAAGCGGCCTGATGCCGCGCAAAGTTATGGCAGAGAGTTACCATCGGGTAGCTCTCTGCCTTTTTTAGAAAGGACAGAACAATGGGTATACTCTCTGAAATTGATATGATGAACCGCGACGCCGAGGATGATGCTTTTGAGGTATCTTCGGATAGTGAAACCGTAGATTCTTTCAGCGAAGAATTTGAGCCGGTAGAACCCCCGAAGCAGGAACCGCAAGCGGAGGACGCAGAAGAAGCCCGCAAAAAGGCTGAATTTGATGCCGCCGAAGCTAAGCGCAAAGCCGAGTGGGAGGCAAAACAGGCACAGAAAAAACTGCGGGAACAACAGGAACTGGACCGCCTTGCCGCCATGTCGGATGACGATGTGATGCAGGCATCCATGAACCGCGTTTCGCAGGATACCGAGCGCCTGACCCGCCGAAACATGAAGCTCTGCGTCATGGAAGATGTGCAGACCGAGTGCCTGGCTGACCCCGCCTTTGCCCGTCTTGTGATGAACCCCAAGAAAAAGATGGTGAACTGCTTCCACTACATCAACCGCAAGGCGCGGGAGTATCTGGAACAGGAAATGAAGGACAATGACGAAAAGCCTATGGGCGGCGGTTTCGGCGGCGATGTGCCGGACGAACTCTGCTACCAGTGGGCGCGGGAATATTTCCGCGATGCCGAAGCCAAGGAGGATGCCGAACCGGAAGAAAAGTTTGTCCCCAAAACTTACAACGGGAAAATGCCCAAGGCAGGCAAAGTCAAAAAAGATAAGCCCAAGAAAGCAGCGCCCAAACCAGCCCCGAAACCCGCGAACGAAGAACAGCTCACCTTTGGTGACTTCGGCACAGAGGAGGCAGCAGGATGAAACTGGACAAACGAGCCTGCCGCCATGCAGCCAATGTTCCGCTGCACATCAGCCTAAATGCCGGTGTGTTGTACACGGAACGGGTGAAATACCTTGTCACCGCTGCCGTCAAACTGCTTGGCGGGCATAGGGTGCTGACAGTTTACTTCTATGACTGTGAACGCCTGAAAACAAATGACCGTATGCCGAAGTGGGTCGTGTTTCAGGGCAAGGATACCTTTGCCACGCTGGAGCGTGATGCCGAGGGGAACGTCAAGTGGCGGGATGCCATGCTGATGAGCCTTGCCGATGAAAGTTTCTATAATTTTAGAGAATCCTGCGTTTTCTATAAAGGGACGGATGGCGCTGCAATCGCGGACTTTATCCATCGCAACGTAAGTGGCATCGCCGTGTTGAAGGAGTTACAGAACTATCAGTATAGCATCCGTAATAAGCAGGCAAAAGCTCGCCGCTGCAAACGTGATGCGGACATAGTCGAGAAAATGAAAAAGGTCCCGGCTGCACCCTCAAACTTGGCACACTGGATTGACCAAAATGTCATGCCGCACTATCTGTTTTATTCGTATGACAGGAACCAGCCAGCAACGCAGGTTTTTTGTACCTATTGCGAGAAGTTTTCTGTGATAAAAAAGCCGAAAACCGGAAAAATCTTTGTCTGCCCGCAATGCAAACAAAAGGCAATCGCCAAAGCGCAGGGGAGAAGAGCCGCCTACCATGAGGACAGGGAAACCTGCCAGGTTATTCAAAAAATCAGCGATGAAGAATTGCTGATACGGATCTTCAAGGTACGCTGGGCATATAAGGAAAAAAAGAATACGCCTGCGAAAGAAATTTATGAGAACGCAAGGTTATTTATCCGCGTCGTTGGGAAAGAAGGCACCGACACAGAAGCGTTCTATTATGACAGCGGTTATGATAGCGCAACACACTGGCGGAGAGGAAACCGTCCGAGGTTTTCTCCCTATACAAGCAGTTATGAAGCCGATGATACCGGGGCGGTTTACCTGCCATCACTGAAAAGAGCCTTGCAGGGAACACCGTGGCAGTATTGCGCACTCCGGCAGTTCTATGAACCTACGAAGGAGGCAATGCAGGTCAGTACCTATCTGCGCGTATATCGGCGCTATCCAAAACTCATTGAGCATCTTGTCAAAGTCGGATTCGAGCACATCGTCGCAGACATTGTGTATCGGCACGGTATGGGATCAGAAATTGATGACACGCAAAAACGCACACACCGCATTTTACGGGTCAACAAAGAAGATTTGACCATGCTGCGTGAGTTAAATGCTGGCATCGATACATTGAGAGCATACCAGCAATACACGAAGCTTAATTTGCGCAGTCGGCAGGAACTTTTACAGTGGCAGCTCAAAAATCATGTGCATACGGTTCCAACGCAGTGGTTTGCCTATATGACGGCAAGAAAATTCATGCGCTATATGGACAGCCAGCTGCCAGACTATATGCAGCTGAAGCGGGCTTTCCTCTATCGTTCCCCGATGGAAGAAGCAATCTCGACTTACAGCGACTATCTGCAAATGTGTCAAGAACAGAATTATGATATGAAAAGCAGTCAGGTTTTGTTTCCCAAACACTGCAATGAGGCCCATGACGAGTTGAGCCGATAC
>OOAM01001908.1_pt1 | contig 11884 bp, 12 predicted proteins | sample 1671131 | NCBI WGS metagenome assembly OOAM01 (sample SAMN06348125, study PRJEB24527) | human gut metagenome | biome: human gut; feature: ankylosing spondylitis patient; material: feces | host: Homo sapiens | place: China | collected 2015-10 | reverse complement strand
TCAACCGAAGGAAAAAAGGCGGCTGCGGTCATTCAGGAAGCACTTCAGGAAGTGAATCCTGAAAATACGAAAAAAATTAAAGCAAATGATACATACTATCTTTTAAAGAAGACCGAAGTTCCGACGGTGATCGTAGAATGTGGCTTTTTAAGTAATTATGCAGAGGCGGAAAAACTGGTATCAGAAGACTATCAGAAGAAGGTGGCAGAAGCGGTGACAAAAGGCATCCTGCAATATCTGAAAGATCAGTGATGAAAGTAATGAAGAAGGGATAAATAGTTTTTTTTTTCAATAGAAAGATGTTATAATAAAATTTATGGAAACGATAATAAGAAAAATAGATAAAAATAATATTGATCCTGAAGTAATCGAAGAGGCAGGAAATATTCTGAAGAATGGCGGGCTTGTAGCATTTCCGACGGAGACAGTCTACGGACTGGGAGCGGATGCGTTGAAGGAGGAGGCAGCGAAGAAGACTTATGCTGCAAAAGGCCGTCCATCGGATAATCCGCTGATCGTGCATATTGCGGATTATGAAGATCTGAAGGCAGTTGCGGTGAATATCCCGGCGAAGACGGATGCCCTGGCAGCTCATTTCTGGCCTGGTCCACTGACGATGATCTTTGAGAAGAGTGAGATTGTACCGTACGGAACGACAGGCGGACTGGATACCGTTGCAGTCAGGATGCCGAGTGATCCGGTGGCAGCGGCTGTGATCCGGGCAGCAGGTGGATTCGTATCTGCACCAAGTGCCAATACATCAGGAAGACCGAGTCCCACAACAGCACAGCACGTCAGTGAAGATCTGGACGGAAAGATCGATATGATTCTTGACAGCGGAAGTGTGGATATCGGTCTGGAATCAACGATTCTTGATATGACTGTAGAACCGCCGATGATCCTGCGTCCGGGGGCAATCACTGCGGATATGTTTGAAGAAGTGATCGGCCCGGTCAGTGTGGATGAGACAATCCTTGGAAGTGAGAGCAACAAAGCTCCGAAAGCACCGGGGATGAAATATCGTCATTATGCTCCGAAGGCAAAGCTGATCATTGCCGAGGGGGACATCCGGGAGGAGGTTCTTGCAATCCGTCAGCTTGCATATGCCGCACATCGCAAAGGCGAGCGGGTTGGAATTATTGCAACCGGGGAGACACTTCCATTTTATAAGTATGGAATTGTAAAGAATATCGGGACCCGAGAGAATGAGAAGACCATTGCAAGGAATCTGTACCGGGTTCTGAGAGAATTTGATGACGAAGAGGTTGACATTATCTACAGTGAATCCTTTGCCATGCAGGGGATTGGAAGTGCGATCATGAACCGTCTGGAAAAGGCAGCGGGACATTTAAGAATCAGTGCCTCTGCAGTAGTAAAGCAGCAGAGATACCGGAGAGTTATTTTCGTAAGTAATACAGATTCTTATATCGGACCGATGGCAGCGGAGCTTTTGAGGAATAAAGAGCTGGAACAGGAGTATGTGGTTGATTGCAGCGGACTTGTGGTTTTGTTCCCTGAACCGGTGAATCCAAAGGCAGAAGCAATCATGAAGAGTGCAGGCATGACGCTGGAAGGTCATGTGGCGAAGCAGTTTGACAGTGAGAGTCTGCAGCCGGATACACTGATTCTGACAGTAGATGAGAGTACAAAGAAAAAGATGATTTCAGAGTATGAAAATACAGAGAACGTATATACGTTAAGTGAATTTGCAGGAGAGGGAGAAGAGATTCCAGATCCTTATGGAAAGCCGCTTACTGCATACGGTGAGTGCTTTGAAGTCCTGAAGAGACTCATAGATCAATTAGAAGAAAAATTAAATTCATTTGCAAAAGGAGAAGAATAATGGCAAAAGTACATGTAATGGATCACCCGTTGATCGCACACAAAATCAGCTATATCCGCAGCGAGGAAGTTGGAACAAAAGAATTTCGCGAGATGATCGGAGAGATTGCACAGTTGATGTGTTATGAGGCAACCAGAGATCTGAAGCTTGAAGATGTTCAGATCAAGACCCCGATCTGTGAGATGACAGGAAAGTCTCTTGCAGGAAAGAAACTGGCGATCGTGCCGATCCTTCGTGCAGGACTTGGAATGGTTGACGGATTCCTGACACTGATTCCGGCAGCAAAGGTAGGTCATATCGGACTTTATCGTGATCCGGAGACACTTGAACCGGTAGAGTATTACTGCAAATTACCGGCAGACTGTGAAGAGAGGGAAGTTTTCGTAGTAGATCCGATGCTTGCAACAGGCGGTTCCAGTGTGGCAGCGATTCAGATGCTGAAAGATAAAGGCGTAAAGCATATCCGTTTTGTATGCATTATCGCAGCACCGGAAGGTGTTGAGCGTATGAAAAAAGAGCATCCTGATGTAGATCTCTATATCGGTTCTCTGGATGAGAAACTGAACGATCATGGTTATATCGTACCGGGACTTGGTGATGCCGGAGACCGTATCTTCGGTACAAAATAAGAGGACAGACGAAGGAGCTGATGCAGATGTCTGATAAGAGAACAGATTATTTATCATGGGATGAATATTTTATGGGTGTTGCGATGCTTTCGGGAATGCGTTCAAAAGATCCGAATACGCAGGTGGGATGCTGTATTGTCAGTCAGGATAATAAGATTTTGTCCATGGGCTACAACGGACTGCCGATCGGCTGTTCAGATGACGAGTTCCCATGGGCGAGAGAAGGAGAAGATCCGCTGGATACAAAGTATGTTTATACGACGCACAGCGAGCTGAATGCAATTTTGAACTACAGTGGCGGCAGTCTTGCGGGAGCGAAACTTTACGTGTCTCTTTTCCCGTGCAACGAATGTGCAAAAGCTATCATACAGTCAGGGATCAAAGAGGTGATCTATGACTGTGATAAGTACGCACATACTCCGGCGGTTATGGCATCAAAAAGAATGATGGATGCAGCAGGGGTCAGATACCATCAGTATCATCGCACGAACAGAAAGATTGAGATTGAATTGTAAATGATGCAGGTACGCTTCCGGGCGTACCTGTTTCGTAAAAAGGAGACAATATGATTCGGACAGTACAGTTATCAGAAATTACAGAAAATATCAAAGAAATGTGCATTGAAGCAAATCATTTTCTGTCACCGGATATGGCAGAAGCAATGAAGCAGGCACAGCAGAACGAAAAGTCACCGCTTGGAAAGCAGATCCTTGGACAGCTTCAGGAAAATCTTGAGATAGCCGCACAGGATATGATCCCGATCTGTCAGGATACAGGAATGGCAGTTGTCTTTCTGGAGATCGGACAGGAGGTACACTTTGAAGGCGGCAGCCTGGAAGAAGCAGTAAATGAAGGTGTACGGCAGGGATATGTGGAAGGATATCTCCGTAAATCCGTTGTAGGGGATCCATTGATCCGCGAAAACACAAAAGATAATACTCCTGCGGTTCTTCATATCAGGATCGTGGAAGGTGACCGGGTGAAGATCAAGGTTGCACCGAAAGGGTTCGGCAGTGAAAATATGAGCCGTGTATTTATGCTGAAGCCGGCAGAGGGAATCGAAGGCGTGAAAGATGCAGTTCTGACGGCGGTGAAAGATGCAGGACCGAATGCCTGTCCGCCGATGGTAGTCGGTGTTGGGATCGGAGGCACATTTGAAAAATGTGCATTGATGGCAAAAGAAGCACTGACAAGAGAGGCAGGAAGTCATTCGGAGATACCTTATGTGAAAGATCTGGAGGAAGAGCTGCTTGAAAAGATCAACGGTCTTGGAATCGGACCGGGAGGTCTTGGCGGCACAACGACAGCAATGGCAGTGAATATCAATACTTATCCGACTCATATTGCAGGACTTCCTGTTGCGGTAAATATATGCTGCCATGTCAATCGTCATGCAATAAGAACAATATAATTCCACGAGCTTTCATCGTGGACAGAGTGATGAAAAGAGGAAGATTTTATGGACAGGCATATTACAGCACCGATCAATAAAGAAACTGCAAGATCATTACATGCAGGAGACTATGTATATATAACAGGGACGATGTATACCGCGAGAGATGCGGCACATAAAAGAATGTATGAGATTCTTCAGAAGGGTGGAGAACTGCCGGTTGACTGGAAGGATCAAGTGATCTATTATATGGGACCATCCCCGGCAAGAGAGGGACGTCCAATAGGTTCTGCAGGACCGACAACTGCAACCAGAATGGATAAATATGCGCCAACTCTTTTAGATCTCGGAGAAAAGGCGATGATCGGAAAAGGAAAACGTTCGAAAGAAGTCATTGACGCGATTGTCAGAAACCATGCAGTTTACTTTGCAGCAGTCGGCGGAGCAGGGGCGCTTTTATCCAAATGTATCACAAAATCTGAGATCGTATGTTATGAAGATCTTGGAGCTGAGGCAATCCGTAAGCTTCAAGTGAAAGATTTTCCGGTGATCGTTGTCATTGACAGTGAGGGAAACAATCTGTATGAGACAGCAATCAAAAAATATTGCACGTTGGAGTAAAATGAGAACAAAAGAATAAAAAAATTGGAAGAAAATATAGCATTTCAAGTCACTGGATATGTGGATGGAAAAAGCAAAGGAATTCTGCGGTGCAGTAGAGGTTATGTACGAGAAATAACATTTGAAGCGTAATTTTTTATCATTTTTGGAGGTGTGTTCATGCAGACAGATCCATTTAAAGAATATCTAAAACAGCAGGAGCCAGATAAAAAGTATAAAGGTTATGCATGGCAGACTGCGATTGGATTGCAGGCAGTCGATGGATTGAAGCCGTCCGAATATCTCGTTGATGCAGCAATTCAGAATATTGAAGGTAAAATTACGCTGGATGAAGTAAAAAATTTATTAGATTCTTACTATGAAGAAAAACCACAGAAAAATCATGACAGGACAGAAGAGGCTGATAAAGTTTCCATACGCATTGCGAAAATACTTTCGGAACATGCATTTTCTTTTACACCAAATGAGTATATCTCAATTCACAGAAAATTATTTACCGGAATATATGACCACGCAGGAAAAATCCGTGATTATAATATTACAAAAAAAGAATGGGTGCTGAATGGAGCAACTGTTATTTACGGAAGTGCTTCTGAACTAAGGAAAACGTTAGAATATGATTTTATGAAGGAGAAACATTATAGTTACAAAGGATTATCCATGGATGAAATCATTCACCATCTGGCAGTATTTGTTGCAAATTTATGGCAGATCCATATATTTGGAGAAGGAAATACAAGAACGACAGCCGTATTTTTTATCAAGTATCTTCGAACACTTGGATTTGATGCAACGAATGATATATTTGCGGAAAATGCATGGTATTTCAGAAATGCATTGGTTCGGGCAAATTATAATGATCTGAAACATGGGATTCATGAAACAACAGAGTATCTGGAACTGTTTTTGCGAAATCTGTTGTTGGATGAAAAAAATTTATTACAGAATCGTCTTATGCATGTTGATTATAAGGAAATGCTTGTGAGAGAGCCAAAAATAGAATATAAAACATCAGAAGCGAACATTGAAAATAGAAAAGTGAACATTCAACTGGAAAAAGTGAATATTGGAATGTTTGGAGAGAAAATTTCCGGTATTTCAAAGAAAACAATACAGCATATGGAACAACTGTGTGATTCCTTTGATAAAAATGAAATATTTGGAAGAAGCAGGGTTGAAGAGGTAACCGGGTTAAAAAATACAAGAGCATCATTGTTCTTAAAAGAACTACTCGAGAGAAATATCATCCAAAAAGTAACCGGACATGGAAAAGGAAAATACACATTTTTTATAAAGGAATAGTGAAATCAGGGGGAGTAGAGGTTATGGGAACAGTGGTAGTACGTAATTCTGTGGCAAAGAGAGTGATTGTCACACTCATGCCAGCAATCAGTTTTTTGTGTATGTTTGGTTTGGCGGCAATCAGTGTGAACTTTCTGGAATATGGATCAACAGCAGATAGAATTGTGGGATATATCGGAGTGTCCTGTATCATTCCGATGATAGTTTCAATACCGTTTATTTTTAAAGTAAACAGGGAGAAAACCGTATTAGATATCAATACTTTCTATGTAACGCCATTTGTAGGAAGAACAAAAAATATCCCGGTTCAGGATGTAAAAGTATGCACCATTGGACGAAGAAAACAGATCCGATTATTCGATGAAAAATCAAATCTGATCTGTAAATATAAAAGTACTCAGGATAAAGAGCAGATCATTTTAAAAACGTTGCAAAAAGCAGGAACTTGTACATTTACATTTTCCGTCAGAAACGGAAAACAGGTTGTCGTAAAAGGTAGTGACAGAATTTTTACCGATTATCTTGCAACGGGAGAAGTTTCCAAGACAATCAATAGCTATAAATCGTTATACTACGTGCCACAGACCTCCTCTGTATCGGACAAAAAGCAGGAGCAGGACAGTCAGTTTGACCAGAATATAAAAAAGCAGATTGAAAAAAACAGAAAAATATTCCAGATAGCACAGATTGTGAGCCTGATTATTTTTTTAAGAGGAATGTTTATGCTGGCTTTTAACACTCCTGGTGGAACAAGTGGCAAATTGGCGGTCATTTTCTTTTTCGGTGGAGTTATTGGAATGTTACTGAGTAAATATCTTTGCCGCAGAAAAGAATTTGAAATCACAAAGCCGACGTTCTATCGTGTGGAAGGGACTGCTGTCAATGAAAAAGATTTTGCATTCAGATCTTCCGATTCGGATCGTCACCTGATTTATGAATTTCAGGATAAATATGGAGTGAAACATCAGCGGCCATCGGACAAAGTAAACGCTTCGGACACTGCATGGGGATTGGGTGTTGGCGAAAAGAAAATCTTATGGTACAGTCCGTTTGTTCCATACTTACTGGATCAGGAGCCGTTAGAGTTTAAAATGTTCATGGATAGACGAAGACTTACCCCGGGTGAATGGATCAAACGGCATCCTATCCTGACCGTGGGTTGTATCGCTTTCATTGTATGGATTGGTTTTCGTGGATATAAGTTTGGAAAAGCGCAGATTTTTATTTACACACATGACGGAAGAAACTTAAAAACAGAGTGGACAGCGCGTGATGCTGTCACAGATGAACAGAGAAATACAGCGGTGGAGGCTGCAGGAATGGAGCGGGAAGAACTGGAAAAATGGTTGAAACAGTCCTTCTATCCATATTTTTATGTGAACAGTACCAGCTTTGGAGAGTTTGATGCATTTGATGTGGAAAATTATGCGGACGTCATGGGAGAGGATAAGGTGGAAGCTATCCGGGAAAATATCTCCGATTATTGGGGAATTCATGACAGAAAAAGCCTTATGAAAACAACCGATTCCCTGTTACAAAAAGGCGATAAATATACTTATGCACAGACTTTGGAAAAATTAGGGGAAGAGGCGCTGACATTACCGGAGGACAGTATCTATTATACATACAAATTGTATGCCCCAGATGAAATGTGCAAATATCTGGGAACTTATTACGCATACAATAACATTGGGGATGCAGGAGTGGATGCATGGGACTATTGCAGATGCATCCGGTTATTTGCATTTGGCTATATATGTGGTTATATTTCGTATGACGAATATCTGATTCATGCCGCACCGCTTGCAGTCTATCTGCAGAATGAATATGATTCCTGGGAAACAATGTATGAGAGTTATTACTACGGTTATCTTATTTTTGCAGGAAGAAATAAAAACTCAAGCAGCAGCGTCATCTATAGTGACTATAGATATTACGAGATCATGGCAGATAAGACAGAGATTCCGTTTCGGACAGAAGAGAGATAATCTCACAACGGGAATACAGGAGTATTATTATGAAAATCGGTATTATATCAGACATACACAGCAACATTTACGCTTTTAAGGCATGCACAGAGTATATGGAAAAACACAAATGTGACGAGTACTTCTTTCTTGGAGATTATATTTCCGATACACCTTACACAAGAGAAACCATGGATTATCTGTATGAATTTATGGAAAACCATACCTGTTATCTGTTAAGGGGCAATCGTGAGGAGTACATGCTCACACAGCAGGAAGCCAGAAAAAAGAAATGCACAGAGCAGATGTGGATAAGTAACTCTGCAAGTGGAAACTTACTCTACACTTACAGGCAGCTTGTGGATAAAGATTTTGTTTTTTTTCGGAATCTTCCAATCACATTTATTTATGAGAAAGCAGGTTATCCGTCCATTACCTGTTGTCACGGATCACCGGCGAGCAGCAGGGAACTCTTGCAGTTGAATGAGGATCCGGTAAAACAATGGTTAGAAAAGATTGACACCGATTACATGATCTGCGCTCATACGCATTATCCGGGAGAGATGACATACAAAAACAAACATTACTTTAATTCGGGCAGTGTTGGAATATCCATTGATGATGCCGGATATGCACAGTGCATGTTGTTAGAGTCCGGTGTGGAAAATGGAACAACAATCTGGAAACCTCAATTTCTGAAAGTACCTTATGACAATCAGAAAGTTGCACAGGATATGATCACCGGCGGTCTGCTTTCTATAGCACCGTGGTTTGTGAACAGCAACATTCTGACCATCCTTACCGGAATCGACTGTTCAGCCAAAATGGTTGAGCTGGCAGAAAAACTTGCATTAGAGGACAATGTTCAGCCAAAATGGCCGCATATTGATGAAAAATATTTTGAAGAGGCAGCCGTATATTATAAAATTCCGGATTACCGTGCCAGAAACAATGAAAAGGAACGTTAGAAAAAAGATAACATTTGCAGAACAAACACCATTAGATATAAATCCGGAAAAAAACAGGAGATGATGAAAATGAATATAAGAACTGCAACATTACAAGACATCGACCAGATTGCGGCAGTAGAAAAAGAGTGTTTTCCGGCAGCAGAGGCGGCAACAAAAGAGGAATTTGAGCAGAGACTTTCACATTATGCAGATCATTTCTGGCTGATGTTTGAGGATGACACATTAATCGCATTTGTTGATGGTATGGTGACAGATCAGGCAGATCTGACAGATGAAATGTATGAGAATGCATCCATGCATCAGGAGGATGGAGCATGGCAGATGATATTTGGTGTCAATACGCTCCCGGCATACCGGAACCACGGCTATGCCGGAGAACTTTTAAAAAGAGCGATCGCAGATGCAAAAGACCAGGGAAGAAAAGGTCTTGTCCTTACGTGCAAAGACCGGCTGGTGCATTATTATGCAAAATTTGGTTTTGAAAATGAAGGAGTTTCAGAATCTGTGCATGGAAATATCGTGTGGAATCAGATGAGACTGAAGTTTTAAAGTTCAAGTTGAATTCATGTAGATATCAGGAAAGACAGCAGGAGCGGATCAGTATGTTTTGGGAAAAGAAAACAAAAATAAGAAAACATATCATTTTTTATGGCAGAGTTCAGGGAGTGGGGTTCCGTTATTATGCAGTACAGAAAGCAAACCAGCTCGGACTGACCGGCTGGGTGAAAAACCTGTATGACGGCAGCGTGGAAATGGAAGTAGAAGGCGAGGAACCGCTGATCGATGAGCTGATTATTTTTTTGCAAAACCGTACCTACGTCTGGATTGAAAATATGGATGCAAAAAGCATCCCACTGGAACATGATAACGGATTTTACGAGAGATAAAAGAAGATATAATATGCAGATGGCAGTTATGCGGATGCATGTTTGATGATAAAAAATTGAAAGAAAGTAAGGAGTGTGACAGCTATGCCATGTACAACAATTTTAGTAGGAAAAAAAGCAAGTTATGACGGATCAACAATCATCGCAAGAAATGATGATTCAGGATCCGGACATTATACTTCAAAAAAACTAGCAGTGATCCACCCGGAAGAACAGCCGAAAATCTATAAATCGGTCATTTCACATGTCGAAATCGAGCTTCCGGAACATCCGATGCGCTATACTGCAATGCCAAATGCAGAAGAGGGCGAAGGTATCTGGGCAGCCTGCGGAGTGAATGAAGCCCATGTCGGAATGACAGCAACCGAAACGATCACATCCAATCCAAGAGTTCTCGGAGCTGATCCGCTTGTACGATATCAGCCTGCAAAAGACGGAAAAGAAGAAATTCCTGGAGGAATCGGGGAAGAGGATATTGTATACATTGTACTTCCGTACATACACAGTGCAAGGGAAGGTGTCAAGCGTCTCGGCAGTCTGTTAGAACAGTATGGTACTTATGAAATGAATGGAATTGCATTTCAGGATGCAGATGAGATCTGGTGGCTTGAGACCATCGGCGGACATCACTGGATCGCACGAAAAGTACCGGATGATGTTTATGTGATGATGCCAAATCAGTTTGGAATGGATCAGTTTGATCTTGAGGATGCCCTTTCAAACCAGAAAGAATATATGTGTTCCGCCAATCTGAAAGAATTTGTTGAAAAAAATCATTTGAACCTTTCACAGGATGGAACATTTAATCCAAGAGATATTTTTGGCAGCCATGATGACTCTGATCATGTATACAATACACCGAGAGCATGGTACATGGCACGCTGCCTGAATCCGAATACGATGAACTGGGATGGACCGGACGCAGACTACACACCGCTTTCTGATGATATCCCTTGGTGCATGGTTCCGGAGAAAAAGGTGACGATCGAAGATGTAAAATATGTGCTTTCTTCTCATTTCCAGGGAACACCATACGATCCGTATGCATCTTATGGAGATAAATCCATGAAGGGGGCGTATCGTGCGATCGGTGTAAACCGGACAGATTTCTTAGGAATCATACAGATGAGACCGGATGCAGCAGAAGACAGCCGGGCAATCGAATGGGTGGCATTTGCTTCGAACGTATTTAATACAGCCGCACCGTTCTACACAGATGTAGAGAAAGTACCGGAGTATTTTTCCAATACGACAGGCGATGCTTCAACAGATAATTTTTACTGGGCAAGCAGGATGATCGCAGCCATGGCAGATGCTTCTTATAGCAAATCCATTTTCCATATTGAACGTTATCAGGAAAGAGTCATGTCAAAAGGACATGAATATATCAACCAATATGATGAACTTCTGTCAAAAGAAAGTGATGCAGAAAAACGCATGCAGCTTCGTCAGGAGGCAAATGAAAAAATTGCTGACATGGTAAAAAAAGAAACGCAGGATACATTGAATAAAGTATTGTATGAGCTGAGCAATCAGATGAAAAATGCATACTCCAGATCAGACGCATAAGGAACGATTATATTTGTTGGAGAGTGGTGAAAAGTTATGAAGTTATTGTTTAAACAAAGGTTGTTTTCATGGTTTGACAGCTATGATATTTATGATGAAGCCGGCAATACTGTGTATGTAGTAAAAGGCCAGTTTTCCTGGGGACATAAACTTGCAATTTATGACGCTTATGGAAATGAAGTAGGAATGGTTGTTCAGAAAGTACTTACTTTTCTTCCTAAATTCGAAATTTATAAAAACGGCAGTTATATCGGATGCCTGAGCAAAGAATTCTCATTCCTGACACCACATTACAATATTGATTACAATGGATGGCATATTGATGGAACCATTATGGAATGGAACTATAGCATTCTTGATCGAAGCGGTTATTCAATTGCACGGGTTAGTAAAGAACTGTTTCATATGACTGATACATATGTTATTGATGTGCAGGATCCAGGAAATGCATTGGATGCGCTGATGTTTGTACTTGCGATTGATGCAGAAAAATGTTCCAGGAATTAAATAATTGATCTTGTTACTGTAATTATTCGGAGGATGAAGCATGGGATTATTCAAAAAGAAAATCGTGAAAAAAACATATGACCGAGAACATATGAAACCAGTTATTCGTGCAAGTATTTGTACCGGGGAAGGAGTTGAAAAAGAATATTAGACATCTTCTGGGTCGTGGATGAACGCCAGGTATTCGTCTGTAAG
>OOAM01001904.1_pt1 | contig 11895 bp, 9 predicted proteins | sample 1671131 | NCBI WGS metagenome assembly OOAM01 (sample SAMN06348125, study PRJEB24527) | human gut metagenome | biome: human gut; feature: ankylosing spondylitis patient; material: feces | host: Homo sapiens | place: China | collected 2015-10 | reverse complement strand
ATCGATGAGATTCGCATTGAAATTCGGCTGGGAAACCATCGTTAAAATCTTTCCCGTATCCGGTTCCATGACGATCACCGCGCCCCGGTGTTTTCCGATCGCGTCGGATGCCGTCTGCTGCAGATCCACATCGAGCGTCGTAATCACATTGTCGCCCAGATTTTTCTTCCCCTGAAATTCATTGATCGTTTTCTCAATCAGATTCACATGGGAGGAAAGCAGGTAGAAATTCGCCAGCGACTCCAGACCTGTTTTTCCATTTTTGCCGGAATATCCGACCGAATGGACAAACAGATAATCATACGGATAATAGCGTTTCTCGCTTCCATCACTTGCAACGTTCGTCTGCGCCAGCACCGTTTTATCATTGCTCATAATCGAACCGCGGGTCACCCGGTCTGAGAGGAGATCGAGCCTCGCATTATAAGAGCTGCCGATCACATTTTCACTCTTAAACTGGATAAACCAGCCAAAATAAACGGCCATCGCGATAAAGAGCGCCGCAATCCCATAGGTCAGCCACAGAATATGACGGTTTGAACGCGCTCTCGCATTTTCAGTTCTTTCCATTTCATCCTTCTGCCTCATCAAACTGCTGCTCCTCCTCTTCTTCCTCATTCCGTTTCAGGACATATAGTCCCTGTATCACGCCAAACAGGATAAATGTGCTGAGAATCGAACTGCCTCCATAACTGACAAGCGGCAGCGTCACGCCGGTGGACGGAATAAACTTGGTCACGCCGCCGATCGTCAGGAACACCTGCACCACATACTCAATTCCCAGACCAAACGCGATCAACTTGTAAAATAATGCCTGCATCCGGGTCGCAATCAGCATGAACTGCATGAAGCAGCCCAGACAGATCAGGAGAATACAGAGCGCATAGATGCCGCCCAGCTCCTCCGAGATCGCCGCGAAAATGAAGTCCTTCTCGACAACCGGGATCTTCTTCGGCATCCCCTGGTAAAGTCCCATGCCAAACCAGCCGCCTGTACCGATCGCAAAGAGCGCCTGCGTAACCTGATACCCTTTTCCTGCGATGTCACTCCACGGATCCTGCCATGCTTCCACGCGGACACGCACATGCGAAAACAGCTTATACGCCAGCATCGCAGCCGCACAGCCGCTTCCAAGACCGCCTGCCAGATACAGCCAGTTGGAGGTTGCAATAAACAGCATCAGGACATAGGCGAGGAAAAAAATCAGCGCACTTCCCAGATCCTTGGATAACACCAGAATCAACACGTGCGCCGCCGCCACGCCGGTCGTGATCGCCACATTTTTAAACTCCGTTGAGCGGTAAAACATCGTCGCCACGAAAAATACAAAGCTGATCTTAACAAACTCGGACGGCTGGAACGAAAATCCGCCGATACTGATCGAAAGCTGCGCGCCGAAGCTGGTATTGCCGATCACACAGACAACCAGCAGCAGCGCCAGACCTATCAGGCCGTACACCCACGGTATCTTAGCGAGCTGCCAGGTTCTATCTATCACATATGGTATAATCATTGTGATAACCGCCGCAACTGCCATGATGATAAACTGGCGGACCGCCTTGTCCATCGAGATGCGCGTCAGCATGATAAAACTGGTGCACAGAAGCATACACGTGTTGTTCAGCAACAGTCTCGACGCATTCCGGTAAAACAGCCGGTATAAGAGCTGGTACAGGACAAAAAAGACAAGCTGCGCGCCGAAAAACAGCACAACTGCCTCATCCTCGGTTTGTAGATAAATGATCGTACCCGACAGAAGAAATATCAAAAACAGCGGTACATTCTGCAGACGACAGAGCCGGAGTTTCGACTCGTCATCCGGCAGTGAAAAAAAGCGGAAATTATAATATGTATAAATCAGTATCAGCAATATCATCAGATACCTGGACATCGTTGTCACAAGATTTATCATGGTGATCCTCCTTTTCATGTGTACCCGGAAGATTCCCGGTACACACGCTACTCTACGCCCCTCTTAAAATGACCTCTTGTAAATTCGCCCTCCAGCTCCACCGGTTCCTGATGGAGGAAGGTCTTCACGTAGGCATCCAGCACTTCCCCGGTCTGTGCCGCACTCTCCGACGTAAATGCCAGACGCAGCACCTCCGGCTGCAGGCGGTCTATCTGCTTTTTATCCTTCAAAAGCGACAGGGGGCTGGAATTGTAGATCGTATTGCAGCAGAAACGGCACTGGTTCCTTACCGGAAATACCTTCTTTTTGCGATCCCGCAGATACAGATATTCCGGACATTTACTGCATCCTTCCACTGTTTTCCGGATGCACTGGGCGGTTACCATGACCGGGATCGAACCATATACGATAAGTTCCCGTTCCCGGCTGTCGCGCGCCTCCAACTCCCGGCTGTTGAGCTCGACCGGAAGGGTAAAACGCATTGAAAGCTCCGGCGCCATCTCCCGCACAAAATCCTCCGCCCGGTGATTCATCGTATAAATACCATAATCCATCACAAGCGGGATGGAAATCTTCCACTCGCGCACCAGTTCCAGCTCTTCCCATGCCCGGATGACAAGACCGTCAAATCCCGCCGATTCCAGCCTGGAACGATGTGTTTCAAAATATTCCTTTGCCCGATCGCGGAAAATATGCGGCATTACCAAAAGGCACTGCTTGTCTGCCTCATGGCAGCGCGATACCCATTCGTTCCACTGTTCGGCGCCAAATTCAGCACTATCCAGATAGATGGCACCGACTTCCGGTACGGATAACGCCACTTTTAACTGTGCCGGGTGTTCGACCGAAACATGGATGTGGTACAGAGCTGTTTTATTCCCTTTTTTATTCTCAAACAGCGTTTTCTGGCTCTGTACAGGTAAATCTGCTGTGAGTTCAACGTCCTGAGCCGGGCTGGTTTTTTCTGCTTCCGAACCTGTCTGGTTATTTTCTTCCAGATTCTTTTCTTCCGGATTTTGCCATCCTTTTCCTGTCCCGCACGCCCTATTTTCCGGTATCTCCCGGCGGTATGGACGCAGTATCTCCTCGGTCAGCTGCTCAAACGCAGAGCGGCGGAGTTCATTTAACTCCTGCACCGGCACAAAGGGGCTGCCGCCTGTCTCCACTTCCAGATTTTCAAAATAATACGGCGTATTTCCCGTTTTTCCGAGCTGTTTCTCAATCCGTTCCTTGCTCATCGGCTGTTTCACTGCCGTCTGGACAACTGCTCCGATTCCGCCTGCCATCCGGCTTTCTCCCGTCAGCGGATCTTCGTATTGAAGCGTCAGCTGCAGCGGTTCGCCTTCACAGACACGCGCAAACCCCTGAACCGGTTCTTTCACCTCTGCTTCCACATACGTTTTGTTCAGATACTGGTAAAGTTCCCGGTTTTCCTGGCGGAATGCCGGTTTCTCATGGCAGACCACCATATCGCGTCCATTGTGCTCGGTATAATAGCCTAACGTCTGACCGCCGCGGTCAAACAGATCCAGCAGCTCCTTCCGGTCTTTCGGGTCAACCCGGTAACCTTTTCTGCCATTCTTTAAATATAAATCTACATATTTCCGGTACAGGCGCACCACGCCTGCCGTATAGCGCGGACTCTTCATGCGCCCCTCGATTTTCAAGGAATAAACGCCTGCTTCCAGAATATCCGGCAAAATATCCAGCGTACAAAGATCCTTGAGACTGAGCACATACTTGGAATCACCCGGATTTAACACGCCATTTTCTTTCTTTTTGTTTTTGTTTTCATTCGGGTTGTTCTCATCCAGCCGCCGAAGGACATCAAACGGAAGCCGGCAGGTCTGAGCGCATCGTCCCCGGTTGCCGCTCCTGCCGCCGATCAGGCTGCTGAACAGGCATTGTCCCGAATAACAGTAACAGAGAGCCCCGTGAACAAAGCTCTCTATCTCCACGCCCGTCTCCTGATAAATGCGGCGTATCTCTTCCAATGAAAGTTCACGCGCTGTAACGATGCGGACCGCGCCCATTCTCGTCATAAGCGCCGCGCCCTCCGGTCCGGTAATCGTCATCTGTGTGCTCGCATGAACCGGCAAATCCGGAAAATGCTCCCGGATATAAGAAAATACGCCCATGTCCTGCACGATCACGGCATCCAGTCCCGCCTGGTAATACGGAAGCAGATAATCGTATAAGTCATCCATCTCGTCTTCCTTTACCAGCGTATTGACCGTCATATAAAGCTGGCGCCCATGCAGATGCACGTAGTTGATCGCTTCCAGCATCCCCATTTCATCCGGATTTTCCGCATATGCCCTGGCTCCGAAACGGCTGCCGCCCATATAGACTGCGTCCGCCCCTGCTGCCACCGCCGCTTTCATGCTATCGAAGGAACCCGCCGGTGCCAGAATTTCCACCTTTTTTTTCATATCATTTCACCCATTATAACCGCAGAATTGCATCTTTCAGTTCCACCGTTCCCTGTCTCTTGGGAAATGGCTTCCGCTTCATATATGCCTCCACCTGTGCCTGACGGACAGCTGCCAGTTCCTCACGTGCTGCCCCTGCCTCCTGGAGGCTCTCTTCCAGATCTTTCTTTATCGTCTGTTTTTCCTGCTCCAGCTGGCTCAGCTGCTCTTTTACACTTTGTTTTTCCTGTTCCGTCTGCATCAGACGTGCTTTCAGCTGCGATTTTTCCGTCTGCACAGCTGTCGCCGCCTGTCTTGCTTCTTCAAGCTGTTGTTTGAGAATCTCCAGCTTGTCCTGCAAAGAAGCGATTTCACTCTGGGATGACTCGACCGCCAGACGCTGATCTTCTGCCTCCTGCTTCCAAACCTCTGCTTCTCCACGGAAATCGTTTGCTTCCTTCTTTGCATCCGCAATCTGTTCCAATGCCTCTTTCTTTGCAGCTTCTGCCTGCTCCCGGGCTGTCTGCTCCGCCCTGGCAGCGCGATCCTGTGCTGCTTTTTCCGCGGATTCCACGCGATCCTGTACCTCTCTCTTCGCACGTTCAATCTGCCCCTGCGCTTCTTTTCTTGCAGACTCAACCTGTTCCTGTGCTGTTTTCTTCACAGCCTCGATCTGCTCCTGCGCTTCTTTTTTCACACGCTCGATCTGCGCCTGTACCTCATTTTTAGCAGCTTCCGCCTGCTCAGCTGCCTCTTTTGCCGCCTTCTTTGCTGTCTCCAGTTCTTCCTCGCTGACGGTGCGCTCATTGCGGAGACTCTCGAGTTTCATCTGGGTGCTGACCATCTCATGTTTCAGACGGTATGTCTCTTTTTCCATGCTCTCTTTGTCGGATGCAAGTGCCTTCGCACTCTCTTTTTCTTTAAAATAATCATCCGCCAGATTCAGATAAGTCATAATACTCTGGTAGTCTTCCGGCATTTTTAAAAATCCCGGCTGCGCCTTGAGCTGGAAAATCTTCCCATTCAGATACGTGGCAATCTGCTGTACATATCTTTCCGTCTCACTGCCGCCCAGGCTATACACTTTTCCATCAATTAATACATCTATATACTGTTTTGCCATCGCATTCTCTTCTTTCTATCTATAATAAATATGGTTCGACGTTGTCACGTCACCCACACAGAAATACCACCTTCAAATCAATCAAATATCAAATCTCAGAAATACCGTTTTTTGCTTGATTCCAGGTATACCCGAGATGCCGATACGCTGCTTCGGTCGCCATCCGCCCACGCGGAGTCCGGTTGAGCAGACCGTTCATCAGAAGATACGGTTCATACACATCTTCCAGTGTCCCAGCATCCTCGCCCAGCGCTGCCGCCAGCGTCTCCAGTCCGACCGGACCGCCGGAAAACTTGTCGATAATCATATGTAAGATCGCACGGTCGTTGTTGTCAAGTCCCAGCTTGTCCACATCAAGGATATCCAGTGCAAAATCCGCGACTTCTTTCGTAATCACGCCGTTGTACTTGACCTGTGCAAAGTCCCTCACACGTTTTAACAGGCGGTTTGCCAGACGCGGCGTTCCTCTCGAACGTCTCGCAATCTCATAGGCGCCCGTCTTATCAATCTCCACATTCAGAACTCCCGCCGTCCGCAGGACAATCGTCTGCAGCTCTTCAGGCGTATAAAAATCCATCTTCTGCACGATGCCGAAGCGGTCGCGCAGCGGCGCCGTCAGAAGCCCCGCGCGTGTCGTCGCGCCTACCAGCGTAAATTTCGGCAGATCCAGACGAATCGAGCGCGCCGTCGAATCTTTTCCCAACATGATATCGATCGCATAGTCCTCCATCGCCGGATAAAGCACCTCTTCCACCTGGCGGTTTAAGCGGTGAATCTCATCCACAAAGAGGACGTCTCCCTCCTGGAGCCCGTTGAGAATCGCCGCAATCTCCCCTGGTTTCTCGATTGCCGGACCGGAAGTAACCTTCATACGGGTTCCCATCTCATTGGCGATAATGCCGCTAAGTGTCGTCTTTCCCAGTCCCGGCGGTCCATAGAAAAGAACATGGTCAAGCGCCTCGCCGCGGGATTTCGCCGCATGGATAAATACCTTTAACGTCGATTTGATCCGCTCCTGACCGATATATTCGTCTAAGGTCTGCGGGCGGAGACTTCCCTCAATCCGCTTATCCTCCTCCGTCACCTCGGTTGTAATCGTCCTTCTGCTCATACTTGTTTCCTGTCTTTCCTGTTTTTCTCTCTCATTCAATTAAGCCATGACAGTTCCATTTTCTCATATCTGCCACACATTCCAAATTTTCATCTGACGCACAAGCATCACTATTTTTTATGATCCTGCAATTTCGAATGTCCGACACATAGGTTGTTTTACAAAAACGCCAGATATTTCAGCGATGCCTTCAATACCGCCTCGGAATCCATCTCTTCCGTCACATTGGCGCTCTTGACCGCCTTCACCGCCTCGGCATTCGTATATCCCAGCGCCACCAGCGCCTCCACGGCTTCCTTCGCCGCATTGCCTGAAAGCCCGTTTCCCGCAGCCGGCGAAACCGCCGCACTGCCATCTAACAGCGGTGTCAGCAGATCCTCTGCCTGTACTTTATCCTTCAAATCGAGAATGATCCGCTGTGCCGTCTTTGCCCCAACGCCCGGTGCACGGGAGATCGCCTTCGCATCCCCAGTCATAACCGCAAGACGCAGATCCTCCGGACGCAGCGCCGACAAGATGCCAAGTGCCCCCTTCGGACCAATGCCGTTGACCCCCAGAAGCTGGCGGAACATCTCCAGATCCGAACGGCTTAAAAAGCCGTACAGGCTCATATCATCCTCCCGCACCTGCAGGTGCGTATATATCTTTACCTCTTCCCCGAGCGGCGGTAAAACTTCCAGCACCGACATCGGGACAAAAATCCCGATCCCCATCATGCCGGACTCGACCACGATACGGTCCTTTGCCTTCTCCGCCAGGATGCCTTTTACATACGAAATCACGGTAAATTCCTTTCTTTTCTCACTGGTTCAAGATCTGGTTCAAACTAAAAAAAGAACGCTTCAAAATGCCTCCAAATCTTCTTTTCAGTATACCATAGCACAGTTTTCATTGCAAGGAAAGTGCGGAATTTCGAACATATATTCTGCCCGGTTGATTGAATTTCATTTTTACACATTATCGGGAACCTATAAATGAAAAAGCTTTTCAATTGTAATATCAATGATTACAGTCAAAAAGCCTTTTCAAAGGATGAGAATTATTATACTATTTGCATTGTGCAGATATGCACACCCTGCGCTTTCATCTCGGTAATTGAATTGCCGAGGATTCCCGCTTATTGTCCTAAATCCGGCTTATAAATACATTTCTTTTGGATTACTTGGCGCAAATCTGAAAACCTTGGTAGAATCCGACTCCAATCGCTGCCATCAGTGCATCTCCATAAGCTGCCCCTATGTCTTTCTTTTGTCATTTTGCACAATAAGCCATTTTCTTTTTTGACAAGAAAAAGCAATTTTCACAGTTCTTTTTTACGAATCTTTCCGCTTTCAGTCTTTGGAAACTCCTTTAGAAAGACAAATTCGCGTGGAATCTCATAATCTGCCAGTCTTTCTGCCAAAAATTCCCGAATTGCCATATTGGTACAACCACTTTTTTCGCTGTCACTTCCGGCAATTTCTTCCCTTTCAGCTTCTTTCTCCCACACAATCCACACTTTCAGATAATCGCGCCCATGCTCATGGACTGCCTTCACTGCCGTCTCTGCCACTCCCGGAAATGTCCGCACCGCTTCTTCGACCCGGAGGGATGACACTTTTCTCCCATTTATGTTGCAGATATCATCATCCCGCCCATCAAAATAGAAGAGTCCCTCTGCATCTGTGTGACCGCAATCCCCAATCACCGCGTCATTTCCAATTCCAAGGATTCCATACCGCGTTTTTACATGAAAATGGTCATTTTCAATCCAGACATCCACCTCTGGAAATGCACGACCAACCAGCGTCGTATCTTCTTTCATCTCACTTCCACGGATATAGGTAATATAGTTCAGCTCGCTGGCGCCATAATACAATGTAATCTCCGCTTCGGGAAATGCCTTTTTAAACTGCACTGCCTCCGCACCGCCCATACTCTGGGAGCCGCTGACAAAAGAAATAATCCGGTAATTGACCGCCTGTTCCCGCTCATAGATACGCCGCAGCGCCCGCAGCTTGACCGGAATCAGATAGACGCTGGTCGCCTGTTCTGCCTCGATCATCCGCTTCCAGAGGCGCGGATCAAAGGAATCCGCCGCAACGACGCTTCCGCCGGACGCAAGCTGCGCCATATAAAGGTTCAGGTTGCCCGTAAACGCCAGGCTCCCCTGCATAAACGTAATGCTTCCCTCTCCCATTTTGAAAATTTTATTCTGAAGCTTAAAAAAATCGTGCCAGCTTTCAAAGGAGCGGAACAATACTTTCTGACGACCGGAGGTTCCCGACGTCATCACACCCATATATGCCCCTTCCGGAGGTGTCACGTCACGCAATTCATCGGAAATTTTTACATCGGACGGTGCAATCACCGGAACCGTATTTCCGTCTCCATATGCCAGAAACTGAATGAGCTGATGCGCGATCGTCGGTTCCTGGATCCAGTGGATGTGACGTTTTCCCTGTTTTTCTTCTATCTCTTTCGGATGTTTCCTTACACGTTCTGCCGCCTCGATGAGCTCCCCGAACGTATAGCGCTCTTTCTCCGTGATCAGGGCTTCCCACTCTGGCGGGTATGCCCGGAGCGCATCCAGATATGTATTTATACGTTGTGTCTGTATTTCTTTCATGATTAATTCCTGTCTCTTACTTATTTTTATATAGAACTTTTTACCAATTTGAGCTTTTAAATTTACCACATTTACTTTTTATATCATTCAAGCACTGTCTTCATCTACTTCATTACTTTCTCCACCAGAATACTGCTTCCGATCCCTCCGGCGGCTGCCACGCAGCACATTCCCAAATGCCCATTTTTATGTTCCAGTGCTTTCATCAGATGCAGCAGAATCATTGCGCCGGAGACTCCATATGGATGCCCATAGGCAAGTGCCCCGCCCCAGATATTATAACGGTCTTCAATCCCCGGAAATGCACGTTCAAATAGAACATCAATAACGGCAAACGCTTCATTGACCTCAAAAGCATCGATCTCCTGATAAGAATGCCCCGTTTTTGCAAGTATCGCCTTAGCAGCGCTGACGGCTGATTTTGGGCTCATCATCGGATCATCCCCGATCGCTGTACCAAACCGGAAACGGCATTCTGCTTTCCGTCCCTGTTCCCGCAAAAACCGTTCCGAACAAAGTACCACAAATGCCGCGCCATCGTGCATCAGGCACGCATTTGCCGCCGTGATTTTCGTGCCATTTGGAAGCAGATACGGCAGGCGGTCGATCAGACGCTGGCTCATTGTCGGACGGATTCCCTCATCCCGGCTGCTGCCGTCGATGGAAACCGTTATATCCTCCAATATTCCCTCTTTGCGCGCCTGCGCCGCCCTCTTATGGCTCCGGAGCACCCAGGTGTCCATCTCTTCCTTAGAGACATTTTCCCGGATCGCAGTCTCCTCCGCGCCCTCTAACATAACCTGCTCGCCGCGCTTTCCCGGCACAAACTGTGCAACCGTATACACCTTTCCACCGTCATACTCCGGATGGTTCGGGGACATCATGCGGTACGGCTGTACCGAAGAACTCTCCATTCCCCCGGCAATGACCAGATCCGCCATCCCGCTCTCAATCTTGGCTGCTGCCGCGCTGATCGCCTCCAGCGCCGACCCGCACTGCAGATCCAAAGTAACCGCCGGAATCCGCTCTGGAAACCCTGCCGAAAGTGCCGCCAGACGCGTGATATTGCCGCCTCCCCCGACCGCATTTCCTCCTATTATATAGTCGATCGCATCGGTTGGAAGCTCAAATCGCGAAACCACCTCCCGCAGCACCTCCGCCCCCAGCTTTTCCGCCGGGATATGACGGTACATTCCATCTTTCACCCCGATGTAACTGCGCAAACCGCCCAGAATATATACGTGATTCATACTTTTCTCCTGTTTTTCTTCTATTCCTAATTAAAATTAAAGGGATGCGTCAACGGGCTCCTCATGCCTCCTGGCTGCATTTCTGCACTAAAAGGCTGATTCTGTTCACTACCACATCCCATCTTTATTTTCTATCTAATTTCCAAATAAGCCCGTCCGCTTCAGCGCCTTTCCAAGTGCTACCGCTGCCACACACTTAACGATGTCCAGCGGAATAAACGGAATTATCGACTGCACGATAACTGCACCCCACGGCTGTCCGGTCACGTGTTTCATCCAGCCTGCACCGAATGCGTAAATCACCGGAATACCAACTACAATCAGGAACATTTTTCCATTTCCGGCAGAACAGGGAAATCAGAAACGCTACAACCAGAAATCCGATATAGTAACCGCCGCTCGGTCCAAGCAGTTTTCCCGGTCCTGCGCTTCCGCCGCTGAATACCGGCACGCCGCATAAGCCTAACAGCAGCCAGCTCGCCATAACTAAAATGGTATCCTGTGGTGCAATCAGCAGACCGATCAGGTTGACAATCATCGTCTGCGCTGTGATCTTTGCATCCGAAAACGGAAGCGGAATCGCAATATACGAAGACACACTGATAAGAGCCAGCATCATCGCCAAAAGTGTAAGCCGCTTCGCGCTCCATGCGCCGTGTACGTTCACTGCACTTGTCTCTGAACTCATTATATATACCTCCTCAGTGATAAAATTCTAAGCCGTGTAATGCATTTTCCTATGAATCACACACAGAGAATCTTTGCTAGAAAAGAGTATATCGGAATTTCAGTGGATTGTCAACCTTGTTTTTATAAATGGTTTACATATGCACCCATAGCTCCTCTGCACCCACTTTATCATCGGCATCCCTATTTTTCTGTAATCGAAAGAATTTCCTTTCCCTCTTGCTTCGTTCTCAGATACACCGCGTTTCTTCCCTCCTGCCCCGAATCCGACAGATATACCTCCTCATCAGGACGAAGTGGGGCAAGAAAACGTACTTCCAGAGCGGTCTGTCCCTTCATCCAGCCCTTCTTCCACAGACGAAGCAGGCAGGCATTCATAACAAGAAACCCCGGCAGAACTGCCGCTTCTCCCTGATGGATCGGATTGGTATCTGCCGCCTCCCGAAGATATTCTTCCATCTGGCTGCGGCTAAATGCCAGCGTATCATCATCCTCACTTCCCAGTTCCGTAATTGCTTTCATGAGCGGCATTTTCTCTTTTTCCGGGACAAGGACGCTCTGGCGCGGTTTTACCAGCAGCACTTCCATCTCCTCATTTTCCCGTTCCTTTTCCTCCTCCGCTGCCGCTATGCGGACCCGGATTGCCGAACGGCCTTTTTTGATGATTTCTGGAGTTAATTTGGTATGGCAAAACTCATTCTCCCCCTGTTTGGGCTGCCAGTCCAGATGAAGTGTAGTTGTGCCTATCATCCATCCCTCGTATCCTTCCAATGTGGAGAGAGCGCGCTCAAAG
>OOAM01001902.1_pt1 | contig 11951 bp, 7 predicted proteins | sample 1671131 | NCBI WGS metagenome assembly OOAM01 (sample SAMN06348125, study PRJEB24527) | human gut metagenome | biome: human gut; feature: ankylosing spondylitis patient; material: feces | host: Homo sapiens | place: China | collected 2015-10 | reverse complement strand
CCTGCAACGAGTGCACCAAGGCCATCATCCAGTCCGGCATTGCCGAGGTGGTGTATTACGGCGACAAGTACCACGACAGCGATTCCAGCATCGCGGCACGGTTCATGTTCCAGAAGGCGGGCGTGAAACTGACCCCCTACACCCCCAGCGGCCGCAAAGCCGAGCTGGAACTGTAAGGCCCTTTCCCTCTTGACCTTGCCGGGGCAGCGTACTATAATAGGATCATAGTTCGCATAAATATTCATAAATGTTTGCATAGAAAGGGAAATATACAATGAGCCTGAAAAATCGCAGCTTCCTGAAACTATTGGACTATACCCCCGCCGAGATCGAACAGCTGCTCGACCTGGCCGCAGACCTCAAGGCCAAAAAGAAGGCCGGCATCGCCCACGACCAGCTCCACGGCAAGAACATTGCCCTGATCTTTGAAAAGACCTCCACCCGCACCCGCTGCAGCTTTGAGGTTGCCGCCCACGACCTGGGCATGCAGGTGACTTATCTGGACCCGTCGGGCAGCCAGATCGGCAAAAAGGAGTCCATCGCCGACACCGCCCGGGTGCTGGGCCGCATGTTTGACGGCATCGAGTACCGCGGCTACGGCCAGCAGATCGTGGAGGATCTGGCCCACTACGCCGGGGTGCCGGTGTGGAACGGCCTGACCAACGAGTTCCACCCCACCCAGATCCTGGCCGACTTCCTCACCATCCGGGAGCACTTCGGTCACCTGAAGGGCATCCACTTCGTCTACTTCGGCGACGCCCGTTACAACATGGGCAACAGCCTGATGGTGGGCTGCGCCAAGATGGGCCTGCACTTCACCGCCTGCGCACCCAAGAAGTACCAGCCGGACCCGGAGCTGGTGGCCGAGTGTGAGAAGATCGCCGCCGAGACCGGTGCCGCCATCTCCTTTGAGGAGGACCCCGCCAAGGCCGCCAAGGGCGCCGACGTGCTGTACACCGACGTCTGGGTGTCCATGGGCGAGCCTGTGGAGGTGTGGGCCGAACGCATCCACGACCTGGCACCCTACCAGATCGACCAGCAGCTGATGGACATTGCAGGTCCCCGCGCCGTGTTCATGCACTGCCTGCCCGCCTACCACGACCACAAGACCACCGTGGGCAAGGAGATGGGCCAGCGCTTTGGCCGCGACGCCATGGAGGTGACCGACGAAGTGTTTGAAGGCCCCCAGAGCATCGTGTTCGACGAGGCCGAGAACCGCATGCACACCATCAAGGCCGTGATGGCCGCCACCCTGGGCTACGAGGGCTGATCCCTGTAAACACAGCAAAGCACCCGCATTGGGCCGGACCGGCCTGCTGCGGGTGCTTTTTTGCCCTTGCGCCGGGCGGCGCATCCGGTATAATAGAAGCAAAGACCTTCGAGGGGCTCTAAGGTTTGCCCCGGCGGAGGTGACTACAGGCCAAAGGAGCACGGTGCCATGCGTTATACCATCAGTGAAATGGCGGCGCTGCTGGGTGTTACCACCCACACGCTGCGCTATTACGAGAAAATGGGCCTTATCCAGCCCGAAGTGAACCGGGAGACCGGCTACCGCTATTATACGGTCACCGACACCCGGCGGTTCAACCTGTGCCGGGAGCTGCGGGCGGCGGGCTTTACGCTGGAGGAATGCAAGGACTTTCTCGACGAGCCTTCCACCGCCGTGACGGATGCCATGCTCGACCGGCAGATCCGGCAGCTGGAGCGCCGGCAGGTGCTCAACCGGATGAGCATCCGCTTTTTGCAAAAGACGCGGGAGTATTACCACACGCTGGAGCAGGACGCCGGGCGGGTGTGGGTGCAGAACTTCCCGGAAATGTGGCGGCTGGTGCTTTCGCAGGAGGAAGAAGCCCGCAATGACCCCGCCCTGCGGGCCGAAAAGGCCGAGTGGCTGGAGTGCATGCCGGCGGTGCGCTGGGTCAGCCGCTTGCCCAGCCGGGTGATGGAGCAGTTTCGGGTGGGGCGCAACGAGTACGATTACGGCCTGCTGGTGGAGGCCGATGCCGCCCGGCAGCTGGGCCTGCGCCGCACCGACCATGTAGAACTGGTGTGCGGCGGCGACTACCTGACCACCGTGTGGAAAAAGGACTACCGGGGCTCCTTCGGGTGGGACTCGCTGGAAACGCTGCACGCCGAGATCCTGCGGCGGGGCTTCCGCGCGGTGGGCGACACCTTCAGCAGCATCCTGGCCAGCCGGGAGCAGCCGGACGGCAGCATCATCAACTACCACCTGACCCGGACGAAGATCTACACCTGAGCAGACTGTCCAAAATCTTGTGATTTTTTTGTCAGAATGACCGTTGACCTTCGCGTTGCTCGAAGCTCTATACTTTGACTGGAAATTGACAAAGCCCGTCTTTTTGTGCAGACGGGGCTTTGCCAACGCCAACGGAAGAAAAAGAAAAAAGAGAAGAAAACCAGAAGGAGCGAAGAATTATGAGCAACAAGATCTCCCGCCGCAACTTCCTGCACACTGCAGGTCTGGGCACCCTGGGCGCTGCTGCTGCCGGTCTGCTGACCGCCTGCGGCGACAAGGCTGCTTCCGGCAGCGTGGCTTCCAGCGCAGCCGCCGCCGGTACCTACACCGCCGGTACCTACAGCGCCACCGCCACCGGCATCAACACCACCACCCCGGTCACCGTGACCATGACCTTCAGCGCCGATGCCATCACCGACGTGCAGATCGACGTGGCAAACGAGACCAAGGGCTACGGTGCCGACATCGCCGACGAGATGGTGAAGAAGATCCTGGACGCACAGTCCAGCGAGGTGGACGGCCATTCCGGTGCCACCATCACCTCCGGTGCCATCAAGAAGGCCGCCGAGAGCTGCATCAACCAGGCCAAGGGCGTGGCCGTGGCCCCCACCGAGGCCAGCAAGGCCGAGACCGTGGTGCCCGACGGCCTGACCACCGAGGAAGTGGAGTCCTCTGTGGTGGAGCTGGGCGACATCACCCCGGACGAGACCAAGGACTTTGACGTGGTCGTTGTGGGTGCCGGTGCAGCCGGTGTGCCCGCAGCAGGCTGGGCAGCCGAGCTGGGCGGCCATGTGGCCCTGCTGCAGAAGCAGAACATCGTGGTGAGCCAGGGCAACTGCGGCTCCGCCATCATCAAGTCCAAGTCCACCGAGGCCGGCAAGAAGATGTGGGTGCACATGACCAACGGCCTGTGCGACTGGCGCGCCGACACCAGCCTGCTGAACGCCTACGTCGAGAACTCCGAAGAGGCCCTGATGTGGTATCTGAACCGCGCCGGCCTGACCGACCAGACCGAGTACGGCGACGGCAGCCTCGTGGACAGCAACAAGGATCCCTCCAGCCTGCTGCACAACGACGAGAAGGAGATCTTCGCCTACATGTGCACCAGCCAGGACCTGACCGGTGTGTGGAAGGACCGCATGGACACCTACGACTTCGGCGATGAGCACTGCTACTTCTTTGCTCCGTGGATCGGCCCCAAGCCCAAGAACGTGGGCGACGTGCTGGCCACCGTGCTGGAGAATGTGCAGGCCAAGAACTCCAATCTGGAGACCTTCTTCAACACCCCCGCCGTCAAGCTGGTGCACGCCGACGGCAAGGTGACCGGCGTCATCGCCAAGGATGAGAGCGGCAAGTACATCCAGTTCAACGCCTCCAAGGGCGTCATCCTGGCCACCGGCGACTACATGAACAACGAGGCCATGGTCAAGCGCTGGTGCCCGGACGTGGACGGCTACGACAAGAAGCAGTACCAGAAGACCGGCGACGGCCACATCATGGCCATCGACGCAGGCGCCAAGATGGAGAACCTGGGCCACACCAAGATGATGCACGACTTCGACTCCGGCCTGATGTACGAGGAGCCGTTCCTGTACGTCAACATGGAGGGCAAGCGCTTCTGCAACGAGGACACCGGCTTTGTCTACATGGGCAACATCACCAAGTATCTGCCCCGCTACAACGGTGCCAACGTGGATGCCAACCACCCGGACGGCTCTCTGGGCTGGTACTGCCAGATCTACGACAGCGACTACATGAGCTACGCCAACAGCCCCGTGCCGGAGCAGGTGATGACCAAGTACATCCCCGGTGCCGTGGAGAACCCGCAGGGCGTGTTCACCAACCTGATCGACACCTATAAGGCCGACACCATCGAGGAGCTGGCTGCTCTGCTGGACGTGCCCGCCGATGAGCTGCAAAAGACCATCGACCGTTACAACGAGCTGTGCGATCAGGGTGCCGACGTGGACTTCGGCAAGAAGAGCGTCTACATGCACAAGATCGAGAAGGCTCCCTTCTGGGGCGTGCGCAAGCACATCCGCGTGTCCTCCATCGACAGCGGCGTGAACACCAACGCCAACGGCCAGGCTCTGGACGCTGACGGCAAGGTCATCGAGGGCCTGTACTGCGTGGGCAACGTGGGCGGCGTGTTCTACGGCGGCGCGGACTATCCGTTCCACCAGACCGGCCTGTCCCTGGGCCGCTGCTACACCTTCGGCATGCTGGCCGCAAAGCACGCCATGGGCAAGTAAGCCGCAGGAACTAACACCATAAAAGAAGAAGGCCGCCGGGCAGGAGAAGGTTTCCTGCCCGGCGGCTTTTTGCTGCCGGAAAAAAGTGAAAATAATGCCTGAAACTTGAGCGGGATTGTTGTGAATGTGACGATTTTGGTACGATTTTGGGACGCTTGGTTTACACCGCCCCGGAAAGCGTGGTATAGTTAGACGGATAAGCAGCAGTGGGTGCCGCTGTGGGAAAAGCGAGGAGAGCGTTACGATGAAAAAGCACATTCGAGCATTCGTCAGTCTGCTGTGCGCTGCGGCGCTGGCACTGGGCTGTGCATCCTGCGGCGGCGCAGCGCAGAGCACCGGAAAATCCGGCGGCACCGCCGGGGTGACCCATATCACCGTGTGGACCTATTACAATGGTGACCAGCTGGAAAGCTTCAACAAGCTGGTGGACCAGTTCAACGAGACCACCGGCCGCGAAAAGGGCATCCGGGTGGAAAGTGCCAGCCAGGGCAGCGTGAGCGACCTGGAGACCAATGTGATGGATGCGGCCCAGGGCAAGGTGGGTGCTGCGGCCATGCCCAACATCTTCTCGGCCTATGCTGACACCGCCTATGCGCTGGACCAGATGGGCATGCTGGTGGACCTGAGCCAGTACCTCACCGAGGACGAGCGCGCCCAGTATGTGCAGGGCTACCTGGACGAAGGCGACTTTGACGGCGACGGCAGCATGAAGATCTTCCCGGTGGCAAAATCCACCGAGCTGATGTTCCTGAACGAGACCGACTGGGAGAAGTTTGCCCAGGCCACCGGTGCCGCCTACGACGACCTTTCCACCGTGGAAGGGCTGGTGGCCGCTGCCGGTGCCTATTATGACTGGACCGACGCCCAGACGCCGGAGCCGGACGACGGCAAGGCTCTGTTCGGCCGCGACGCCATGGCCAACTACATGCTGGTGGGGGCCCGGCAGCTGGGCGACGCCCTGTTCGAGGTGCAGGACGGAAAGATGACCTTGAACTTTGACAAGGACGTAGCCCGCAAGCTGTGGGACAACTACTATGTGCCCTTCGTCAAGGGGTGGTTTGCCGCTATCGGCCGCTTCCGCAGCGATGATATCAAGGTGGGCAATGTGCTGGCCTATGTGGGTTCCAGCTCCAGCGCCACCTTCTTCCCCGCGCAGGTCATGGTGAACGACACCGAGAGCTACGACATCGACATGACGGTGCTGCCCAGCCCGAAGTTTGCGGGCGGAGAGGATGTGGCCGTGCAGCAGGGTGCCGGTATGGTGGTCACCGCCGGTACGGAGGAAGAGATCAATGCCTCGGTGGAGTTCCTCAAGTGGTTCACCCAGCCGGAACACAACATCTCCTTCTCGGTGGACTCCGGCTACCTGCCGGTGACCACGGCTGCCAACGACATGGAGGCCATCAAGACCAGCGGCCTGGAACTGAGCCCGAAGATGGAGCGCATCCTCTCGAATGCAGTCCAGAGCGTAAAGAACAACACCCTTTATACGCCAAATGCCTTTTCGGGCGGCAGCAAGGCCCGCAAGGTGCTGGAATACAGCCTGAGCGATCTTGCCTCTGCCGACCGTGCAACGGTGCAGGAGCGGGTGGCCGCAGGCCAGCCCGCCGCCGACGCGGAAGCAGAGTTCCTCACCGACGAATACTTTGATGCCTGGTATGGGGGCATCTGCACTGCACTGGAGAAGTACGCCGGCTGAGCGTAACGACTGGAAACCGACGGGAAAGGGGGAAGTGCCATGAAGCCTGCCGAAAAGTACCGTGCGTGGAAAGCGCACCGGCCCGAGAAGCCGATCTTCCGCACCATCCTCTTTTCCATGATGGCGGTGCTGCTGGCGGAGGTGATCCTGCTGTCGACCGGCATCGGCCTGACCAATGTGTCCGGGCGGCTGAACCAGAACGCCAAGCAGATCGTGAACATGCAGGTGCGCAACCGCGCCAGCTACCTGCAGGATATGCTGATCAAGGCACAGGAGCTCACCGACATTTCCACCACCATCAACAACCTGACCCAGCAGATGCTGCAGGACGGCACCATTTCGCTGGACACGATGGACCAGAGCAGCGAGGCCGCTGACCCCCTGATGGAGGCCGCCGCGCCCTATCTGGTGAGTGCACTGCGCGCCCGCCCCGTGACCGGCATCTTTCTTGTGATCAACACCCACGACCTTGCGGAAAAGAAAGTGGGCAGCCCCATGCCCAGCGTGTACCTGCGGGACCTGGACCCGGACGCCCGCCCCTCGGAGCGCAAAGCCGACCTGATGATCGAGCGTTCCAGTGCGGCAGTGGTCAAGAAGCTGGGCATCACCACCGACAAAAGCTGGAGCACTGCACTGAGCTACCGCGGCCTGACCAGCGGCGGCTTTGCGTGCACCGTGTTCCAGACCGCCTGGGAGGATGACGAAAAGCTGGACGCCGCCGACTACGGCCGCTGGCTCACCCAGACCTACAAGCTCACCGGTGACGAGCGCACGGCCATTGCCTACTCCCAGCCCCTCATCCTGCCGGACGGCACCGTGTACGGCGTCATCGGTGTGGAGATCCTGACCAGCTATCTGGAAACCAAGATGCCGTATCAGGAGCTGCAGGACGGCGGGCAGGGTACCTATCTGCTGGTGTCCACAACGTCGGGCCTGTCGGACCCGGAACTGTTCCTGACGCTGATGGCGGGCGACGGACTGGATGCCAACGTCATCGACGCGGGCGTGGAAAAGATCACCTGCCGGCAGACGGACGGCGAACGCTGGCTGACGCTGAACAACGAGACTGGCTATGCGGCGGTCCAGAACCTGGACCTGTACAGCCGCAACGCGCCCTTCTCCAACGAAAAGTGGCTGCTGGTGGGCACGGTGCGCAGCAGCATCCTGTTCCGCTTTGCCCGCACCGTGCAGCAGGTCATCACCTCTGCGGTGCTCCTCACCCTGCTGCTGGGGGCTGTGAGCAGCCTGCTGGTGTCCCGCGGTCTGGCCCGCCCCGCCGAGCAGCTCTACTGCGAGGTGCTGGCAGCCAACGGCAAACAGACCTTCCCCAAGTTTTCGCACACCGGCATCCGGGAGCTGGACCGCTTTGCGGAGGCCATCACCCAGCTGAACAGCAGCCTTGTGACCAACTCCACCAAGTTTTTGCGCATCATGGACATGGCCAGTGTGGAGCTGGGCGGCTACGAGCTGCGGTATGACACCGGCAGTGTGTATGTGACCAAAAACTTCTTTGCCCTGCTGGGTGCCCCGGAGGTGGACGGCAGCAGCCTGACCGTGCGCACCTTTGGAGAACTGCTGGAGCACATCCAGCTGGTCCGCCCCTGCACCGTCAACGCGGAGGGGGACAAGGTGCTGACCGTGGTGCAGGGCGGCCGCACCCGCTATATCATGCTGCGGGTCACCACCGAGGACCGGGTGCAGGTGGGTCTGGCCGAGGATGTGACTGCCGCTACCCAGGAGCGCCTGCGCATCGAGCGGGAGCGCGACTACGACGTCCTCACCGGCTTGTACAACCGGCAGGCATTCCACCGCGTGAGTCATGAACTGTTCCAGAATCCGGAGCGGCTGGGCGTGGCAGCCTTGCTGATGATGGACCTGGATGACCTCAAGCACATCAACGACACCTACGGCCACGACTGGGGCGACCACTACATCCGGAACACCGGCCGCTGCATTGCAGAGCACAGCCCGCCGGGCACCGTGTGCGCCCGCCTGTCCGGCGACGAGTTCCTGCTGCTGTTCTACGGTTATCCCGGCCGGGAGCAGCTGCGCGAAAAGCTGGAAGCACTGACCCGCGCCATGCAGCAGGCCGTGGTGGTACTGCCCAGCGGCAGCGACCTGCACATCAGTATTTCCGGCGGCGTGGCCTGGTACCCGGAGGATGGCCGGGACATCGAGACCCTGAAAAAATATGCAGACTTTGCCATGTATCAGGTCAAGCACTCCACCAAGGGGCAGATGAAGGACTTTGACATCGGTGTGTACAATCAGGAGGCCTACATCGCCCGCACCCGGCGGGAGTTCCACCAGCTCATCAGCGAAGAGCGGGTGTACTACTACTTCCAGCCCATCTTCTCGGCACAGACCGGCAGGGTGCACGCCTACGAAGCACTGATGCGGTCGGACCTGCCCACCCTGCGTTCTCCGGCCACCATCATGAAGCTGGCCCGGGAGCAGGGCGCGCTGTATGAGATCGAGCGGCTGACCTTCCGCAAGGCACTGGAAGAATTTGACAACCTGCGCAGCAAAAATCTCGTGGACCGGCAGGCCCTGATCTTCATCAACTCCATTGCCAGCGTCAGCCTGCGCCGGGAGGACAGCGAGTATATGGACCAGCGCTGGCACGAGCTGCGCCGCCAGATGGTCATTGAGATCACCGAGGAAGAGGAGATGAACCGGGAGGCACTGGAAACCAAGCGCCACGCTCCGGGCTTCTCCGGCATGTTTGCACTGGATGACTACGGCAGCGGCTACTCCAACGAGGGCAGCCTGCTGGAGCTGGCGCCCCGTTTCATCAAGGTGGACATCAGCATCATCCGCGGCATTGATTCGGACCCCGACAAGCAGCAGATCCTGCGCAACGTGGTGCACTACGCCCAGCCGCGCAGCATGCAGATCATTGCCGAGGGTGTGGAAACGGCCGCCGAGATGCGCACCGTCATCGACCTGGGGGCCGACCTGCTGCAGGGCTACTTCCTGGCGCGGCCGGCCGCGGTGCCCGACCCCATTGCCCCGGAGGCAGCGGAGATCATCCGAGCTATCTAGGATAGCAACCGCCGGAAGCGCTTCTGAACCGCCCAAAAGAGCAGGAAATTCCATATAGAACTGGAATATCCTGCTCTTTTTATACGGTGAGGAATGCAATTTGGCACCCGGCCAATTTACCTCTGGTGTTTGGCCGGGCGCTGCGGTATACTGGGGTGGAACGAAAAACGGCACGGGAGGTGCTTTGAAAAAATGGTACAGGTGGATCTGATCACCGGGTTTCTGGGGGCCGGCAAAACAACCTTTCTGCGCCGGTACGTCCGGTATCTGGTGGAGCAGGGGCACAACGTCTGCATTCTGGAAAACGACTTCGGCGCGGTGAACGTGGATGCCATGTTGGTGCAGGACCTGCTGGGCGACCGGTGCGATCTGGAGACCATCAGCGGCGGGTGTGACTGCGACACCCACCAGCGGCGCATGCGCACCAAGCTCATCGCCATGGCCATGCGCGGCTTTGACCGGGTGGTGGTGGAACCCAGCGGCATCTTTGATGTGGACGAATTCTTTGATGTGCTGCGGGACGACCCGCTGGACCGCTGGTACCGCATCGGCAATGTGATCGCCATTGTGGACGCCATGCTGCCGGAAGCATTGTCGCCGCAGGCGGAATATCTGCTGGCCTCCGAGACGGCCAATGCAGGCCGGGTGCTGCTGAGCCGTGCGCCGCAGGCCGGGCCGGAACAGTGCCGGGCAGCCATTGCCCACCTGGACCGTGCGCTGGAAGCCTGCAAGTGCTCCCGCCGCTTTGCCCCGGACGAGATCCTCACCAGGGACTGGGCCGCCCTCACCGACGCCGACCTTGCACAGATCGCCGCCTGCGGCATGCGGCAGGCCAGCTGCGAAAAGCTGCACTTTGATGAGCACAAGGCCTTCGGCTCCCTGTGCTTTCTGGAACAGCACCTCACGGTGGAGCAGCTGCAGCAGGCGGCTGCCCGGCTGTTCGGGGACCCGGCCTGTGGGCAGGTGCTGCGGGTCAAGGGCTTTGCCCCCACCCGGGACGGCTGGCTGGAGCTGAACGCCACCGCTGCCGGGCAGACACTGGCCCCCATCCCGCAGGGGCAGGATGTGCTCATCGTCATCGGCGAGGGGCTGGACAGGGCAAGGATCGAAACGCAGCTTCACCGCTGAGCTTTCAACGAACGTTGTAAAACTGGTGCAAAAAAAGGAGAACAGAATCATGAAAAAGAACCCGCAGATGCCCTCGGCGCGGCGCATCCTCGGCATGGTGGTCGGTATTGTGATCATCGGGCTGGGCATTGCACTGTTCAAGCAGTCTCACCTTGGCAACGACTCCATCAGCGCACTGAATATGCGTCTGGCCGAGATGCTGGGCATCTCGCTGGGCGTGCAGAACCTGTGCACGAACATCCTGTTTTTTGCACTGCAGTTCTGGTTCGGGCGCAAGTACATCGGCCTTGGCACCTTTGTCAACGGCATCGGCGTCGGGTTCATTGTCACGGCCTTCTACGACCCCATTGCGGCCCACTTTGGCCCGGCCGAGGCGCTGGGCCTGCCGGTGCAGCTGCTGTGGGTGGCGCTGGCGGTGCCAGTCACGGCGCTGGGGGCTTCGCTGTACCAGACGGCAGATCTGGGCATCGCCCCGTACGATTACCTCTCGCTGGGCCTGCGGGACTACACCCCGGTGCCGTACTTCGGCTGCCGCGTGTTCACCGATGCGCTGTGTGCGGTGCTTGCCTTCCTGTTGGGCGGACTGATCGGGCTGGGCACCCTGATCTGCGCCTTCGGGTTAGGACCGTTCGTGCAGTTCTTTACAAGGCATTTTTCGGAGAAGGTGCTGCGGTACAAGCCGGAGAAGAAATAGAAGCATCGTAGGGCGGGGTGCCCCCGACGGCCCGGCAGCGCTCCGGCTGCCGCAGCGCTTCTGCGGGCGAGCAGTGCTCGCCCCTACGATGCACTTTTTCGACAGGCTGCGGATGCCTGCGGCCTCGGAGGCCGTAGGGGCGGATTCTATATCCGCCCGCGGAGCCTTGCCCTGCATCTCTAATAAAACAAAAAAGGACCGTCTCCACACCCGGAAACGGTCCTTTTCTGTCACATTTTAATGATTCCAAACGCATTGGCCACCGAGCTTGCCAGAATGACGGCGGCAAAGACCGGGCAGAGCCAGCGGATCATGAAGCGGAAGATCCTCTTGCGGCGGAAGGGCCGGCCGTCCAGCTCAACCTCCTGCTCGATCTTGTCCACGCCGATGACGCGGGAGACGAGCAGACAGGTCGCAATGGCCGCAATCGGCATCATGACCGAGTTCGTCAGGAAGTCGAAGAAGTCGAGGAACTGCATCCCGATGACCGTGACCCCCGCCAGCGGGCCGTAGCCCAGGCTGGACAGCGTGCCCAGCCCTACCATGATAACACCCACCAGCACTGTGGCCTTGCGGCGGCTCCAGCCCAGCTCATCCTGGAAGGTGGAGACCGCGCTTTCGGTCAGCGCGATGGAGCTGGTGACCGCTGCAAACAGCACCAGCACAAAGAACAGCACGCCCACCAGCGAACCAAGTTCCATGCTTTCAAAAACTTTCGGGATCGTAATAAACATCAGTGCGGGACCGGCCTGCAGGGTGTCCGGGTCACCACCAGAGAACGAAAACACCGCCGGAATGATCATCAACCCGGCCATCATTGCAATCAGCGTATCAAAAATCTCAACGTTCTCGGTAGATCCCTCAATGGACACATCT
>OOAM01001899.1_pt1 | contig 11955 bp, 9 predicted proteins | sample 1671131 | NCBI WGS metagenome assembly OOAM01 (sample SAMN06348125, study PRJEB24527) | human gut metagenome | biome: human gut; feature: ankylosing spondylitis patient; material: feces | host: Homo sapiens | place: China | collected 2015-10 | reverse complement strand
TTGTATTAATGAAAGGAAACGAAGCCATCGCCCACGCAGCTATCCGTTGCGGTGCCGACGGTTACTTCGGTTATCCTATTACTCCCCAATCGGAAGTGTTGGAAACGCTTGCCGAACTGAAACCGTGGGAAACAACCGGCATGGTAGTACTCCAGGCGGAAAGTGAAGTGGCAGCTATCAATATGGTATATGGAGGTGCAGGTAGCGGAAAGAAGGTAATGACCTCCTCTTCAAGTCCGGGTGTGAGCTTGAAACAAGAAGGAATCTCTTATTTGGCCGGTGCCGAACTTCCTTGTCTGATTGTGAATGTAATGCGTGGCGGTCCCGGATTGGGAACTATCCAACCTAGCCAGGCTGACTACTTCCAGACAGTAAAAGGTGGTGGTCATGGAGACTACAAACTGATTGCCCTCGCTCCGGCATCCGTACAAGAAATGGCGGATTTCGTAGCATTAGGATTCGAACTGGCCTTCAAATACCGTAATCCGGCTATTATCCTTGCCGACGGTGTGATCGGTCAGATGATGGAAAAGGTTGTTCTTCCTGCACAAAAGCCACGCCGCACGGAAGCAGAAGTAATTGAACAATGTCCATGGGCTGCTACCGGAAAAGCAAAAGACCGCAAACCGAATATTATCACTTCCCTTGAATTGAAACCGGAAGCAATGGAAATCAACAACCTCCGTTTTCAAGCTAAATATCGTGAAATTGAAGAAAATGAAGTACGCTTCGAAGAGATCAACTGCGAAGATGCAGAGTATTTGATTATCGCTTTCGGTTCAATGGCACGTATTGGCCAGAAAGCAATGGAACTAGCCCGTGAAAAAGGAATTAAAGTAGGTATCCTTCGCCCGATTACACTGTGGCCGTTCCCAACCAAAGCGATTGCTGCATACGCTGATAAAGTAAAAGGTATGCTCGTTACGGAACTAAATGCCGGACAGATGATTGAAGATGTCCGTCTCGCTGTTAACGGTAAAGTAAAGGTAGAACATTTCGGACGTCTAGGTGGCATCGTTCCCGATCCGGATGAAATTGTAACTGCCTTGAAAGAAAAAATAATCAAATAACGAAACAATGAATCCCGATAAAATAAGAAACGTACTGAACATCCTATTTATGATATTGGCTGTTGCAGCCATCATCACCTACTTTGTAGCAAAAGATGATTTCAAAATGTTTATCTACGTATGCGGCGCGGCAATCTTTGTCAAGCTGATGGAGTTTTTTATACGGTTCACCAACAGATAAGGAGATGAAGTTATGACTAAAGAAGAAATAATCAAACCCGAGAATCTGGTTTACAAAAAACCGACTCTGATGAACGATAACGCCATGCACTACTGCCCGGGTTGCAGTCACGGTGTGGTACACAAACTCATTGCCGAAGTCATTGAGGAAATGGGTATGGAAGATAAAACTGTGGGAATTTCTCCGGTGGGATGTGCAGTGTTTGCCTATAACTATCTCGATATTGACTGGCAAGAAGCAGCACACGGACGTGCTCCTGCTGTGGCGACTGCTGTGAAACGCCTGTGGCCGGACCGCCTTGTTTTCACTTATCAGGGCGACGGTGACTTGGCTTGTATCGGTACAGCCGAAACAATCCACGCTTTGAACCGTGGTGAGAATATCACGATTATCTTTATCAATAATGCGATCTACGGTATGACAGGCGGCCAGATGGCACCGACTACACTAGTAGGCATGAAGAGCTCGACTTGTCCTTACGGACGTGACGTTGAACTTCACGGCTATCCATTGAAGATTACTGAAATCGCAGCCCAACTGGAAGGAACTGCTTACGTAACCCGTCAGTCCGTACAATCCGTACCGGCTATCCGTAAGGCTAAGAAGGCAATCCGCAAGGCTTTTGAGAACTCCATGAACGGTAAAGGTTCCAACCTGGTAGAAATCGTTTCCACTTGTAGTTCAGGCTGGAAGATGACTCCGGAGAAAGCGAACAAATGGATGGAAGAACACATGTTCCCATTCTATCCGCTGGGTGATTTAAAAGATAAAGAATAACGCTAAAAGTCAACAGAACAATGAAAGAAGAAATAATTATAGCAGGATTCGGTGGACAAGGCGTATTGTCTATGGGTAAGATTCTGGCATATTCCGGTTTGATGGAAGGCAAAGAAGTGACCTGGATGCCCGCTTATGGTCCCGAACAACGAGGTGGAACAGCCAACGTTACAGTTATTGTAAGCGATGACAAAATATCCTCACCGATTCTTAGTAAATACGACGCTGCCATCATTCTGAATCAGCCTTCACTCGAAAAGTTTGAAAGCAAAGTGAAACCCGGTGGTATCCTGATTTATGACGGTTACGGAATTATCAACCCTCCTACCCGTAAGGATATTAAGGTATATCGTATCGACGCAATGGATGCAGCCAACGAGATGAATAATGCCAAAGCATTCAACATGATCGTACTTGGCGGATTATTGAAGCTTCGCCCCATCGTAACGTTGGAGAATGTTATCAAAGGACTTAAGAAAACCCTGCCGGAACGTCACCATCACTTGATTCCTATGAACGAGGAAGCTATCAAAAAAGGTATGGAGTTAATCCGTGAGGTTTAATTAACAGATAATGTACAATGGATAATTGATAATTATTAGCTACGTATAGTACGTATGCAACATAATTTTCAATTATCCATTATCATTAAATCAATTAAAGTAAGTATCTTTGCCTCCAATTATGAGACGAATCTTACTATTATATATAATCTTTTCCGTTATAGGTTTGACAACTGTCCATGCACAGTTCGATAATGGTCGCCAGAGAGTGGACGAGAACGGATACGACCAATACGGTAACCAGGTGGACCCTGCCATGATTCCGGACAGACTGGATAGTGCAAATGTAGAAGTACAGGGGTTACCTCCGAAATTATATATGTGGCGTATTAATAATCAGTTGGGCGACCGGACTATCATCCCGGCGGATACTGCTTATCACCACTTCCAGAATTCAAATCTTACCGAAGGACTTACCGGACATTATAATTATCTGGCCAATATGGGTTCTCCCCGTATGTCACGCATCTTCTTTGAACGTCGTGATCCGGAACCGACTATCTTTATGGAGCCTTTCTCCAGTTTCTTTATTCGTCCTACGGAGTTCAATTTCACCAATAGTAACGTACCTTATACCAATCTGACGTATCATAAAGCCGGTAATAAAATAAACGGAGAAGAACGCTTTAAGTCTTATTTCTCTGTCAATGTAAACAAGAAGCTGGCTTTCGGTTTTAACATAGATTACTTGTACGGACGAGGATATTATAATAACCAAAATACGGCTTATTTCAATGCGGCAATTTTCGGTAGTTATATCGGCGACCGGTATCAGATGCAAGCCATCTACAGCAACAATTATCTCAAAACAAATGAAAACGGAGGTATTGAGGACGACCGATACATCACTGCTCCTGAAGAGATGGCACAAGGCCAAAGAGAATATGAATCAACCAATATCCCGACTGTATTAAGTGCAACGACCAACCGTAATCATGACTTTTATGTATTCCTGACCCAACGTTACAATCTGGGATTCAGCCGCGACATACCGCAGGCCGAAAATGATACGACTCCAGCCAAACAAGAATTTGTGCCGGTCACTAGTTTTATACATACCATTCAGGTAGAGCGTGCACGTCATAGCTTCAACTCTGATGATGACATGCGTGAAAAGAACTATTATCAAAACACCTATTTGGAACCGGATAATCCGATTGCCAGAGACAGTACTACCTATATGGGTATCAAGAATACCATAGGTATTGCTCTACTCGAAGGATTCAATAAATATGCCAAAGCCGGACTCACGGCATTTGCTTCCTATAAAATCAGCAAGTATACTCTTATGAATATGGAGGGGAATTCGTTGCCCGACAAATACAATGAAAATGAAATATTTGTTGGAGGCGAATTATCCAAACGTGAAGGAAATGTACTTCATTACCATGCCATTGGTGAAGTGGGACTCGCCGGAAAAGCAATCGGACAATTCAATGTGAAAGGAGATATCGACCTTAACTTTCCGTTATGGAAAGACACTGTGAGCCTTATAGCCCGTGGTGAAGTCAGCAATAAGCTTGCGCCTTTCTATATGCGTCATTATCATTCCAAACACTTCATGTGGGACAATGATATGGACAAAGAATTTCGTACCCGTATTGAAGGAGAATTAAGCATTGCACGTTGGAGAACACGCTTGAAAGCAGGAGTTGAAAACATAAAGAATTACACTTATTTCAACCAACAAGCAGTGCCGGAACAGAAAAGCGGAAGTATACAGGTGTTGTCAGCAAGTCTTAATCAGGACTTCAAATTGGGAATCTTCCATTTAGATAATGAAGTAACCTGGCAAAAGTCCAGCGACCAGACCGTATTGCCTTTGCCTGATCTTTCGCTGTATCACAATTTCTATATGCAGTTCAAGCTGGCAAAGAAAGTGCTTAGTGTACAATTGGGTGCCGACGTGCGTTATTTCAGTAAATACAATGCACCCGCTTATATGCCGGCTATCCAAAACTTCTATTTGCAACCGGAAAATGACCAGGTAGAGATAGGAGGTTATCCGATCGTGAATGTATACGCAAACTTACATCTAAAGCGTACACGTTTCTATGTAATGATGTATCACGTGAATCAAGGTATGAGTAGCCCGAATTACTTCTTGGCTCCTCACTATCCTATCAACCCGCGTGTACTGAAATTCGGTCTTTCATGGAATTTCTATGATTAACAAAATCTATATGGCTTATGGTAACACGCCCCAAATTGAGACTGGCCAGATATTTAGTGCCCGTAATCATTGTATTGGCAATCATCTTTTCTATCCGCCAATGCGGTAATCAGGAAAAGCCGTCAGGACACCCGCGTGATTATGCAGCCATTGCCAAAGAAGGCATATTGCGTGTAGCGACTGAATATAACTCGATCAGTTTCTACGTGGACGGCGATACCGTTTCCGGTTTCCATTACGAGCTGATACAGGCTTTTGCCCATGACAAGGGATTGAAAACCGAAATAACACCCCTGATGAGTTTTGAAGAACGGCTGCAAGGATTAAGCGAAGGACGTTACGATGTAATTGCCTGCGGCATATTAGCTACCAGCGAACTGAAAGATTCTCTGCTCCTCACCTCTCCCATCACGCTCAACAAGCAAGTGCTCGTGCAACGGAAAGAAAACGGAGAAAACGACTCACTCTATATCCGTAGCCAGCTGGACTTGGCCGGGCGGACACTTCACGTAGTAAAAGGGTCTCCTTCTATTCTGCGTATTCAGAATCTAGGTAATGAAATCGGCGATACCATTTATATCAAAGAAATAGAGAAATACGGTTCCGAACAATTAATCTCAATGGTAGCTCATGGGGATATCGACTATGCCGTTTGTGACGAAAGCATCGCACGCGCGGCTGCCGATTCCATCCCGCAGATAGATATAAATACAGCCATCAGCTTTACACAATTCTACTCATGGGCAGTCAGCAAACAATCACCCGCTTTACTCGATAGTTTGAATGCATGGCTGGATAAATTCCAAAAGGAGAAAGAATACCAGAAGATTTATAAAAAGTACTATGATAAAGAATAACCTTATCATTTTACATATCAGAAGAAAACAATCAAAAACAGAATGTAAGATAGATATATTCATGTCTATTTCCAGAAATAAACTCCCAAAGACTTGACTTTCGCTTTCGAATGTTGTATCTTTACAGAGTTAATGATAAAGTAGTTTCAATTAAACTACATGCAAAGGAGGGAATCGCGATTCTCTCCTTTCTTTTTATCCAGCCGGGAAAAACCTCTCCCCGCCCCGACTTTTCCTTTCGCTTTGCCCGGTGGTTATGGTTCTTCAGCCGGAGGATCAGCAATGTTCACCTTGCTTCTTACCGAAATGAAGTATATATCCGCCTCAAACAGACGTTCTGTTTGCCTGAAACAGAGCCTCTGTTCCGATAAAACAGAGCTTCTGTTGAAACAAAACATAATGTCTGTTTTCCAACTGTCCCCGCTAAGTTAATAATCAATAAAGTTGCTCTTGACAAAAAATAGCTTTATCTTTGGGGTTTGTTAGAACAGACACAATAGGTATATTATATTATGAGTGAAAAGATTATCAAATGGGGCTTCATTGGTTGCGGAGAAGTAACCAAGACGAAAAGCGGTCCCGCTTTCCAGAAAGTAGAACATTCGGAAGTCGTAGCCGTGATGAGTCGTGACGGCGCGAAAGCGAAAGCGTATGCCAAAGAGAGAGGAATCAAGAAATGGTATGACGATGCACAGGAGCTGATAGATGATCCGGAAGTAAACGCTGTCTATATCGCCACTCCTCCTTCTTCACACGCTACGTATGCCATTATGTCCATGAAAGCGGGTAAACCGGCCTATATTGAGAAACCAATGGCGGTGACGTATGAAGAATGTACCCGAATCAACCGCATATCCAATGAAACGGGGGTTCCCTGTTTCGTAGCATACTACCGACGTTATCTTCCCTATTTCCAGAAAGTAAAGGAATTAGTAGAGAACGGGACGATCGGCAACGTTATCAATGTACAGATTCGTTTTGCCCAGCCGCCACGCGATCTGGATTACAATCGTGATAATCTTCCCTGGCGTGTGCAGGCTGATATTGCCGGCGGCGGCTACTTCTACGACCTTGCTCCGCATCAGATTGATTTGTTGCAGGATATGTTCGGTTGCATCCTCGAAGCAAGCGGTTACAAGAGTAATCGCGGCGGGCTTTATCCTGCCGAAGATACATTAAGCGCCTGTTTCCAATTTGACAACGGACTGGTGGGTAGTGGTTCCTGGTGCTTCGTAGCCCATGATTCTGCCCGCGAAGACCGCATAGAGATTATCGGTGACAAAGGAATGATTTGCTTCTCTGTCTTTACTTACGAACCTATCGGACTACATACCGAGAAAGGACGGGAAGAAATCTGTATCGGTAACCCGGAACACGTGCAACAGCCTCTTATCCAAGCAGTAGTAGACCACTTATTGGGTAAGTCGGTTTGCTCTTGCGATGGCGAAAGCGCAACGTTGACTAACTGGGTAATGGACAAGATCTTAGGTAAGCTATAACCCTAAAAAAAGCAAAAAAAAGTTCCTTCTTTTTCCGGATTCTGTCGGTATTGTTAAAAAAAATAATAAGGACATTCCATTGTATATTGTTAGTTTTTTCTATCTTTGTAGAAAGAAGCAAAGAAGAAATGAAACTAACAATATATTTTTTGTGCCATGACTAAAGAAGCTTTAATGAGAAAAGCGATCGAGCTTTCAAAAGAGAATGTTGAAAATGGTGGAGGTCCTTTCGGTGCTGTGATTGCCACGAAAGACGGAGAAATAGTTGCAACAGGAGTTAATCGTGTCACTGCATCTTGTGATCCTACGGCTCACGCCGAGGTGAGCGCTATACGTGCCGCAGCTGCCAAACTCGGAACATTTGATCTTAGCGGATACGAAATCTATACTTCCTGCGAACCTTGCCCCATGTGCCTAGGTGCTATTTATTGGGCACGCCTGGACAAGATGTACTATGGAAACAACAAGACCGATGCCAAGAACATCGGCTTCAACGACTCTTTTATCTATGACGAACTGCAACTGAAACCTGAAGACAGAAAGCTGCCTTCCGAAATCCTACTACATAATGAAGCCCTTACTGCCTTCAAAGCCTGGGTGGCCAAAGAAGACAGAGTAGAATATTAGAAAACCTCTCACTATTATTAACCTATTAATTACCCTCAAATGAAAAGAAAAAGCCTTTTATTTGTTATGGCATCAGTATGCCTGTTCAGTTGTCAACAGCAAGAAGAACTGCAAGATCCCAGTAAAGGAGTGATCGACTTTTCTACTTCTATTGACCAAAGTATCAACAATGCTCTTACCCGTAACAGCAGTAGTCTGACACTTCCGTTAAAAAGCAATTTCGCCGCCGGAGATGTCATCTCCATGTCCATTGCCGAGCAGGATTATCATCCGTTTGCCATAGGCATGGATAGCCAAACCTGGAACGAAGCAGGCACCGATTCGGAAACGGTTACTTTCTATGCTCATTACCCTGAATTGACCAACGAAGCTGCTACTACCAGATCATTGAGCAGCCGCTATCGTGAAATCAAGGGTGGCTTAGAATATTTGTTCGGTACAGCCCAAGCCAACAAAGGTTCTAAGAATGTTGCTCTTACATTCAAGAGAATGACAACGCCCGTCGTTCTGCTCGACGAGAACAACCAGCCGTACGAAGGTAGAGCAATCGTTAAACTGTTCTTGAAGAACAAAGGTGTACAGGACCTGTTCAGCGGTAAAATCGAAGCTGACCCCAATGCAAAACCGGAATACATTGATATCCGGAAAGTATCTGAAGGTATCTTGACTAACTTGATTCCACAGATCATCAAAGCCGGCGAGAAAATAGGAACGGTTATCCTGGAGGACGGTAAAGAAGAACCTATCATCGCAGAGGAGGACATTACCATAGAAGCCGGAACTCCTGTAGCAGTAAAAATGTACGCAAGACGCGGAATCATTGACGAACGAACTCCACTATTCAGATAAGACTGAAGAATAAAAAGTGATACTAATAAAAATCCCCGGAACCGCTGTAGACACTCAGCATTCCAGGGATTTTTTACACACAAAAGTTATTATTGAAATTGAAAACTGTCTTTTTTAGGTTAGAAACGCATACCTAAAGTAAGAACCACTTTATGGTTGTTGTTCGTCACTTTCGTTCCAGGTAAATCTAAACTATCAAAAGCATAGAATGTTTCTTTATAAGTATTATACATATATGCCATGTCTACATAGAAACTTTCACCACGATAGCCACAACCCAATGTATAATTATTAGTAGCACCCGGATTAGAGAACTCCGTATCAGTACGCATTGAATTTACAGGAAGATACTTAAAAGCATCTGATTTCAAAGGAGCAGTAATATGATTATATCCTAAACGGAATGCAAATTCCGGTGCTAACTTAAATTCAGCTCCAACACGAAGTGTATGAACTGCCTTCATCATTGCTTTAATGTCTGCAGTCTGTCCCAATTCATATCCGTCCGGATCTTTCATTTTAGCTGAAGTGCGGTCTGAATATTCATACTCAACTCCCAATGCTACAGAAGAACCAATAGTATATCCCATACTTGCATTAAACTTCCACGGAGTAATTAACTTATATTCATATTCTCCTTCAGTATCATTTCCACGAGCATCATAAGGTTTGGTAATATCATTTAAATCTTCACTCAAGTCGAAACGAAGATAAGCAGTATTCCGCTCCTTTAAACTAAAAAAAGTCGGAGTATGTACAGCAGCACCAATACGGAATGAGGACGACTCAAAAGGACGAAGAATAAAACCAAGTTTAAAATCAACTCCGCTACCATCTACCCAAAAATCATTTCCTAAAGTATATCCTCCGTGACCGTTTCCGTCCTTATCAGTAAAGTCTTCATTATATTCACTAGTCCTGTCATAGTTTACACTATAAAGTCCTAATGTGGCTCCAACATAAAAACGATCATAAAAATTCAGTGCACCATTCAAATCAAAAGAATGGATACCTCCACTTTCTTTCGAACGATAAGACTGGCTCACAGCATCTCCTGCCTGAAAATAGGGTTCATATCCCTCAAAAGGAGGATCTGCATCCGGATTCTCCGGATCTACTTTCCCATAAACTGGATTCACTAAATGTGCATTATATCCCATAATACCCAACCAAGGCAATTCAGGATTCTGAAAAGCATCATCGCTCCTCAAAGCAGCTTCCGTGAACGGATCAAAGTCTCCGTATGAATCAAAGTTCACCATATTAGCCATCTGAACTGTTTGAGAAGTATTGAATACTCCACTCACCAGCATACTTCTATTGAAGGACTTCATTTTGCGATAATTGAAACCAAAGTTGGCAAATCTCAAAGCAGTTGTATTTCCTATTTTTGTAGAGAATACAAATCCGGCATTATCGAATGAACCATGGAACTTGTCAAGACTCGCTCCATTAGCTTTTGTTCCTGTATTATCAAAGCCAAACGACACCATAACATCATTACTGCGATAAATTCCGATACCGGCAGGATTGGTTCCCATAGTGGTTATATCTCCACCTAAAGCTCCCATGGCACCGCCCATACCTACAAAGCGGGCAGTTCCATTTAAATCACTTCCCATCCATCGATTTGCATCATAGATAGTTGTTTGAGCATTTAGAAATCCTACACTTATCAAAAGAATACAAATCGCTAATATTCTATTACTTTTCATAATCAATCTCTTTTGAAATTATAAACTATCTTCTATAGCTACCACCAGAACTACGTGAAGAACCACCACCGCCGCTACTACGTGAAGAACTGCCACTGCTGCCAGAACTACGAGAATAACTACCGCTACTACCTGATGAATAGCTACTTCCACTACTTCTTGAATAACTACCTGAATTAGAAGAGCGGGATGATGATCTGTCAGGCGTATAACTTCTTGATGGAGAAGTGGAACTTCCACGTGAATAGCTACTACTGCTACGGCTACTATTTGTTCCGGAACTTCGCGTCGAACTATTACTTCTATTATAAGAGGAACCAGAATTGCGTGTACTAGTACCAGAAGTACGTGTACTGCTTGGACGTGTATACGTTTCTGTATTTCTACGAGAGTATGAACTTCCTGAACGAACAGAGCTATTGCTACCGCTACGAGTATAATCGCGAGTACCTACAACTCTGCTATTTGTACCTGTACTACCTGAACGGCGAACACTTTGTCCAACAGAAGAATTAGCAGGTCTGGTAGTTGATGAACCGACACCTCTTCTGTAAGAAGTAGAATTATAATTTCTCGAACCAGAATAATAGGAACGATTATTACCATTAATCACACTACGTCCGGCATAATAAGGTCTTCCACCTCCGCCCCAGCCCCAGCTAGGACCACCATGCCAGTGGTGATGATGTCCCCAATATCCGCCGCCATACCAGGATTCTACGGCTAATACACCACCTTCTTTATCTCCGCTGTTCCACTTATCTACCGGATCTCCGATTTTCGTTGCACCTACTTCATTGGCAATTCCTTCTGCACCATTGTCAGAGTTTAGTATCATTGCAACAGATTGTTTGATATTGCTTATAGAGTAAGTTCCGTTAGGTGCTTTCATTGCATCTTTATAGGCACCGTTCTCCAGATTTTTACCTTCTGTCCAACCTTTTAACAAAAGCTCTGTGTCTTTTGACATACGTCCGACAACAGCCTTGAGGTATCCTATTTTATTAGCATCCAGGTCTGTGATTTTTTTTGCTTCACCATCCTCAAACAATAAATATTCGGCAGTATGGAAACCACGCAAGTTCTGTGGTGCATCGGCTGGTGCATCATCACCGTCGTCTACGTCTCCTCCGACAGCGTCTTCCCAATTTCCGGACTGTAGAATTGCATCAATACCTCCTTTATCCAAAGGCCAGCTATCCAGACTAGGATCGAGCTTATTCAAATCTGCCGGACCATATAGAAAAGCTTCACTTTTTTCCCAGGGTTTACGTGCTGCAACCCAAGCGTCTGCTGCATTGGCTACATCATTATCACTGGAGGACGTTGATAACTTTTGTACTGCCGTGTTTAATGCGGTTACTTTATTGTACATATCTTGATAAGTAGGAATCACTACATCATCTACATACGTTGCAACCGCAGCCTTTAATTCATCATCTGTTGCAGTGCCACTGTCCGGGGTATTAAAACCCGCAAATGGGTTGGGTGAAACATCTTCTTTTTTAGAATCTTCACTACAAGAGGTCATCGCCATACATACTCCCATTGCCATTATAGGCAGAAATTTCCATGTTTTCATTTTCATTGCTATTAAAAATTATATTTATTTTTTGATAAACCAACCAATATAGGCTATGCCTA
>OOAM01001880.1_pt1 | contig 12116 bp, 10 predicted proteins | sample 1671131 | NCBI WGS metagenome assembly OOAM01 (sample SAMN06348125, study PRJEB24527) | human gut metagenome | biome: human gut; feature: ankylosing spondylitis patient; material: feces | host: Homo sapiens | place: China | collected 2015-10 | reverse complement strand
CTCAGCTGGGAGAGCATCTGCCTTACAAGCAGAGGGTCATAGGTTCGAGCCCTATTGGTCCCATATAACTCTGCCGGCGTGGCGGAATTGGCAGACGCACAGGACTTAAAATCCTGCGAGGGTTAAACTTCGTACCGGTTCGATTCCGGTCGCCGGCAGTATCGGGAACAGTTTTTAACTGTTCCCGATTTTGCGTTATACGGACGTATTTGCAGCGTTGGTTTATATCAGGATATAGAAATCCTGTCATAAACCGGCGCTTCTTTTGCATATAATACAAAGCAAAGGAGTGAAAACATGTCTGCATATCATCGGTTAATATCATATATCTATGCATACGAGGGCGGAATCAAAGGGAAAAATACGGGATTTGCGAAATTGGAGACACGGGGAACTTCCTGCCGGATTCAGGTCAGCGTCCGCCGTGTCTTTGCGGGCGGCAGCCCGATCGGCGTATACCTTCTGGCAGGGCAGGAGGAGATCCGTATCGGCACCCTGTTTGTCCGTGGCGGAAATGGGGAGTTCCGTGCCGTCGTCAATTGTGAAAATATTGAAGGAAGCGGCTGCAATATGGAAGAGTGCTGTGGTCTGACTCTTCATGAGACGGACAGCGCATGGCGTGCCTATACGACGATCTGGGAAGATGCCGTCGCGCATGCGGCAGAGGTTGAGCTGGCGGATGTGACTGCTGAGAAAGTGCGGGAGCAGGAAGCAGAGAAGGAAGAGGCAACGCGGAAACAGACAGAGAGGGCGCAGGAGGCAGAGGGCCAGAATGCGGAAGAGGTTCCAGATATCTCAGAAACATCCGATCATCAAGAGGCAGAAATTGTTCAGGAAGCGCAAACGGAAACACCGCAAGAAAGTTCTCAGGAATCCACTCAGGAAGCGCAAACGGAAACACCGCAGGAAAGTTTTCAGGAATCCAATCAGGAAGTGCAAACGGAGACACCGAAGGAAAGTTTTCAGGAATCCTATCAGGAAGCGCAGACAGAGGCGCGGCGGAAAGATTCTCAAGAATCCACCCGGGAAGTCCGGAAAGAGGCGCTTCCAGATTCTCCACCAGACCATCAAGAGGCATTTCAGTCAGACTCTCAAAATCAAAAACAATCGCAACCAGATTCTTCCAAGGAATCTCCCAAAGAAGATCCCGCCGAGTCCCTCTGGAACCGTCTGCGTGCTGCCTATCCCAAAGTAACCGCCTTCGAATGCTCCGACGGCTGCGAGATTCTGGTAATCAAACCGCAGGATATCGGGCTTCTGCCGCGGGAAAACTGGGTGTATGGAAATAACAGCTTTCTTCTGCACGGTTACTACAACTACCGATATCTGATTCTGGCGAGGCTGGGGAAATCTGGCGAACGGGGGCGCTACATTCTGGGCGTGCCGGGACATTATGGAAACAATGAAAAATATATGGCGGCGATGTTCGGCTTTGACCGCTTTGTCCGTTCTACCCGCCAGCCGCCGCGCGACAGCCGGTTCGGGTATTGGTATACGGATTTGAATTTTACATAAAAGCCGGTCGATCCTTTTAGAGAACTCTTGACAAAGGATAGCTTTTCTGGGTAGGATGGACACGGGTCAAATGCTTTCAGGTGTTTGGTTGGTAGCGGATCAAACTTGTCGGGAAACTGGGATAAGGATGTCTGTTGTTGGAAGCGGATGAATTTGAACGGAGGAAAAAACAGTGGCAGCAAAATTGACACGGGAAGAGAAATATATGAAAGCGGCGATCCGCGAGGCGAAGAAAGCCTGGGCGCTCGGAGAAGTGCCGATCGGCTGCGTGATCGTGTATGAGGACAAAATCATCGGCAGGGGTTACAACCGCCGGATGGTCGATCATAGCGCGCTGGCACATGCGGAGATCGCGGCAATCAAAAAAGCGTGCAAGCGCATGGGCGACTGGCGCCTGGAAGAATGCGAGCTGTACGTGACGCTGGAACCGTGCCCGATGTGCGCAGGGGCGATCGTGCAGGCGCGGATTCCGAAAGTTTACATCGGTTCCATGAACCCGAAAGCCGGCTGCGCCGGTTCGGTACTGAATCTTCTGGATGAAAAAGGATTCAATCATCAGGTGGAGACAGAAGAAGGACTTTTGGGCGAGGAATGTTCGATGATGTTGAAAGAATTTTTCAAAGAATTGCGTGAAAAGAGAAAAAAGAAGAAAGAAGAAAAAGCTGGTGAATGATTTCCACCAGCTTTTTGCATTCCATATTTCCCATTCAAACCGAAAAATACAGTCCTTATTTGATTACGTGGATCCAGCCCTCCGGAGCTTTGATGTGACCCATCTGGATGCCGGTCAGTGTCTCGTAGAGTTTCTGGGTAACCGGACCCATCTTCTCCATACCTGCCGGGAAGCAGATTTCCTTGCCGTGGTCAACGATCTTGCCAACCGGGGAGATAACAGCTGCGGTACCGCACAGGCCGCACTCTGCGAAATCTTTTACTTCGTCTAAGTATACTTCACGCTCTTCGGTCTCCATGCCAAGGTAATCTCTTGCAACCTGCAGGATAGAACGGCGTGTGATAGACGGAAGGATGCTGTTGGACTTCGGAGTTACCAGCTTGCCGTCTTTGGTGATAAAGATAACGTTTGCGCCGCCGGTCTCCTCGATCTTGGTACGTGTCTGCGGATCCAGGTAGATGTTCTCATCGAAACCGTTCTTATGAGCATCGACGATCGCATGCAGGCTCATCGCATAGTTTAATCCGGCTTTGATGTGACCGGTTCCGTGAGGTGCTGCACGGTCGAAATCGCTGACGCGGATGGTGATCGGTTTAGCGCCGCCCTTGAAGTACGGGCCAACCGGTGTACAGAATACGCGGAACTGATAGATGTTTGCCGGTTTAACGCCGATAATGGAATCATAACCGAACATATACGGGCGGATGTACAGGGTTGCACCGGAACCATACGGCGGTACGAATGCTGCGTTGGCTTCTACTACTTTTGTGATGGCGTCTACGAAGCGCTCCTTCGGGAATGGCGGCATTTCAAGACCTTTTGCGGAATTCTCCATACGCTCGCCGTTTAAGTCAGGACGGAACGTAACGATATGGCCGTCCTCGGTCGTATACGCTTTCAGACCCTCGAAGCAAGTCTGTGCATACTGCAGAACACAGGCACATTCATTCAAGGTAATATTCGGGTCGGAGGTAAGGACGCCTTCGTCCCAGGAACCATTCTGGTACATGGAAACATAGCGGTAATCCGTTGGCATATAGCCGAAACCGATGTTGCTCCAGTCGATATTTTTCTTTTCCATAATCGTTGCTCCAATCTTACAGAATTTTATGATTTAGTAACTGTTTGACTTTTTGCAGTCGCTAGATTTATACCTATTATAATGATTTCTTTCTTCTGTTGCAAGATTCTGGGATAAAAAATGATAAAAAAACAATAAAATGTATTCTTGTGTATTTTTATACAATGCTTGTTAGTCAAGCTCCGGCTTGACAAAACGGCGGCTGCCATGTATACTAAACAGGCTGACGGTCTGCAAGTCATTCCGTCATATAAGATCAAGTCATAAAGTTTCCGCACAGCCGGGGAGTTAGCGGTGCCCTGTACCTGCAATCCGCTATAGCAGGGGTGTTGTCCGACCGAGGGCGTTTTTACTGTGGGGCTGCCCCTGAAAAGTGGCGTTGAAGTCTGGGTCTTGCGCAACAGAAATCTGTGAACCGTGTCAGGGCAGGAATGCAGCAGCACTAAGCAGAAGCTTCTGTGTGCCGCAAGGCAGCCTGGACCGAGTTAACTGTCAGGGTAACGTCCATGGCATACGTTCGAAGCCGGGCGTGCGGATTTTTTTATTTCATAGGAAATTGCTTCCTATGAAATAAAAAATAGAAAATAATAGATACAGAAACAAGCATTTTTGCAGGTGTGTGAATATAGCCGGGATATGTGGAATTTGATTTGCCAAGGGGTAGGAATACCGTGCCGGAGCAGATTAAAAGCGCGTATCCCGGTATTTTTATGTCTATGATATTTGTAAGGAATTTTTTCTTGCCCGCGGGATATGATTGTATTATAATTACAAAATGGGTGTAGTTTATCCTGATATGGGGGTTGTTGGAAACTTAGAATAAGGGTAACTGTGAAGGTACTGGACGGTTATGAAGAAAGGGAAAACGCTCATGAGAAGAATCGGTATGTTAACCAGCGGCGGCGACTGCCAGAGCTTAAATGCGACGATGCGAGGCGTGGCAAAATCGCTGTACAAGATGTTCGATGACATAGAGATAGTTGGATTTGAAGACGGCTATAAAGGTCTTATGTATGCAGACTACCGGATTATGAAACAGTCGGATTTTTCCGGGATTCTGACACGCGGAGGTACGATTCTGGGAACTTCCAGACAGCCTTTCAAGCTGATGCGGACGCCGGACGAGAACGGTCTGGATAAAGTGGAAGCGATGAAACACACCTATTACAAGCTGAAACTGGAATGCCTCGTCATTTTAGGCGGCAACGGCAGCCAGAAGACGGCAAATCTGCTGCGGGAGGAAGGACTCAATATCGTTTCTCTTCCGAAGACCATAGACAACGATCTCTGGGGCAGCGATCTTACGTTTGGATTTCATAGTGCGGTTGATGTAGCGACCAATGCCATCGACTGTATTCATACGACGGCGGCGTCTCATGGCAGAGTCTTCATCGTGGAGATCATGGGGCACAAGGTGGGATGGCTGGCGCTCTATGCAGGCATCGCGGGCGGAGCTGACATCATTCTCCTGCCGGAGATCCCGTATGATATTGATGTGGTGGTAAATGCGATCCGCAGCCGTACTAAAAATGGCAAGAATTTCACGATTCTGGCGGTCGCAGAGGGCGCGATTTCCAAGGAAAATGCAGCCCTGACCAAGAAAGAATTAAAAGAAAAAAAGAAAAATGGACCGGTTTATCCGTCGGTCGCTTACGAGCTGGGCGCCCAGATTTCCGAGCGGACGGGGCAGGAGATCCGTGTGACGGTTCCGGGGCATATGCAGCGCGGAGGCGAGCCGTGCCCGTATGACCGCGTGATTGCGACGCGCCTCGGCGCGGAGGCAGCAGAGATGATCCGCCGCAAAGAATACGGCTATATGGTCGCTTTAAACAACAATAAGATTGAAAAAATTCCGCTCGCGGACATTGCCGGTAAATTAAAGATGGTCGATCCGAAGAGCGATATTATCCGGGAAGCTAAGGATGTAGGCATCAGCTTCGGCGACGAATAGTAAGGAAGTAGTAGTTTATGTCATATACAGCACTGTACAGAAAATGGCGTCCGACGTCCTTTGAAGAGGTCCGGGGTCAGGACCATATCGTAAAGACCTTGAAAAATCAGATCAACTCCGGGCGGATCGGGCACGCGTACCTCTTCTGCGGGACGCGCGGAACCGGTAAGACGAGTATTGCCAAGATCTTTGCACGGGCAGTCAACTGTGAACATCCGGTGGACGGCAGCCCCTGCGGCGAGTGCAGTATGTGCCGCCAGATTGCGGCAGGAGCTTCCCTCAATGTGGTGGAGATCGATGCGGCATCCAACAATGGTGTGGAAAATATCCGCGATATCCGGGAGCAGGTGCAGTACCCGCCGACGGATGGGCGCTACCGCGTCTACATCATTGACGAGGTTCATATGCTTTCGATCGGCGCGTTCAATGCGCTCTTAAAGACGCTGGAAGAACCGCCGTCCTACGTTATATTTATCTTGGCGACGACGGAGGTCCACAAGATCCCGATCACGATCCTGTCCCGGTGCCAGAGATATGATTTCAAGCGGATCTCGATCGATACCATCGCGGGACGGCTGGCGGAGCTGACGCAGGCGGAGCAGATCGATGTAGACGATCGGGCACTTAGGTATGTGGCACGTGCGGCGGATGGCTCGATGCGAGATGCGTTAAGTCTTCTCGATCAGTGCGTGGCGTTCCATTTCGGGGAAAAGCTGACGTATGACAATGTGCTCGAGGTGTTGGGCGCGGTCGATAACCGCGTGTTCAGCAAGCTGTTTCAGGCGGTGCTTGCAAGTGATACGAAGGCGTGCATCCGTGAGATTGAGGAAATGATCATCCAGGGGCGCGATCTTTCGCAGCTCGTCAACGATTTCGTCTGGTATATGCGAAATCTCCTGATTGCCAAGACGACCGACGAACCGGGCGATATGCTCGATATGTCGGAGGAAAATCTGGCAGTTTTAAAGGAAGAGGCGGCAGGCGTTGATACGGAAACGCTGATGCGTTACATCCGTATTTTCTCGGAACTTTCCGGGCAGCTGCGCTACGCGTCGCAGAAGCGGATTCTGGTGGAGATTGCCTTTATCAAGCTGACGACGCCGTCGATGGAACAGAATCTTGATTCCATTTTACAGCGGATTACGCTATTAGAGCAGAAAATGCAGGAAATGCCGGACAATCTACAGAAACTGGCGTCCCTTGCACCGGCAGCGGGGCAGGCGGCATCCTCCAAAACGGCTGTGGTGGAAACGCCGCCTGAGCCGAAGACGGTATCCCTTCCGCCGGCACAGTACGAAGATCTGATGCTGATGCGGAAAGAATGGGGACGGATTGCGTCCCTGAGCCAGCTTGTGGGTTCGATTAGACTCAGTCTTCCCAAGACAAGTGTAGAACCGGCGGGCGAAGGCTGCCTTTGCATTGTGTGTACAGATGAAAATACGTTTGGAATTATCAATCGGGAGCCTGAGCTTAAGAATTTGCAGGAAGTAGTGCAAGAAAAATACAAAAAGACTCTGCAATTTAAAGTCCGTTTAGAATCATCTGCTGTGCCGCAAAGAACGGTTTATGTCAGTGATGAGGATTTAAAGAATGCAATCCATACCGATGTGATTGTCGAAGAGGATGATTCAGTGTAGTGGAGCTTGCCAAAGATGAGCCTTGTTTTGTAATGCAAGAAGCTATGATTAAATGCAGATAAATGATATTAGTGGGTTTATATGATATATAGAACCGGCTGCAATCGGCAGCCAGTCTGAATATAAATAAAAAGAAGTGAAAGAGAGGAATGACACCATGGCAAAACGTGGCGGTTTCCCAGGCGGTATGCCGGGCAATATGAATAATTTAATGAAGCAGGCGCAGAGAATGCAGCGCCAGATGGAAGAGAAGCAGAAAGAGCTGGAGGAGAAGCAGTACAGCGCATCCGCAGGCGGCGGCGCTGTAACCGTGACCGTATCTGGTAAAAAAGAGGTTCTTTCCGTGAAACTATCTGAGGAAGTAGTGGATCCGGATGATATCGAGATGTTAGAGGATCTGATCGTGGCGGCGACCAACGAGGCATTCCGCCAGGCGGAAGAGGACAGCAGCCAGATGATGTCCCAGTTGACCGGTGGCCTTGGCGGTCTGGGAGGCGGATTCCCGTTTTAAGCGATGGATTATTACAGCAGTCAGATTAGCAAGCTAATCGAAGAATTGTCAAAACTTCCCGGAATCGGAAGTAAATCGGCGCAGCGTCTTGCATTTCATATCATCAATATGCCGGAAGAACAGGTCAGGCACTTGTCCGGCGCGATTCTGGAAGCCAAGCAGAATGTGCGTTACTGCAAGGAGTGCTGCACATTGACTGATAAGGAACTGTGCCCGATCTGCAGCAGCGACCGGCGTGATCATGAGACGATCATGGTGGTGGAAAATACGCGCGATCTGGCGGCATATGAAAAGACAGGAAAATACAACGGGGTCTATCATGTGCTGCATGGGGCGATCTCCCCGATGCTGGGGATCGGGCCGGGCGACATCCGGCTCAAGGAGCTGATGACTCGCCTGCAGAAAGAGGAGGTTCGTGAGGTCATTATCGCAACCAATTCAAGCCTGGAGGGCGAGACGACTGCGATGTATTTGAGCAAGCTGATTAAGCCGACAGGGATCCGGGTGACGCGAATCGCCAGCGGCGTTCCGGTCGGGGGCGACTTGGAATATATTGATGAGGTAACGCTTCTGCGCGCGCTGGATGGGCGTACAGAGCTGTAGCCGGTGAGCAAATAAAACGTTACTGGGCACGTATGTGTGAACAGTAACAATAAAACTTCTGCCGCGGCAGGAAGTTAGGAGATGCATAAGATGGATAAATACGAGTTTAACATCAAGGTAGAGCAGATTAAGAAACTGGTTAACAAGGGAGATTTCGAGACGGCGATGAAGATCGCCGATACCATCGACTGGCGTCGTGTACGCAGCACCAGCCTGCTTACGATGATTTCCCAGATTTATGAGAAAAATGCAGAGTATCAGGATGCCAAGGATATTTTATTGCTGGCATATGAGAGAGCGCCGCTTGGAAAGGGGCTTTTATATAAGCTGACTGACCTTGCATTGCGTGAAAATAATATTCAGGAGGCAGAGGCATATTACCGGGAGTTCTGTGAGCTGTCCGGTGATGACCCGCGCCAGTACCTGCTTCGTTTCCTGATTCTGGAGGCGAAGGATGCGCCGTTAGAGCAGCAGATCAATTCTCTGGAGAGATATTGTCAGGAAGAGCTGGATGAGAAATGGCTGTACCACCTGGCAGAGCTTTATCATCAGGCGAACCAGGCGGACGACTGTGTGCGGATCTGCGACAAGATCATGCTGATGTTCGGTCTTGGCAAATATGTGGACAAGGCAATGGAACTGAAACTTCAGTATGCGCCGCTGACGAAATATCAGATGGATCTGGTGGAAAACCGCGAGAAGTACGAAGAGAAGCTGCGTGCGGTGGAAGAAGAGTACAAGAACGGTACATACCGCAAGCCGGAGCCGGAAGGAGAGTATCTGGATACGGATGAGCCGGAGGCAGAGCTGGACGACGAACCGGAGAACGAACCGGAGGGACAGCCAGAGCAGGCAGAACCAGAAGAGAAGGCAGGAAAACCGAAAGCTGAGACAAAACCGGCGGACGAGAAAGTAGAAAAGGCTGCGCTGGACGAGGATGTAGTAGCAAGCCTTCATGAAGCACAGGCGGAAGAAGCGCTGGCAAAAGAAGTGTCCAAGATTAAGCCTTACGATGAGGAAGAGGGCGCATCCGAAGGGGAGACACGTGTTTTCAGAAATGTCCGCGACCTGGAACCGGCAGAGGCAGAGGAAAAGAGCGAGGAAGCTCCGATTCATGAATTTGAAGAGGAAGAGGAAACCATAGTGGAAGACTGGGATTTCGAACCGGAAGAGGAAGAAGAGGAGATCAAGGAATCGAATCATCTGATGATCGAGGCGGAAGATCCGGCAGCCGGTCTTGCGATGGCACTTGATTCCCTGAAAAAGATTCACCGCGAGCTGGGGACCAAGCATCCGGTTGCCAAGATCAGCGGCGCAAACCTTTCCCATCGCGGCATCGCATCGGTGGCGGAGCGCCTGGCAGGCAAGGATCTGGTGGTCGAGCATGCAGCCGATCTGGACGATTTGACGGTGGAAGAGCTGGAAGAACTGATGACACAGGATGAAACCGGCATGGTCGTTGTTCTGATTGATACGCAGGCACGTTTAGAGCAGATGCACCGCGCATATCCGGCATTAGCAGTGCGTTTCCAGTATATCGGCTGTGAAAACCAGAAAGACGATGCAGCGAAGCTGGCACAGGCGCGCGAGGAAGAGCTGAAACGCCAGCAGGCGCAGCAGGAAGCAGAAGCAGCCAGAAAACGCCAGGCAGAGCGTGAAGCGGAGATCCGCCGTCAGGCAGAAAAAGAGGCAGAGGAAAAACGCAGACAGCAGGAAGCAGCAGCCCGCCGTGAGGAAGAAGAGCGCGCCAAGGCAGAAGCACAGGCGCTGGCAGCCAAAGAGGCAGAAGAAGCGCGTAAAGCGGAGGAAGATCGCCGTCTGGCAGAGCGGCAGAGAGAAGAACTGCGCCGTCAGGAAGAGGCAAGACGCGATGACGAGCCGGAGTATGAAGACGAAGAAGATCGCTACGAGAAGGACGAGTATGAGCCGGAGGATGATTATGCGCGTGGCGGCTATCGTGATGATTATAAGGACGATTACAAAGATAGCTATAAAGACGAACGCGAGGACGACGAGTATTCCAATTATCCAGAGGATGAGCCGGAAGAGAAAACGTCCAAAAAGTCCGGCGATATGGATGTTGAGGAGTTTGTTCAGTATGCCTGCAAATATGCATCGGAGATCGACTGCAGTATTTCGGGAAAGAGCATGCTGGCTCTGTACGAGCGCGCTGAGATGATGGAGGAGGACGGAGAACCGCTTACCAAGACAAGTGCCGAAGATTTGATCGAGGAAGCTGCAGATAAGGCGGAGAAGAAATCCTTCAGCGGACTGTTCTCATCGAAATATGATAAGGATGGACTTCTGATTCTGAAAGAGAAACATTTCTTTGATTAATTAAAACAATTCGAGAAATTTTAAAATTAAAACTAATTAGTAAAAGAGAGCGCTGCGGGGGAATGCTTCCCGGCAGCGTTTTCTGGTAGTGGACAGTAAAAAGAGATACGGGAGAGAAAGATGGGAACACGGTTAATAGCCCTCGATTTAGATGGGACACTGTTAAATGAAAAAATGCACGTGTCGGAAAAAACAAGACAGGTGATGGAACTGTGCGCGCAGCGGGGAATTGAGATTGTCCCGGCGACCGGGCGCGCGCTCCCGGCAGTGCCAGAGGAGGTTTTGAGCCTGCCGGGCGTCCACTATGGCATATTTACAAATGGGGCGGTCGTACGGGGTTTCGGGAAAAATACCTGGGTGTCGGAAAGCTGCCTGAGCTGGGAAGAGACGATCCGGGTGATTGAGGTGCTGCGCCGGCATCCGGTTATTTACGATATGTATGTATCGGAGGGCGGCGTCAGCGAGATGCGATTGCTGGCACAGCTGGAAGAATACGGGATACCGGAACGTGAATGCGCCTATATCCGGGCGACGCGCCGGGCAGTTACTGACATGGTGGAGTATCTGCGGGAGAAAAAATGCCCGGTGCAGAAGATGAATTTAAATTTTAAGGACCGGGAGAGCAAGCAGGCAGTCCGGGCAAAGCTGGAAGCGATGCCGGAGGTTCTGGTGACCTCCTCGCTTCCGTGGAATCTGGAACTCAACGCGGCGGGCATCACAAAGGGGAGCGGGCTGCGGAATCTCTGTCAGTATCTGGAAATTGAAGCGGAGGAGACGATGGCATTTGGAGACGGCGAAAACGACTGGCCCATGCTGGAGGCAGCAGGAATCGGCGTGGCGATGGAAAATGGCGCCCCATTTTTAAAGGAACGCGCAGACCGGATTGCCGCTTCGAACCGGGAAGAGGGCGTAGCGGAGGCGATCAGACAATGGGTGCTTATATAAAAGAAAACTGGCTGTTCGTGGTGGTGGCAGTCTATCTGGTTTCCATGGTACTGTACGGGCATTACCGCGGATTTGTCCGCCTGGCAGTCTCGGCCGTTTCCTTGGTGCTGTCGCTGGGGGTGGTTCATTTTGGTGCGCCGTCTGTCGCGAATCTGCTTCGCAGCAATGAGGTGGTCTATCAGGCGGTGGAGGACAGCGTGACGAAATTTATCCAAAAGGACGATGAGGCGGAAAATGAGGCAGCTGACGCGGCGCCGCCATCCGTACAGCGCAGTATTATTGAAGAAATGGAGCTTCCGGAACAGTTAAAGGATGCGCTTCTGGAGAATAATAACAGCGAAGTTTACGAGGCGCTGGGTGTAAGCAGCTTTACCCACTACGTCAGCCGTTATCTGGCAAACAGCCTGATCAATATTATAAGTTTTTTTCTGCTGTTTGCAGCCGTGTTCGGCGGACTGCGTGTTCTGTCCGTATCGCTCAATGTGGTCTCCCGGCTGCCGATCATATCGGGGCTGAACCGTCTGGCAGGTGCCGTGCTGGGGGGTGCGGAAGGGATCTTTTTCGTCTGGATTGCAGCACTGCTTATTACACTGTTCTCGGCAACGGCGATTGGTGAACTTTTCCTGAACCAGATAGAAAGCAATATCTGGCTGACCTGGCTGTATGACCACAATATGCTTGGAAGCATCCTGATGGGTGTTGTGAAACGGATTATTTAAAAGCGTATAGAGAAAAACTGTGATATTGAAAAACGGCACACCGCATTCTCGCTACTTAGTGATGAGTTAGGTGTGCCAAATTTTTTATTTCAGTCGAGAAGACTCCCACCTCTTTAGGTGGCGAGTAATAGCAAATTTGTCTCA
>OOAM01001876.1_pt1 | contig 12124 bp, 7 predicted proteins | sample 1671131 | NCBI WGS metagenome assembly OOAM01 (sample SAMN06348125, study PRJEB24527) | human gut metagenome | biome: human gut; feature: ankylosing spondylitis patient; material: feces | host: Homo sapiens | place: China | collected 2015-10 | reverse complement strand
ATCAGGCACTATGCTCAAATGCCGGATGCGGCGTGAACGCCTTATCCGGCAATGCTATATCAGGCTGAGGCCGAATTACTGCGCAGCTTCCGCCTTCTTCGCCAGACCATCCAGCAGTTTCTGATGGATCCCACCAAAACCGCCGTTGCTCATCACCAGAATATGGTCGCCAGGCTGAGCGGTTTTCACCACCATATCTGCCAGCGTATCCACATCGCCACTCCAGTGTGCAGGCTGAACGCAGGCTTCTGCCACTTCTGCCACCTGCCACGGAATATGCGTCGGTTGCAGCAGGAAGACTTCATCGGCACGGCCTAATGAAGGTGCCAGATCGTCTTTGCAGATCCCCATTTTCATGGTATTCGAGCGCGGTTCCAGCACAGCAATAATGCGCGCCGTACCGCCAACTTTGCCACGCAGCGCCGCCAGCGTTGCCAGAATCGCCGTCGGGTGATGGGCAAAATCGTCATATACCGTGACGCCATTCGCTTCACCACGCAACTCCAGACGGCGACGAGCATTAATAAACGAACCCAGCGCGTTAGCGGCATCTGCCGGCGCTACACCAACATGGCGAGCCGCCGCAATCGCCATCAGGCCATTGTGCATATTATGTTCGCCTACCAGCGACCATTTCACTTCGCCCACTTTTTCGCCATCCAGCAAAACTTCCCATTCGGAAGCATCGATGGTCAGCTTTTTCGCCTGCCAGTGACCCTGCTCACCCACCAGCTCCTGCTCGCTCCAGCAGCCCATCGCCATGGTCTGTTTCAGGTTGATGTCATTTTCCGGCCAGATAATACGGCCCTGCCCCGGAACGATACGCACCAGATGGTGGAACTGTTTTTGGATCGCTTTCAGGTCGTCAAAGATATCGGCGTGATCGAACTCAAGGTTGTTGAGGATCAGCGTACGCGGGCAGTAATGAACAAATTTAGAGCGTTTGTCGAAGAAGGCGCAGTCATACTCATCCGCTTCGATAACAAAGAAGTCGCTTTCGCCCAGACGCGCCGAAACCTCAAAGTTCCCCGGCACACCGCCGATCACAAATCCCGGTTTGTAACCGCACTGTTCCAGAATCCAGGTCGCCATTCCCGCGGTGGTGGTTTTGCCGTGTGTACCGGCAACGGCCAGCACCCAGCGGTCGCGCAGCACAAAATCGTGCAGCCACTGTGGACCTGACATATAAGGGATGTTTTTTTCCAGTACCGCTTCCACACACGGATTTCCACGGGTCATGGCGTTGCCAATAATCACCAGATCCGGCTGCGGATCGAGCTGGCTGGCATCGTAACCCTGAATCAGTTCAATGCCTTGCTTCTCAAGTAAGGTGCTCATCGGCGGATACACATTGGCGTCCGAACCCGTTACTTCATGGCCTAACTGGCGCGCCAGCATCGCCAGACCGCCCATAAACGTGCCACAAATTCCTAAAATATGAATGCGCATACGTCACTATCCTTTTTTAATCTGCCGCTCATTTTACGCATATGTCGGGCAAGTGAGAAATGCATTTCAGGATAATCCGTAATTTGCTGGCGCGATTCACCTGAGCGCAACATTGAGATTATTTGTTAAGATTGTTGCGGTCGCTTTACTCCATAAACATTGCAGGGAAAGTTTTATGAAAACGTTAGGTGAATTTATTGTCGAAAAGCAGCACGAGTTTTCTCATGCTACCGGTGAGCTCACTGCTTTGCTGTCGGCAATAAAACTGGGCGCCAAGATTATCCATCGCGATATCAACAAAGCAGGACTGGTTGATATCCTGGGTGCCAGCGGTGCTGAGAACGTGCAGGGCGAGGTTCAGCAAAAACTCGACTTGTTCGCTAATGAAAAACTGAAAGCCGCACTGAAAGCACGCGATATCGTTGCGGGCATTGCCTCTGAAGAAGAAGATGAGATTGTCGTCTTTGAAGGCTGTGAACACGCAAAATACGTGGTGCTGATGGACCCCCTGGATGGCTCGTCCAACATCGATGTTAACGTCTCTGTCGGTACCATTTTCTCCATCTACCGCCGCGTTACGCCCGTCGGCACGCCGGTAACGGAAGAAGATTTCCTCCAGCCTGGTAACAAACAGGTTGCGGCAGGTTACGTGGTATACGGCTCCTCTACCATGCTGGTTTACACCACCGGATGCGGTGTTCACGCCTTTACTTACGATCCTTCGCTGGGCGTTTTCTGCCTGTGCCAGGAACGGATGCGCTTCCCGGAGAAAGGCAAAACCTACTCCATCAACGAAGGAAACTACATTAAGTTTCCGAACGGGGTGAAGAAGTACATTAAATTCTGCCAGGAAGAAGATAAATCCACCAACCGCCCGTATACCTCACGTTATATCGGTTCACTGGTTGCGGATTTCCACCGTAACCTGCTGAAAGGCGGTATTTATCTCTACCCAAGCACCGCCAGCCACCCGGACGGTAAACTGCGTTTGCTGTATGAGTGCAACCCGATGGCATTCCTGGCGGAACAAGCGGGCGGTAAAGCGAGCGATGGCAAAGAGCGTATTCTGGATATCATCCCGGAAACTCTGCACCAGCGCCGTTCGTTCTTTGTCGGCAACGACCATATGGTTGAAGATGTCGAACGCTTTATCCGTGAGTTCCCGGACGCGTAATCTCCTGCGCCTCTCCACACGGAGAGGCGTTTTTATCGCTGCGCAATGTTGACTCTTGTCACTGGCGAACTCTGACGATTCTCCCACAGCACCGTTAATCCACGCTGTAATGCTATAAAAATAAACAACAAAATACCGATGGCGATTTTCGTCCACCAGGAACTCAGCGTGCCATCAAAGTTTATGTAAGTCTGAATCAGTCCCTGAATCGCCACGCCAAAAAGCGTCCCTAATACCGTTCCAACGCCACCGCTCAGAAGCGTACCGCCAATTACCACTGAGGCGATAGCATCCAGTTCCACACCTACGCCCGCCAGCGCATATCCGGCCTGGGTATAAATCGAGAAGACAATCCCCGCCAGCGTTGCCAGTCCGGTGGAGAGCATATAAATGCGAATAGTGGTGCTGCGAGTGGAAATCCCCATCAGATTCGCCGACGTTGCGTTGCCGCCAATGGCGTATACCTGATTACCAAAACGGGTACGATGCGCGAGGAAAATACCGATAACCACCACCGCCAACATCAGCAGTCCCATCGCACTTAAGCGACCGCCGCCAGGGATTTTCCACGCAAGGCTTGAGAGCGTGTCATAAACAGGATGGTTTATCGGGATCGACTCTTCTGAGATGAGATAGCTGACACCGCGCAAAAAGAACATCCCCGCCAGGGTAATGATAAATGCCGGGATCTTCAGGGCGTCGATCAAAAGCCCCATAAATGCGCCGAAGGCACAGCCCATCACCAGCACTAGCGGAAACGCCAGCAGCGGCGAGAGGCCGAAATCGCCAACCACTTTTGCCAGAAACACGCCAGTAAAGGCGATCACCGAACCGACGGAGAGATCGATCCCACCGGAGAGGATCACAAAGGTCATGCCAACGGCAATGATCCCAAGAAAGGCGTTATCGGTCAGGATATTGCAGATCACTCTTGTGGAAGCAAAACCGGGAAACTGGGTCAGGCAGTAAAGATAACCCAACACAAAGACGCCGATGGTGATCATCAGTGGCAAATTACGTTTTATCACGGCTACGTACTCCTTTAATCAGACTGATAAAGCGTTGCGACTGGACAATCAGCACGCAAAGAACCACCACCGCTTTTACAACCTGGTTCATCTCTGGCGGAAAGCCCGAAAGCAAAATTCCGGTGTTCATCCCCTGAATAATCAGCGCCCCCACCACCGAAAGCAGCAGGTTAAAGCGCCCGCCCATCAGCGATCCGCCGCCAATCCCCACTGCAAGAATGGCGTCCAGCTCCAGCCATAACCCGGCGTTATTGGCATCGGCACCGCGAATATCCGCCGCCACGATAATGCCCGCAATCGCCGCACACAGCCCGCTCAACACATAAGTGAGCATGACGATGATCCGCGTGTTTACCCCGGCATTTTTTGCCGCCCGAATGTTGATACCAACGGCTTCGATAAACATCCCCAGCGCCGTTTTGCGGGTCAACAGCCAGAACAGGAGAAGCGTCAGTACCGCAATAATGACTGGTGTTGGCAGGAACAACAGCGATCCACTGCCAAACCATGAGAGATCCGGCGAGTTAAACGTGACGATCTGTCCGGAGGTGATCAGTTGCGCCACGCCGCGCCCGGCGACCATCAGGATCAGGGTGGCGACAAACGGCTGAATTTTGAGGATCGCTACCAGTATGCCGTTCCACAATCCCGCCAGGATGCCAGTGCCCAGGGCGCTTAACAAAACAATCGGCAGGCTGAATCCCGCGACCGTCATCGCAGCCGTTGTGGCTCCGGCGATAGCCATCACCGCCCCTACGGAGAGATCAATCCCACCGGTGGCGATCACCAGCGTCATACCAATCGCCAGTAACGCAACGGGGGCTGCACGGTTAAGAATGTCTATGGGGCTACCGAACAAACGCCCATCCTGAAGCACCACCTGCCAGAAATGCGGGGCCACCAGGCTATCGACCAGCAGCACCAGCAATAGTGCTACCAGCTGCGGCATCCCCGTCGGCCAGCGAAAGCGCCTTTTTGGCGTAGTGGTGTCCGGAAGAGATTGAGGCATCACACTGTTCTCCTTACGCCGCAATGGCGTTCATGATCGCCGGAACGGAAAGCTCTGCCAGCGGGATCTCCGCCACCTGTTTGCGATCGCGCATGATGATCACCCGGTCGGCATAGCCCACCAGTTCTTCCAGTTCGGAGGAGATCACCAGCAGCGCCAGACCATCGGCGCATAGCGTTTCAATCAGGCGGATGATCTCGGCATGCGCACCAACGTCAATGCCGCGGGTTGGCTCATCGAGGATCAGAAATTGCGGTCGGGTCAGTAGCCAACGTGAAAGCAGCACTTTTTGCTGATTGCCACCGGAAAGCAGACCAATTGCCTGTTCCATCGACGGAGTTTTCACATTAAACAGACGAATGAAATCACTCACAGCCTGCTGTTCATCGGCATGCTTCAAACTGCCGCCAGCGCGGCTGAAGTAGCGCAGCGCTGTCAGCGACATGTTCTCTTTTACTGACATGCCCAACACTAAACCGTCACGTTTACGGTCTTCGGAGATATACACAATGCCGTTTGCCAGGCCATCCTGCGGTGAACGGGTAACGACTTCATGCCCATCCAGGGTGACGTAACCGCTGGTGCGCGGTAGTGCGCCGTAGAGCACTTTCATCAGTTCGGTACGACCTGCGCCCATCAAACCAGAGACGCCAAGAATTTCGCCTTTGCGTAAAGTAAAAGAGACATCGTTAACGCCAGGTCCGCAGAGATTATCGACTTTCAGGCGGATATCTCCCGGCGCTTTGTCCAGGTGCGGATATTGATCTTCCAGCTTGCGACCCACCATCATCTCAATCAGCGAATCTTCGGTCAGTGATGCCACTTCGCGCTCAGCAATAAATTGCCCGTCACGAAAAACGGTAACGTCATCGCAAATCTCGAAGATTTCTTTCATGCGGTGGGAGATATAGACAATACCGCGGCCTTGCGATTTCAGCTCGCGGATGACGCGGAACAGGGATTCGGTTTCGGTATCGGTCAGCGCATCGGTCGGTTCATCCATAATGATGACTTTCGACTCAAAGCTCAGCACTTTGGCGATTTCAACCATTTGCTGGTCACCGATGGAAAGATCGCCCACCAGCTTGTCGCTTTTAAAGCGCAGGTTAAGTTTAGCCAGCAATTTATCCGCTTCGGCATACATGGTTTTCCAGTCAATTTTGCCAAAGCGATTAACAAACTCACGACCGAGGAAAATGTTTTCGGCAATGGTTAACTGCGGGATCAGGTTCAGTTCTTGATGGATAATCCCAATCCCGGCTTCCTGGGAAGATTTCGGCCCGGTAAATGTCGTTTCTTTCCCCAGCCATAAAAGCGTGCCGGCATCGCGAGCATAGATACCAGTAAGCACTTTCATCATGGTGGATTTACCCGCGCCGTTTTCGCCCACCAGCGCCATCACGCGGCCCGGATAGACATTTAACGCTGCGCCCGAGAGGGCTTTTACGCCCGGGAAGGCTTTATCGATGCCTTTAAGCTGAAGTAATGCTTCCATGACGGCCTCAGAACGTCACGCCAGCACAGAGAATGATATTCGCATACGGAGAACATTCTCCGCTGCGAATTACCGCCTGACTTTCTGCGGTTTGTTGTTTGAATTGTTCATGCGTGGTGTAACGAATTTCAATGGTATTTCCCTGGTGTTTTTGCAGCTGCTCAAGGTGAGTGAGCAACGTTTCGTGGAGTTGCGGATTATGTTGTTTGATCTCTTCCGCGATAATGGCAGCCTCGACCTGCATTTCATTTGTGACGACGCCCAGCACCTGCATAAAAGAAGGTACACCCTGGGTTAATGCCATATCGATACGCGTTGTACTTTTGGGGATGGGTAAACCAGCATCACACACCACCAGCGTATCGGTATGTCCCAGACGGGAGATCACCGATGAAATATCAGAATTAAGAACGGTGCCTTTTTTCATTTTTTTCTCCATCAGCGAAACGTTTCGCTGACCCGCAGTTTAATCCTGACTGAGTTGGGAAAACCATCGTGACGTTACGGAAATGTGATCAACCTCGAAACGTTTTACATGGTGATTAACCATGAAAACAAAAACGCCCCCTTATGGAGAAAGGAGGCGTCTGGCGTTAGATTTCGACCTGAGTACCCAGTTCGATAACCCTGTTTGGCGGGATTTCAAATTGATCTGGTGCACGCAGCGCATTACGTTGCAGCAGCAAGTACAGCTTGCCGCGCAGACGCAAATACCACGGGCGTTTGCCGAGGATCAACGACTCATGCGACATAAAGAAGGAGGTTTCCATCATCCGGCAACTTAATCCTTCCAGACCGCAGCGGTGGAAAACTTCTTCCACGTTTGGCGTTTCTCGCCAACCATAACTTGCCACCACGCGCCAGAAAGTGGGCGACAGTTGTTCAATCTGTACCCGACGGACATTATGGACATATGGCGCGTCTTCGGTACGCAGAGTTAACAGAATCACCCGCTCATGCAATACCTTGTTATGTTTAAGGTTATGCATCAGCGCAAAGGGAATGACGTTGATTGCACGCGACATATACACCGCGGTCCCGGGCACGCGAACAGGCGGTGATTTCTCCAGCGAAGCAATCATCGCTTCCAGAGAGTTACCATGTTCATGCATCCGCCGCAGCAAGCGGAAACGCTCGCTCTTCCAGGTGGTCATCACGATAAACATCACCGTACCGAGGCTCAATGGCAACCAGCCGCCGGAGAGCAGTTTATCGAGGTTAGCGGTGAACAATGGAATATCGACACAAAGGAAAGCAATCAGGATCAGCGCAACAAAATACTTATTCCAGTGCCAGTTCTGACGTGCCACGGTAGTCGAGAGAATAGACGTCAGCACCATGGTTCCGGTCACCGCAATCCCGTACGCCGCCGCCAGGTTGCTGGAGTGCTCAAAGCTGACAATCACAATCACGACCGCGACATAGAGCATCCAGTTCACAAACGGAATATAGATTTGCCCTGACTCCATTTCGGAGGTGTGAATAATGCGCATCGGCGACAAATATCCCAGACGTACCGCCTGACGCGTCAATGAGAAGACGCCAGAGATAACCGCCTGCGAGGCAATTACCGTCGCCAGTGCGGCGATGATCAGCAGCGGGATCAGCGCCCAGTCCGGTGCCAACAGGAAGAACGGGTTCTTAATCGCTTCCGGGTTCTTTAACAACAGCGCTCCCTGACCGAAGTAATTAAGGGTCAAGGAAGGTAATACGACGGTGAACCACGCCAGGCGAATAGGGAACTTACCAAAGTGCCCCATATCAGCATACAGCGCCTCGACCCCCGTAATCGACAACACCACTGCCCCTAATGCAATAAAAGAAACCGTTTTGTATTCAAGGAAGAAATGCACCGCCCACATTGGATTCAGCGCATGCAGCACTTCCGGGTTAGCAATAATGCTACGTAACCCCAGTCCTGCCAGAATCAAAAACCAGGTCAGCATGATCGGCGCAAACAGCTTACCGACCATAGCCGTGCCATGTTTTTGAATCATAAATAATAAAGTGAGAACGATAATTGAGAGGGGAACTATCCAGGTATCCAGCTGCGGGGCGACGATTTCCAGACCTTCAATGGCTGACATCACCGAAATAGCGGGTGTTATGACGACTTCACCATAGAAAAAGCTGCCGCCGATTAGCCCCATAATCACCAGCATTGATGTGGTTCGCGCCGACGTATTACGCCCGGCAAGCGACATCAACGTCAGGATCCCCCCCTCACCGGCGTTATCTGCCCGCATCACGAAGGTGAGATATTTAATGGAAACCACAAAGATTAGCAGCCAGAAGATCAGCGATAAAAAGCCAAACACGGCATCGCGTTCAACGCCAAAACCAAACTGGCCGGACAAACATTCACGAAGTGTATATAACGGGCTGGTACCAATATCGCCGTAGACAACTCCAATCGCCGCGAGGGTAATCGCGGGCAATGATTGCTTATTATCAGTGCTCATAGACTAGTCTTTCGTTGAAATATGAAATGTGTGCTTAGTCCCTTGGCCCACAAAAAAGCGCACAGTATGCACGATTAACGGCAAAATCGTACTCCTAAATGCGGCCACATTAACCTGGCTCAAAGAAAAATCCCCCCCCTTTGAGACTATTTTAGCCACCAGCAAGAAACGTCTATACTCGCAATTTACGCAGAACTTTTGACGAAAGGACGCCACTTCATTATGGCTCACCCTCATTTATTAGCGGAAAGAATTTCCCGCCTGAGCAGTTCGTTGGAAAAGGGGCTTTATGAACGTAGCCACGCCATCCGCTTGTGTTTATTAGCGGCATTAAGTGGTGAAAGTGTGTTCCTCCTTGGCCCGCCAGGTATTGCCAAAAGTTTGATCGCCCGGCGCTTAAAATTCGCCTTTCAGAATGCCCGCGCGTTTGAATATCTGATGACCCGCTTCTCCACGCCGGAAGAAGTTTTTGGTCCCCTTTCTATTCAGGCGCTAAAAGATGAAGGGCGCTATGAACGTTTAACCAGCGGTTACCTGCCGGAAGCAGAAATTGTCTTTCTGGATGAGATCTGGAAAGCGGGCCCGGCAATTCTTAATACCTTGCTCACCGCCATTAACGAGCGCCAGTTCCGCAACGGTGCACACGTAGAAAAAATCCCGATGCGCCTGCTGGTGGCGGCCTCCAACGAGCTGCCGGAAGCAGACAGCAGTCTGGAAGCGTTATATGACCGCATGCTGATTCGTCTGTGGTTAGATAAAGTGCAGGATAAAGCGAATTTCCGCTCCATGCTGACCAGTCAACAGGATGAAAACGACAATCCGGTTCCTGATGCCTTGCAGGTCACAGATGAAGAATATGAACGCTGGCAGAAAGAGATTGGTGAAATTACGCTGCCCGATCATGTATTTGAGCTGATTTTTATGCTGCGCCAGCAACTGGATAAATTACCGGATGCGCCTTATGTCTCGGATCGTCGCTGGAAAAAAGCGATCCGATTATTACAGGCCAGCGCCTTTTTTAGCGGTCGCAGTGCTGTTGCCCCGGTAGATCTCATTTTGCTGAAAGATTGCCTGTGGTATGACGCGCAAAGCCTGAATTTGATACAACAACAAATTGATGTATTGATGACCGGTCACGCCTGGCAACAGCAAGGGATGTTGACTCGCCTTGGCGCGATTGTGCAACGTCACCTGCAACTCCAGCAGCAACAAAGCGATAAAACAGCCTTAACGGTAATTCGTCTGGGCGGCATTTTCAGCCGTCGTCAGCAGTATCAACTCCCTGTTAACGTTACTGCTTCCACTCTGACTCTACTGCTGCAAAAACCGTTAAAACTGCATGATATGGAAGTGGTTCATATCTCCTTTGAGCGTAACGCGCTGGAACAGTGGCTGAGTAAAGGTGGTGAAATTCGCGGCAAACTGAACGGTATCGGCTTTGCCCAGAAACTGAATCTGGAAGTGGATAGCGCCCAACATCTTGTTGTACGCGATGTAAGTTTACAAGGCAGTACGCTGGCACTTCCCGGTTCATCAGCTGAAGGTCTGCCAGGTGAAATAAAACAACAACTGGAAGAGCTTGAAAGCGACTGGCGTAAGCAACACGCTTTATTCAGCGAACAGCAAAAATGTCTGTTTATCCCTGGCGACTGGTTAGGTCGCATTGAAGCCAGCCTACAGGATGTCGGTGCACAGATTCGCCAGGCACAACAATGCTAACGCTGGATACGCTTAATGTGATGCTGGCCGTCAGCGAAGAGGGATTGATCGAAGAGATGATCATCGCACTGCTGGCCTCACCGCAGCTGGCGGTCTTCTTTGAAAAATTCCCACGCCTGAAGGCGGCAATCACTGATGATGTTCCCCGCTGGCGTGAGGCGCTGCGCAGTCGGCTGAAAGATGCCCGAGTCCCGCCGGAACTCACCGAAGAGGTGATGTGCTATCAGCAAAGCCAGCTCCTCTCCACGCCGCAGTTTATTGTGCAGCTACCACAGATCCTGGACTTACTGCATCGTCTGAATTCCCCATGGGCAGAACAAGCCCGGCAGTTGGTTGATGCTAACAGCACAATAACTTCAGCGTTACACACGCTTTTTCTCCAGCGCTGGCGTTTAAGTCTGATCGTGCAAGCAACGACGTTAAATCAACAGCTATTAGAAGAAGAACGCGAACAACTGTTAAGTGAAGTTCAGGAACGCATGACGCTGAGCGGACAACTTGAACCGATTCTCGCAGATAACAATACCGCAGCTGGTCGTCTGTGGGATATGAGCGCCGGTCAGCTTAAACGTGGCGACTATCAGTTGATTGTGAAATACGGTGAATTTCTTAACGAACAGCCGGAACTGAAACGCCTGGCAGAGCAGCTGGGGCGTTCTCGGGAAGCCAAATCAATACCGCGCAACGATGCGCAGATGGAAACCTTCCGCACCATGGTGCGCGAACCGGCGACGGTTCCTGAGCAGGTTGATGGTCTGCAACAAAGCGATGATATTTTACGTCTCCTGCCGCCAGAACTGGCGACACTAGGGATAACGGAACTGGAGTATGAGTTTTACCGTCGGCTGGTGGAAAAACAGTTGCTCACCTATCGCCTGCACGGTGAGTCGTGGCGTGAAAAAGTGATCGAACGTCCGGTGGTACATAAAGATTACGATGAACAGCCGCGCGGGCCGTTTATTGTCTGTGTGGATACTTCCGGCTCAATGGGCGGCTTTAATGAACAGTGTGCGAAAGCGTTCTGCCTGGCCTTGATGCGCATTGCTCTCGCTGAAAACCGGCGCTGTTATATTATGCTATTTTCCACCGAGATCGTCCGTTATGAGCTTTCAGGCCCACAAGGCATCGAACAAGCAATCCGTTTTTTAAGCCAGCAGTTTCGTGGCGGCACCGATCTTGCCAGTTGTTTTCGCGCCATTATGGAACGCTTGCAAAGCAGGGAATGGTTTGATGCCGATGCGGTGGTGATTTCTGATTTTATCGCCCAGCGGTTGCCTGACGACGTGACGAGTAAAGTGAAAGAGCTGCAGCGGGTACATCAGCATCGCTTTCATGCCGTGGCGATGTCGGCACACGGCAAACCCGGCATCATGCGCATTTTCGATCATATCTGGCGCTTTGATACCGGGATGCGAAGCCGCCTGCTCAGACGCTGGCGGCGATAAATTATTACAGCAGAGAAGGGACGTTCTCGCGAACAGCAGCTGGCCATACACCACACTGAACCTGGCCGATATGCGGCAGTTGCAGCAGCAGCATAGTCAAACGAGACTGGCCGATACCGCCGCCGATGGTCTGCGGCATTTCACCGCGCAGCAGCGCCTGATGCCACTCCAGCTCCAGGCGATCTTCGTCACCGGTCAGCGCCAGTTGATGCTTCAGCGTGTCGGCATCCACGCGGATCCCCATGGAAGAAAGCTCAAACGCATCTTCCAGTACAGGGTTCCACACCAGAATATCGCCGTTCAGACCCGCATGACCCAGCTCTGACGGGGTGCTCCAGTCATC
>OOAM01001871.1_pt1 | contig 12169 bp, 10 predicted proteins | sample 1671131 | NCBI WGS metagenome assembly OOAM01 (sample SAMN06348125, study PRJEB24527) | human gut metagenome | biome: human gut; feature: ankylosing spondylitis patient; material: feces | host: Homo sapiens | place: China | collected 2015-10 | reverse complement strand
CGTCGTTTCTCACATAGTCGAAGCCTGGGTCCTAAAGTGTGAGTGCTCTAGGTCAGACTGCTGCCATTAGGCAGCGTATGCTAAATTATCTTCAGCGTTTAATTTTAATTTGGCCATTTAACGCATCGCCATACGACTCGCTTCTCCAGCTGCATGTACCCCGTCGAAACCTTTACTAGCCCATATTCAATTTTTTTGCGGGGTACATGCAGCTACGCTCCATGTTCTCCGCTCCGCTTCGGTCCGCCCAAAACCAAGGTCCACCGGACCTTGTGGGCCCCGTCGAAACCTTTACTAGCCCATATTCAATTTTTTACTAACCCAGATTTCTGATTTTGAAATCTCTCTGCGCCTCTCGCTTTTGATCCTTCTTGGCTATGTCTGCTCTCTTATCATAAAGCTTCTTACCTTTGGCAAGTGCTATCTCTACTTTGACCAGACTCCCCTTAAAGTATACCTCCACAGGCACAATTGTGAAACCCTTTTCCTTCATCTTTGATGAAAGCTTCTCGATTTCCTTCTTGTGGAGCAAAAGCTTTTTAGGTCTGAGTGGATCCTTGTTGAAGATGTTTCCCTTCTCATATGGTGTGATATGCATGCCATACAGGATAATCTCACCGTTCTCAATACGGATGAACGACTCCTTTATGCTGCCCTTTCCCATTCGAAGTGACTTCACCTCAGTTCCTGCAAGTGAAATACCGGCTTCGTATTTCTCAAGCAAAAAGTAATCGTGATAGACCTTTTTGTTGTTGGCTATTAATTTCTTTGTTTCCTTAGCCATGTCGGTATCTCCTTTCCTCAAACTGCTTTACAATACTAACACATTTTTTTACAATTGCCAATATATAAAACGCAAATTATTGTAAACCGCTGGTTCACATTTCTGTTTATTTACACTATATAATATATTATGACATCTTTTTCAATAAATCTATCACACAACGACCGACAAATAACAGATAATCAAATAAGTATTTTTAATATCATAAAAAATTTCGTCATTATTGTCATATTATTCCGCCGGTTTAAAATCAATTGTACGCATAATTTTGTCAGTACTGTCCACAACAACCTTGATCTTTTGTCCAAGCTTGTATCTCTTATTGGTGGCTGAACCGGCCAGCTCATAGGTATCCTCGTAAAACTCATAGAAATCGTCTGTCAGGTCTGTCACGCGCACAAGTCCCTCAACTGTATTTTGAAGCTCCACGAAAAAGCCCCACTCCGTGACACCTGATATAACTCCTTCAAAGCATTCACCAATATGATTTGACATGTATTCACATTTTTTAAGCTTAACTGTTTCACGCTCTGCCTCTTCTGCACGTCGTTCGGTCTCACTTGCCTGCTTTGCAACAGCATCGAGTATAGACTCATAGTGCTCCCTGCGGTTATCATTCATCCTGCCGCGGATATTTTCCTTGATGATACGGTGTATCTGCAAATCAGGATATCTGCGGATTGGTGATGTAAAGTGACAATAATAATTTGCCGCCAGTCCAAAATGTCCTGTACATGCTGTTGTATATCGTGCCTGTTTCATAGAGCGCAGTGTCAGTCTGCTTATCAGGGATTCTTCATCTGTGCCATCCACCTTCATCAAAAGCTTCTGAAGCTCCTTTGGGTGTACCTCATCAGCTCCAATATGAAGCGTATAGCCAAAATTATTGATAAATGTGGAAAGCTTTGCGATTTTTTCTGAGTCCGGCTTGTCATGTGTTCTGTATACAAAAGGTATTTCCTGCCAGAAATAATCCTCAGCCACAGTTTCATTTGCTATAAGCATGAAATCCTCAATGAGCTTTGTTGCCACATTTCTGTCATACGGCTTTATATCTATCGGATGACCATCTTCATCAAGCACGACTTTAGTCTCCGGAAAGTCAAAGTCTATAGAACCTCGTTTCATTCTCTTTTTGCGTAGAATTGCTGCAAGCTCTGCCATTTTTTCAAACATAGGCACAAGCTCCTTATATTCTTCAATCACAGCGACATCCTTATCTGCAAGAATCTTTTTTACATTTGTGTATGTCATCCTGCGTTTTGTCTTTATGACTGTCTCTGCAATCTTATGATCGATAACTTCACCCTTTTTATTTATTGTCATAATGCATGAAAGAGCCAACCTGTCACATCCCTCATTCAAGGAGCATATGCCATTTGAAAGCTCTCTTGGAAGCATCGGAATTACTCTGTCTACAAGATAAACCGATGTTCCTCTCTTAAGTGCCTCCACATCAAGGGCACTGTGCTCCTGCACATAATTCGACACATCTGCTATGTGTACTCCCAGTACATAATTGTCGCCATCCACGTATAAAGACACGGCATCATCAAGATCCTTTGCATCTTCTCCGTCTATCGTGACCATCATCCAGTCGCGTAAATCCATCCTGCCGGCCATATCCGCAGGTGTCACATCCTTTGCCACATTCTGCACCTGATGCATGATTTTCTCCGAAAAATCCACCGGCAGATCATAAGCCTTTACTATAGAAAGAATATCTGTACCCGGGTCATCTATATGTCCGATTATTTCAACAACCTTGCCCTCCGGCTTTTTGCCCTTTTTACCATAGCTTGTGATTTCAACCACTACCTTATGGCCCGACATAGCACCCTTTGAGCGTTCCTTTGGTATAAAAATATCTGTGCCAAATCTGGTATTGTCAGGCACTGCAAAACCAAAATTATCACTTGCCTCATAGGTGCAGACTACCTGCTTCATGCCTCGCTCTATGACGGAAACAACCTTTCCCTCCTTGCGGCGTCCTGTTGTGACAGGTGAGATTGTAATCTCAACAGTGTCCATGTGCATCGCACCATTTACATACTCTGCAGGGATAAAAATATCATCATTCTCTCCCTCCACAGTAACAAAGCCAAATCCCCTTTGATGCGCTGTGAATACGCCGACTGTCTTTTTAATTTCCGACTTTGAGTATTTCCCGCGCTTTGAGAGTGTTATCCTTCCCTCTGCCTGCAAATCCAAAAGAATCTGTTCAAGCTGTGGTCTGTCCTCTTTTTTTACTCCGAGCACTATGCAAAGTTCCTTGATTTTCATCGGAACATACATGTCATCACACATGAAGTCATAGACCATCTTTTTTCGTGTTTCATATTTATCTATATTACTCATTATCTCTCCTTTTCGTTGCCCCATCTGATTTCAAATGCACAGGCTTTAAATAAAATTTCCTCCATTGACATTTTCATCCTATGAATGTTGATGCGATAAAAAAGACTGCCGATTTCTCGACAGTCTAAGTATTTACCATATTCCCATATTTAAGACAATTGATATAATAAAGAAAAGAACAACACATACAATTGTCGCTTTAACCAGACGTCCTTCCTTTGAACGTCCCTTGTTCTTGCCCCAATATGTATCAGCAACTCCGGCGATAGTGCCAAGTCCTGCTGACTTGCCCTCCTGGAAAAGAATAACTATAGTAATTACTAAACTGACGATTATAAATAATACCGATAAAACAATTTTTAAAGTTGCCACGATAAGACCTCCTAATTTCAATTCTAAATAACAGAACTAATATACTACGTTTTTATTGCACAGTCAAGAGTTTTCTTTTTACTCTCTTCTTTTGATAATCTAAACCATTTTTTAATATTATACATTTTTCCATTTTATTTTACAAGAAAATACATTATAATATAATTAAAAAAAGAAACAACTTTATATTTAGGAGATTTTTATGAAGTGCATACTGTATAAAAAAGCACTTCCACTCATATTATTATCATGCCTTTTGCTTGGTGCATGCGGTAATTCCAAAAATGACGATGTATCTAAGGAGCCTCTTTCCCATACTTCTACTGAAAAGGGCACCTGGGACTCTGCACCAAAGGTGCTCACTCCAACCGCCGACGGCACACAAACCTATACCTGTGATGTGGCTACTATCGACGCATCAAACAGCAGCAGCGGCTATATCATAGTGAATTATCACGGTTCTAATCAAAAGGTCAAGCTTCAGATAACCGGGCCTGACGGTGTCACGTACACCTTTGATCTGCATGGAGGAAATGAAGTGTTTCCTCTGGTTGCTTCAAGTGGTTCGTATACTGTAACCGTGTTTGAAAATGTTGAGGGGACACAATATGCCACCGTGCTGTCGCAGGTGATTTCTGTCTCCATCACCGATGAATTCGGACCGTATCTGTACCCTAACCAGTATGTAAATTTCACTGCCGATTCTCTGGCTGTGAAGGAAGGCAGCTCACTGGCGTACTACTGCAGCAGCGATACTGAGGTCGTGGAAAGTGTATACAATTATATCATTTCAAACTTCAAATACGACTATGACAAGGCTAAAAATGTCAAAAGCGGCTATCTGCCTGATGTGGACAAGGTCTTTACCGAAAATACCGGTATATGCTTTGACTATGCGGCAGTCATGGCCACTATGCTAAGGACTCAGGCTATTCCCACACGTTTAGAGGTAGGATATGCCGGTGAAGAATATCATGCCTGGATCAGTACTTATATAAAGGACAAGGGCTGGATAAACGGCATCATCGAGTTTGATGGTACCTCATGGAACATGCTGGATCCAACATTTGCATCTACCAGTGATTCGCCAAAGAAGTTCATAGCACAAAAAAATGATTACATTACCAAATACGTCTATTAGGAGGACATAAATGTCTAGAAAATCCAAGATTTTGAGCAATGCAGAGCTTTCTGCCTTCTGTCAGCAGATTTCTCTTATCATAGCAGCCGGGCTGCCTACATACTATGGTGTTTCCATATTATGTGATGAAGCACCTGATAAACAGACACATGATCTGCTTGAGCAGATATATAAGCCAATGGAGCTTGGTGCAACGCTTCACAGTGCACTTAAAGATACAGGATACTTTCCAAAATATATGATTAATATGATACAGCTGGGTGAAGAAACCGGCCGTCTTGAAGAGGTCTTAAATTCTCTCTCAAAGTACTATGACCGCGAAGACGAAATAGCTTCAGGCATTAAAAGTGCCGTTACCTATCCTCTCGTGCTTTCTGCCGTGATGATTGCCGTTATTGTCGTTATGATTGCCAAGGTTTTACCTGTATTCTCACAGATATATGCCGAGCTTGGAAGTGAGCTTACCGGCACCGCTGCCGTGCTCATGAAGCTCAGTAAATACATCAATAGATATCTGCTTATCATTATAGCTTTCATGCTCTTTGCCGCACTAGTTCTTTTTATATTTTTTAAGACACGCTTCGGGAAAAAGTTCCTTATGAAAACTGCTCTTTCCATGTCAATCGCATCCAGCCGCTTTGCAAACTGCATGTTTTTAGCACTCTCAAGCGGACTTGACACAGACCGTGGTCTGGACCTCGCACAGGCTCTTGTAAACAATCCTGTCCTTGATTCTAAAATAAATGACTGCCGTAAAAATATATCTAACGGCGAGACATTTTCGGAGGCACTGCTGCACTCCAATATTTTTTCAAAGATGTACTCAAGCTGGATTGCAATCGGCAGCAAAACCGGGTCTATGGACGAGGTCATGCAACATATATGTACATCCTGTGAGGATGACACAGATGCAAGGCTGTCACGATTCATATCAGTGATTGAACCTGCTATGGTTATCCTGCTTTGTATATTCATTGGCTTCATACTAGTATCATTTTTACTCCCACTGCTTGGAATTATATCAAGCATAGGATAGCTTACGGAGGCACAGTATGCTGTTTTTTGTTCAGAAAAAGAAATCAACCATATGGAAATTCATACCAATTGTGCTTTTAGCCGCATGTACCGTTTTGTTTAGTGCTTTCTCTTCAAAGCTGTCAGATGACAATACCAAAAGAAGCAAGAGCACGCTGGAACGCGCCCTCACACGAAGTATCACACAGTGCTATGCTCTTGAGGGAACATACCCTCCGGACATAGATTATCTAACAGACCACTATGGTCTCACCTACGACAGCGACTATTATTACATAGACTATCAATACATCGGCTCCAATCTGCGTCCCGATGTGACAATAATAGAGAGGAAATAACCCATGTTCAAGCTAAAATCAAGATCACATCAGGCTGACAGTTTTTTTGTGATGCTGCTTTTTTTTCTTTTTGCGCTGACTGCTTTTATCCTCGTGCTGATTGGCGTAAAGCAATACAAGTCCACTGCCAATGCCATGAATTACAACTACGAAATACGCACTGTCACATCTTATCTGCGCGAAAAAGTCAGACAGAATGATTCTGACGCTGCAATCAGTGTGGAAACAATAAATGGCACGAAAGCTATATGTCTGAAAAACACAATAAATGACATCGTGTATAATACCTTCATATACTACTATGGCGGTTCTCTAAGAGAGCTCTATGTACAGGATGGTTCCTCATACAGTCTGGACAGCGGACAAAGGATTGTCGAAATCGGGGGACTTGACATGACAGAAACCACCGACAAAATGATTACCGTAACTATCACCGATACATCCGGTGGCACTACCGATACCTACTGCTCCATCAATTCCGACTAACCATCGTCTGACAATAAATGCAGCAATATCACGTACACCGCTCCCTAATATGCCACTCGATGCCACACAAACTTACATACCACAAGGAATAAACCATGATTTCAACAAAGCTTAAACAATCGAAAAACAGAATATTCCTGCTTGAGATTACCATTAATCTGCTGCTTTTTTCAGCTCTTTTGATTGTGGGACTGCTTTTCTTCATAAAGACCCACAAGCTGACAGAAGAAACTCAAATGCTGCATGAGGCTGTTAATGCATGCAGCAATGCAGCAAGCGCATACGAACAGGAGCATGGCGATTTAAACGCCGTATCATCGCTCTTTGACGGCTCCATCTGTGCAGATGAAAAGCTATTCATTTATCTTGACAAAAGCTATCATCCATGTGATAAGGATGATGCCGCATACAAGGTTATTGTAAGCAGGCTTGGGCAGGATGCCTACGGAGTACAAAAGGCTGACATAGAGTTTATAGCAGCAGACAGCCACTGTGTATACAGCATTACTGCATGCAGCTATACTGCACTTTCCTCTGACGGAAGGACGGTGAGCACCCCATGAAAAAAAGAAGAGAATTTTCAAATTTCGGTTTTTCCACCATCCTGCTTACTTTTTCCATGATATGCATTGTCACGTTCTCTGCACTCGCCTTTGTCACAGCAAACTCTGACTATAAGCTGAGCAAACGCGTTGCTGATAACAACAGCTCGTATTACCGTGCATGTGAAAAGGTATGGGATGAGATATCACAGATTGATGCCATTCTTGCATCCGCCTACGATGGCAGTCCTGATAAAGCAGCATACTATGAGGCCATAAAGACTGCTCTATCAGACAACGATACTGCCATAAATAAAAACCTCGCTGAAAATGAATCAAACGGCAAGGTTACCGGTCTGACCTATACCATCACCTGTACTGTAAGCGATACTCAGACTCTCACTGTAAAGCTTGATATCAACTATCCTGTCCACAGGCAGGATGCTTTTTATAAAATAAAACAATGGAAGCTCAATACCGACACAGCTTTCGAGGAAAATGATACACTAAACTTAATTGGAGGAAACTAAAATGGATGTTAAAAAGATATTAAAGGAAGCGACTGACAACGGAGCATCGGATATTTTCATAGTGGCCGGCCGCCCTCTCACATACAAATCAAAGGGAGTGATGGAGTGCCTCAATGAAATCAGAATGATTCCAAAAGAAACCTTTGAATTTGTCACATCAATCTATGCTCTTGCCGAGAGAGATATTTCAAAATTCGAGGAAACCGGAGATGATGACTTTTCCTTCGCTATACCGGGAGTATCACGTTACAGAGTGAGCACTTTCAAGCAGCGCGGCTCTTACTCTGCTGTCATCCGTGTTATCTCATTCACACTGCCAAAGCCAAGCGATTTACATATACCGGACTCTGTTATGGAGCTTGCGGAAACAAACAACGGCATGGTGCTGGTTACCGGTCCAGCCGGAAGCGGTAAATCTACCACACTAGCATGTATTATTGATCAGATCAACCATGAGAAGGAAGAGCATATTATCACTCTTGAGGATCCGCTTGAGTTTTTACATCGTCATGACAAATGTATTGTGTCACAGCGTGAAATCAACACAGATACAGAAAGCTATCTCACCGCACTTCGCGCCGCACTCCGCCAGAGTCCTGACGTCATATTGCTTGGAGAGATGCGAGACTATGAGACCATCAATACAGCTGTCACAGCGGCTGAAACCGGTCATCTCATATTTTCATCACTTCACACAATTGGTGCCGCAAATACCATTGACCGAATAATCGATGCGTTTCCTGCTTCCCAACAGCACCAGATAGCCATCCAGCTTGCATCTGTGCTGCAGGCTGTTGTCTGCCAGAAGCTTTTACCTGCCACAAACGGTGAGATGGTGCCTGCTTTTGAAATCATGGTACTCACGCCTGCAATAAGGAACTTAATCCGTGAAGGCAAGGTCCATCAGATTGACGGTATCATCTACACCTCTGCAGCTGAGAATATGATTGCAATGGATACAAGCATCTTCAATCTGTACAAGGCCGGTGTAATCAGCAAGCAGGTGGCAATCAGCGAGTCCACCAATCCTGAGATGATGTCAAAGAGAATTAATTTAAACTAACTTCATACTTGACGGATATATAAAAACCCGGCATATAAACCATGAAACAGGTTTATATGCCGGGGCTTTTTGTTTAGATAAATATGTTAATACAAGCAAATTACCGTTATCTATACTTCGATATTATACGTTAATCTCTGCCTTTACTCCACTCTCATCCTTATGTGCTTCAAGCACAGGATTAACTACATCACGCAGATATACCTCTACCTGGCGTGGTGCACGTCCCACATAAAGCTCAGGCTTAAGGTTCTTTTCGATATCAGCCTTTGTCAGTCCAAATGCAGGATCTGCAGCGATTAAGTCTACGAGGTTATTCTCTTTTCCCTCTTCCTTGACTGTTTTTCCGGCCTGCATTGAGAGCTGTCTGATCTTCTCATGGAGCTCCTGACGATTTCCACCGTTCTTTACAGCATCCATCATGATGTTCTCTGTTGCCATGAATGGAATCTCTGCCATAAAGTGCTTTTCAATAACCTTTGGATATACTACCAGTCCATCCACCACATTGAGGCAGAGGTCAAGTATTCCGTCTATTGCAAGGAAGCCCTCAGGTATTGAAAGACGCTTGTTTGCTGAATCGTCAAGTGTTCTCTCAAACCACTGTGTAGCTGAAGTAATTGCAGGATTCATTACATCTGCAAGAACATATCTTGAAAGAGATGCAATTCTCTCACTTCTCATAGGATTTCTCTTATATGCCATGGCTGATGAACCTATCTGATTCTTCTCAAACGGCTCCTCTACTTCCTTAAGATGCTGGAGCAGTCTGATATCGTTTGACATCTTTGTAGCTGATGCAGCGATGCCTGCGAGCACATTTACTACTCTTGTATCTACCTTACGGGAATATGTCTGGCCTGACACCGGATAACAATCCTTAAAGCCCATCTTCTTTGCGATCATCGGATCTATCTTGTCTATTGTCTCATTGTCTCCGTCGAAGAGCTCAAGGAAGCTGGCCTGTGTTCCTGTAGTGCCCTTAGAACCAAGGAGCTTTAATGTGCCCTGCACATACTCTAAATCCTCGAGATCCAGCATAAACTCATTTAGCCACAGTGTGGCACGCTTTCCAACTGTTGTCGGCTGTGCCGGCTGGAAATGTGTAAATGCAAGAGTTGGCTGATTCTTATACTTATCAGCAAAGTTTGCAAGCTCCGCAATAACACTTATAAGCTTTTTGTGAACGAGCTTTAATGCTTCATTCATGATGATGATATCTGTATTGTCACCTACATAGCATGAGGTTGCTCCAAGATGTATAATTCCTGCTGCCTTAGGGCACTGCTGTCCATATGCATAGACATGACTCATTACATCGTGACGCACAAGCTTCTCACGCTCCTTTGCCACATCATAATTGATATCATCCACATGTGCCTTTAATTCATCAATCTGTTCCTGTGTGATAACCGGCTTGCCATCCTGTGAAAGCCCAAGCTCCATCTCAGTCTCTGCAAGGGCAATCCAGAGCTTTCTCCAAGTGGTAAATTTCATATCCTGCGAAAAAATATACTGCATCTCTTTGCTGGCATAGCGCTCAGAAAGAGGACTTGTGTATCTGTCTGTACTCATATTCTCTCCTTTATTAGCGATTAAGCATTTTTCTCTCGAGGTCTATTTCTTTATCAAAATACTCGCCTCTAATATCATCCTTCGGTGGCTCCATCGGATATTTTCCTGTGAAACAGCCCATACAGATTGGCAATCCCTCTACCATCTCATGAAGTCTGTCAATTCCAAGGTAGCCTAAAGAATCTGCACCTATAATCTGTCTGATATCCTCAATAGTCCTGTTGTAAGCGATAAGCTGCTCTCTTGCAGGAATATCTGTACCGAAATAGCAAGGCCATAAGAATGGCGGTGAACTGATGCGCACATGTACCTCTGTGGCACCCGCCTCTCTTAACATACGTACTATTCTGTCTGAGGTTGTTCCTCGCACAATTGAATCATCAATCATAACAACTCTCTTGCCCTTAACAGCCTCCTTTAATACATTGAGCTTTATCTGCACGCTTGATTCACGGCTTGACTGCTTAGGTTTGATAAATGTCCTGCCGACATAACCATTCTTGACAAATGCTGTGCCATATGGAATGCCCGACTCAAGTGAATAACCAAGAGCAGCGGCATTTCCTGACTCCGGTACTCCTGTCACGATATCAGCCTCAACCGGTGAATCCATTGCAAGGAATCTGCCGGCCTTGATACGGCTGCCATACACGCTTACTCCGTCAATATGGCTGTCAGGTCTTGCGAAATAAATGTATTCAAACACGCATCTGGCCTGTTTTTCAGGGGCAAGTGCCATAGTCATATCAGACTCAATGCCCTTTTCAGGAGTGATGGTGATAACCTCTCCCGGCTCTACATCCCTGACAAACTCTGCACCGATTGTATCAAGCGCACAGGTCTCAGATGTAACGATATATGCATTGTCTCTCTTTCCGATGCAAAGAGGCTTAAAACCAAATGGGTCTCTGGCTGCAATAAGCTTTCTCGGGCTCTCAACCACAAGTGCATAGGCTCCCTTAAGCTTCTGGCAGGCACGTCTGACCGCCTCCTCCGCTGTTTTTGAGTTAAGACGTTCTCTTGCGATATGATAAGCTATAACCTCAGAGTCGATTGTGGTCTGGAAAATAGCTCCTGTATACTCAAGCTCCTTGCGAAGCTCCGTTGCATTTATGAGGTTTCCGTTGTGTGCCATGGCAAGTGTGCCCTTGACATAATTTAATACGAGAGGCTGTGCATTCTCACGTGTTGATGAGCCTGCTGTTGAATAGCGCACATGTCCCACTCCGATATCTCCCTTCATTGGCTCTAAGATATCAGGAGTAAATACCTCATTTACAAGGCCCATCCCCTTGTGTGTGGTCACCTTTCCCTTTGGTCCATGTGTATCACTCACTGCAATACCACAGCTTTCCTGTCCTCTATGCTGAAGCGCAAAAAGACCATAATAGATAGTGGATGCGACATTTCCTCCATCAAAATCATACATGCCGAACACACCACACTCCTCATGAAGCTCATCAAATACATGGTTATGCTCGTCAATATCAGAACACCTTTCTAATTTTGTACCGGTATGACTTTTTGTATCTATACTAGTATTTATATACTGATTTATGTTATTGTCCTGGTTCATAATATCTCCGTTTATAATTGCGAAATAGTAACGCGGAATAAATAATATATTAGCGGCTGAATTTGCTTCCTGTAAGAAGCTCAAATGCCTCTTTATATTTCTCTACAGTCTTCACAACAACCTCGTCAGGTAAAAGAAGGTCATTGTCCGGATTGGCCTTGAGCCAGTCTCTTACATACTGCTTGTCAAATGAAGGCTGTCCCTGTCCAGGCTTATATCCATCAAGTGGCCAGAAGCGTGAGCTGTCAGGTGTGAGCATCTCATCGGCAAGCACTACCTCACCCTGCTCATTTAAGCCAAACTCAAACTTGGTATCTGCGATGATGATGCCCTTTGTAAGAGCGTACTCTGCACATTTCTTGTAGAGAG
>OOAM01001865.1_pt1 | contig 12209 bp, 9 predicted proteins | sample 1671131 | NCBI WGS metagenome assembly OOAM01 (sample SAMN06348125, study PRJEB24527) | human gut metagenome | biome: human gut; feature: ankylosing spondylitis patient; material: feces | host: Homo sapiens | place: China | collected 2015-10 | reverse complement strand
TTCACTGTATTTGGGAGAGGGAGAAAATTTTGGGGAAAGGGGGCACCCCATATTTCTCCTTTCTCCAAAAGTGCCAGTACGGTTGGCACCTCCCGCCTTTACGCTTATCGCATCCCTGTCCGCAACGTCCCATAAATGAAGTCCATTTGAAGGGCCACCCATAAAGGTTCCTCTCATATCGGAACGCCCCCCTCTCTCCGTTCATCCTTCGCCGCCGCGGCAGCTTGCCACATCGATCCCCAGCCGCCTCAGCTTGACGTACAGACCGCCCCTCGACACCCCGAGCAGTGCGGCCGCCGCCCGGATGTTGCCTCCGGTCTGCCGGAGCGTCTCAAGGATGGTCTCGGCCTCTTTGCTGTGCAAGAGGCCTTGCGGACTGGCGGGCTGGCGAACCGTCACCATCTGAGGCGGCAGATCCTCCTCGGAAACGAGAGGATGCCGTACGATATTGGCGAGCCGTTCCATCACGTTTTCAAGCTCACGGACGTTGCCGGGCCACTGGTAGCGCCGGAGCAGCGCCAACGCGCCGGGCGTAAAGCCCCGCACATCCTTGCCGAGACTGCCCGCGAATTTCAGCAGGAAATGCTCGGCCAAAAGCTCAATGTCCGACATCCGGCTGCGCAGCGGCGGCAGGGAAAGGGAAAAGACGTTGAGCCGATAGTAGAGGTCCTCGCGGAAGGTGTGCTGGCGTACGGCTTCCTCGAGGTTCTTGTTCGTCGCGGCGATGACGCGCACCGACACCGTACGGCTCGACTTGCCGCCGATGCGGGTCACCTCGCCGTTCTGGAGCAGGCGCAGGAGCGAAACTTGCGCGTCCATCGGCATCTCGCCGAGCTCGTCGAGAAAAATGGTCCCGCCGTCCGCAAGCTCGAATTTCCCCGGCTTCCCTGTCCGGCTCGCCCCAGTGAATGCCCCGTCTTCATAGCCGAAAAGCTCGCTCTCCACGAGATTTCGCGGCAGCGCGCCGCAGTTCACCGCCACAAAAGGGCGCGATGCCCGAGGGCTCGCGTTGTGGATGGACTACGCGAAGAGTTCCTTGCCCGTGCCGCTTTCGCCGAGGATGAGCACCGTGGTGTTGCCCCGCGCGATGGTTTTCGCCTGATCGATGACCTCCATGAGCGGGGGCGAATCCCCAAGGATGCGATCAAACGTATACACGGCCTTCGACCCGGCGACGCGGGCCGCGAATCCCCTCATACGCCGGGCCTCCCGGAACGTGAGCACCACGCAGGCCTCTCTGGTCAGGGACATGGCCGAAAAGAAACAGGACAGCGAACCGGACTCCAAGGGGAACTGCGCCTCCTGATCCATGATATGGGGATCGCCCGTGAGGATGTTGTCGAGCATCTGCGAAGGCCGCATGAACTTGTAGATGTTTTCGCCCTGCTGCGGGGCCGGAAGCCCGAGCATGGAGGCGGCTTTGCTGTTCATGAGCTTCACCTCGCCGGAACGGGACACCACGATGACCCCCTCGTCGAGCAGTTCGATGATGGCCTGTTGCTGCTGGAGCAGGGCGCGGAGGCGGAGCTGTTCCGAAATGGCGTAGGCCGCCGCCCGCACCATGCCGAGGGTGTGGGAGTGGTACTTCTCGCGGAGCTGGCTCACGTTGAGCACGGCGATGAGCTGGTTCTTGCTGTCGAAAATCGGCGCCGCCGAACAGCTCCAACGGTGCCCCACGGTCAGGTAATGCTCCGCGCCGATGATCTCGATGGGCCTGCGCTCCGCTACGCACGTCCCGATGCCGTTGGTCCCCCGGAGCTGCTCGGTGGTGATCATGCCGGGCTTGGAACTGGGGTAGGTGTCGCCGTCCCTTCCGCTGGTTTCCATATGCAGGCTGATGCATTCGGCGGTGGAAAGGATCATGGACCCCGCGCCGGAAACCAGCGACGAGAACAACTCCTTCATGATCACGCGGGAGGACTCGAGGAGATCGGCATTGGCGGCGAGGATATGCCGGAAAATGGTTTCGTCCACCTTCTTGCGCACCGTGGTTTCGGGATCGACCCCGGCAAGGCGGCTGCGCTGCCACGAGCGCAGGACGAAATCGCTGACCACGGTGGTATCCACGGGCAGGCCACGGAGAAAAAGCTCCTTCTGGGCCGAAATGGCCTCCTGCCGGGCGTCGGACTGGAGATACGAATCATGGGTGTCCGTCATGGGAAGGCTCCTGCGTCGTCCCCGTGGGCCGCGGACGCCGCGCATGTGACATTTGTGTATATGTCAATTGTACATGTCATAGATTATGACACGAAAGCAAGCCTTTTTCGACGAATCGGGAGATTATTGTTCCTTTTTTCATAAGTGGTATGCGGATCGGGCTCAAATGGCGTGTGCTGGATCGCTTCTTGCTGTCCGCAGACTGTTGTCCGCGCACCGGGCGCAGCCGTATACACTCGCGGAGCCGCCGTCCACACGCACCGCCCGCGTCATCACCAAGGAGAATACCGCCATGCTCATCGATTTCCGTGTACGCCCCCCGTACAAGACCAATCTGACCACTTCGCTCTACAACAAGCCCGCACCGTCCTCCGATCCCACCAAGCAGTCGATTTTCCTGATCGGCAAGGAACGCGTCCCCTCGGCGGAAGCGCGCTCCATCGAACTGTTCATGCAGGAAATGGACGAGACCGAAACCGAACGCGCCGTGATCATGGGCCGCAAGGCCGATGACTATGGTTCCGTGGACAATGACGAAATCGACGAACTTGCGCGCGCCTATCCGGGCCGCTTCATCCCCTTCGCTGGCGTCAACCCGAACCTTCCCGGACAGGTAGAGGAAATCGAACGCGTCGCCGCGATGGGTTTCCGGGGCGTAGGCATCGACGCCGGATGGCTGCGCCGCCCGCTCTACCACGACGATCCGGTTTTTGATCCCATTTATGCGAAATGTCAGGAACTCGGCATGATCGTCTCCCTGACCTCCAGTTTCATGCTCGGCCCGGATCTGAGCTACTCCGAGCCCTGCGCCATCCAGCGCGTCGCCATGAAATACCCAAACATGAAGATAGTCGTGCCGCACGGCTGCTGGCCGCATGTCCACGCCGCCCTTGCCGTGGCGATCCGTTGCCCCAACGTGTATCTCATGCCTGACTGTTACATTTATATCGATGGGTTCGCGCTGTCCGACGAGTACATCAAGGCCGCGAACACCTACCTGAAATACCGCATCCTTTACGCCAGTTCCTACCCGGTGCGCAGCCTCAGCCAGTGCCTCCGGGGTTGGAAGTCGCGCGGCTTCACCGACGAAGCCCTCCAGAACACGCTCTACGACAACGCCGCCAGGCTTCTTGGTGAAAAATAAAACATAAAAAACAGTCAACCAGTTCGAAATCCCATGAAACAGCCCTGCTCCGGATAGCCGGAACAGGGCTGTTTCCCTTTATGGACACCTTATCAGATATCTATTCATCTGTAATATCCCGTAATCAAAAAAAGCTTTGCCGTCCTTTCCGGTGTGGTATAAATCAATGACATGTCATGAGCGCATGTCATTTTTTTGAACATGCAGGAAAAGACATGGAAAGGAAATATTCAATTAATCATTTTAAATAAATGAATAAATGCAAAACAAGGCTTTTTTGTATGATTTGGCACAATCATTGCCTTATATCTTGCATAAAAAAGAACAAAAAGGCCCGATCCGTACTTTCACACCCGGAGCGTCTATGTCCTCTTCCATCCTGCTCTCACCTCTGACCATCAGAAAGACAACCCTCAGAAACCGCATCATGCTGCCCTCAATGGTCACGCACTACTGCGCGGTCAACGGCGAAGTCAGCGAGCGCCTCATCGCCTACCACGCCGAGCGCGCCCACGGCGGCGTGGGGCTCAACATGCTCGAATCCACCAGTGTGGACGATACGGGCAAAAGCTATTGGCCCGGCGTGAGCATCGCTTCCGATCACTTCATCAAAGGCCTTCGCCGGCTCACGGACGCCATCCACGCCCACGGCGGCAAGGCGGGCATCCAGCTCAACCACGCCGGGCGTCTGGCCCAGCCCGCCGTTTCCGGCCACCCCCGCCAGCTCGTTTCCTACATCCCCGGACTCACCACCTACGACGAAATCCACGTTATGGATGAGGACGACATCGAACGCGTCATCGGCAGCTTCTGTTCCGCAGCCGAACGCGCCGCCGAGGCCGGGTTCGATGTTGTCGAAATCCACGGTGCGCACGGCTACCTCCTCTCGCAGTTCATGTCCCCGCTCTTCAACCGCCGCGAGGACGCCTATGGAGGCAGCTTCGAAAAGCGGATGCGCGTATCCGTGGAAGTCATCCGGGGCATCAGGAAACGTCTCGGACCGGATTTTCCCCTGTTCTTCCGGTGCAGCGTCGAGGAGTACCTGCCCGGCGGCATCACGTTGGAGCTGGCCCGCGACATCGCCCGCACAGTGGCGGACAACGGCATCGATCTGTTCAACGTCAGCGTGGGGCTTGGCGAGACAAACCGTTTCACCGGCCCGCCGCCCTGCCTGCCCAAGGGCTGGAACGCCGACCGCGCCGCCGCGATCAAGGAAGCCCTCGGAGATCGCGCCCTTGTAGGCGTGGCCGGGCGCATCATCGACCGGGAATCCGCCGACGCCGTCCTCAATTCCGGCAAGGCCGATCTCGTGGTCATGGGGCGGGCGCTCATCGCCGACCCCGATCTGCCCAACAAGCTCGCCGCTGGCCGAGACGACGCGGTCATCCCATGCGTGGGCTGCAATGAGGGTTGCGTGGCCCGGCTGCGCGAGCGCAAGGCCGTCGCCTGCGCCGTAAATCCCCGCACAGGCTGTGAGGGCATGTATCCCCGCACGCACGCAGCCGTCTCCAAGCATGTGGTTATCGTGGGCGGCGGGCCAGCCGGGGTGCAGGCCGCGCTCATAGCCGCCGAACGGGGGCATCGGGTAACCCTTTTTGAAAAACGGACCCGCCTCGGCGGGCTGGCCAACATCGCCGCTCTGCCGCCGCATAAGGATCTGTATGCCGTGCTCGTGAACCGCCTCAGCGAACGGCTGATCGCTTCCGGGGGCAAGGTCTTCCTCGGGACCACGCCCTCCGTCGCGGATCTCGCCGAACTCAAGCCCGACGCGCTCATCGTCGCTACGGGAAGCGCACCCGTCATCCCCCGTTTCTGCGAAGGCATCGCCAACGCTGTTACCGCCGAAGACATCCTCACCGGCAAGGCCAAGGCCGGACAGCGTGTGCTCGTCGTAGGCGGGGGCATGGTGGGCAGCGAAACCGCCGAATACCTCGCGCTCAAGGGCGGGGACGTCACCATCCTTGAACTGCGGCCCGATCTTGCGGCGGACATGCAGGCCCGTGCCCGGAGCTTCCTCCTCGAAAGCCTCAGGGAGCACAAGGTCAAGGCGCTCACATCCACGGAGCTGGTTTCCGTCGGACCGGATGGGCGCGCCACCGTGAAGGACGCCTACGGCTCCCAGCGGGAACTCCCGCCTTTCGACACCCTCGTCCTCGCCCTCGGCTACCGCCCGTCGAACGCCCTGTGCGCGGAGCTTTCGCTGGCGGGCGTGCCCTTCACCGCCATCGGTGACTGCCGCCGCGTGGGCAAGGTGCTCGACGCCATGCACGAGGCCTACACCACAGCCTATAACCTGTAGCCGCTCCGCGGACCGGAGGAGGTCATCATGGTTCCCGTTTTCGCCCGCAGGAAACTGCGCCCGCTCATCCTCGTCCTTGCCATAGCCCTCTGCGTATTCCAGCTCACGACCTGCACGGGCGCATGGCTGCTCGATCCGCTGATCGTCCGGGCCACGCACGTGGGGCTCGTGCTCTCCATGCTGTTCCTGTGGCGCTCGTCCAACCGGGCCTTGCGCAAGAACCCCCGGCCCGAACCCGTATGGTCGTTCCTGTTCGACATCCTTATGATCGCCATGAGCGCCGGGGCTGCGGCGTACATCATCACAAACTTCTCCTACATCCAAGACAGGATGCCGCACATCGACGAGCTGGCGGCATGGGATCTGTTCTGGGGTGCCGGGCTCATCGTCGCCATCCTTGAGGCCACCCGGCGCGTAGCGGGCCTCGCCCTTGTGATCGTGTCCGGCATCGCGTTGCTGTACGCCTTCTTCGGGCATCTCCTGCCCGGCAACATGGGGCACCTCTACCTCGCCCCCAACCAGATCATCGAATCGCTGTACCTGCTCAACGACGGTATCTGGGGCTCCTCCATCGGCGCTTCGGCCACGATCATCTATGTGTTCATCCTGTTCGGCGCGCTGCTCGAAAAGACCAACATGGCCAGCGTGTTCCTCGAGCTCGCCTGCCTCGTCACCCGCAACGCCAAGGGCGGCCCGGCCAAGGCGGCCATCTTCGGCAGCGCCCTCTTCGGCAGCGTTTCCGGCAGTGCGGCGGCCAACGTCTACGCCACCGGCACCTTCACCATCCCGCTCATGAAGCGCGTGGGCTACCGGCCCGAATTCGCGGGCGCGGTCGAGGCGGTCGCCTCATCCGGCGGCCTGATCATGCCCCCGGTCATGGGCAGCATCGCCTTCGTCATGGCCGAATACACCGGCATCAGCTACCTGAGCATCTGCAAGGCCGCGCTCCTGCCCGCCGTGCTCTATTACCTGTCCCTGTTCACCATGATCCACTTTGAGGCGCTCCGGCATGGGCTCGGCGGCACGCCGTCCGACCTCATCCCCGAACTGCGCTCCATCAAGCGCAAGCTCTACTACCTCGCGCCGCTGGCCCTGCTCATCGTCCTCATGATCGCCGGAAGGAGCATCATCTTCTCGGCCCTGCTCGCCTGCGCCGCCGTGGTTGCCCTGTCTTTCCTGAGCCCCGAAACACGCCTCACTCCGGCCCGTTTCCTCGCCACAATGGAAAACGCGGCGGCGAACCTGCTCATGATCGCGGCGTGCTGCGCCTGCGTGGGCATCGTCATCGGCGTCGTGACCATGACCGGGTTCGGCTTCAGTTTCGTCAACCTCATGGGCTCGCTCGCGCAGGTGCATATCGGGATCTTCCTGCTGGTGCTCGCCGGGACATGCGTGATCTTCGGCATGGGCCTGCCTTCCCTGCCCGCCTACATTCTCGTCGCCACCTTCGGCGCGCCCGCGCTGGTGCAGGCCGGGGTCCCGGTGCTCGCCGCCCACCTGTTCGTCATGTATTTCGCCATCTCGTCCGGCATCACCCCGCCCGTATGCCTCGTGGCCTACGCCGGGGCCGCCATTGCCGACGCGCCACCCATGAAGACGGGCTTCACCGCCTTCAAGCTCGGCATCGCCGCCTTCATCGTCCCCTTCATCTTCATCTTTGAGCCCGCGCTCCTGCTCATGGGCGACTGGCCCACCATCCTGCAGGCCGTGTTCACCGCCGTGCTCGGCGTGGTCTGCCTCGCCTCCAGTATGCAGGGATGGCTGTTCACCGAATCCTCGCCCGCCGAGCGGGTCATGATGTTCGTGGCGGGGATCGTGCTCGTGTACCCCGGCCTCCTCACCGACCTCATCGGCTTCGGCACAGCCAGCCTCGTCTTTTTCATCCAGATCGCACGCAAGAAGCGGCTCTGCGCCGCCTGATCCATCCCCGCTTCCGGGCTCTTGCCCGCAAACCTTCCACCGGGTCTCGGCCCACATACCCAGAGGAGTCCATCATGTCCCTCCTGCACAAGGCCATAACGCTTTCCGGCGCTTGCGCCATCGGCCTCACGCTCGCCTTCGCCGCTCCCGCCGCCGCTGAAGACACCAAACCCATCAACTTCCGGGCCGTGGGCGGCGCGGTGCTCGGCGGCACATGGAATGTCGGCCTCACCGGGGTCGGCAAGCTGGTCAACGACCGCTATCCCGGCAGCGCCATCAACGTGCTGCAGGGCGCTTCGGTCAGCAACCCTCTCCGCCTTGAACAGAACGCCGCCGACGTCACCCTGACCCAGACCTTCAACACCGTGGCGGCCCGCGACGGTAAGGACCCGTACAAGAAACCCCTCACGAATGTGGCCTCGCTCGCCAACATGAACGACACCTCGCGCCTGTCCATCATCGTCTCCGCCGATCTTCCGGTGAACACGTTCGACGAACTCATGGAAAAGAAACTGCCCGTCCGCCTCGATCGCGGGGCCAAGGGCACCCTGCACAACGTGGTCGGCGCCATGCTGCTGGCCGAATACGGGTACACCTACGACGACATCACGAAATGGGGCGGCGCACACACCGCCGTTTCCGCCAACGACCGCGTGGGCATGTTCCAGGACGGCACCCTGAACGCCTACCTGACCCTCGGCCCCGGCCAGCAGTCCCACATTCAGGAACTCGTGCTCAACGCCAAGGTGAAGTGGCTCCCCGTGTCCGAAAAGGTACTCAAGAGCGTCACCGCCAAGACCGGGCAGTCCATCGGCGTCATCCCTGCCGACTTCTACGGCGGCGCGGTGGGCAAGGACGTCCCCTGTATCACCGACTCCACGGTCATGCTCGTCCGCAAGAACATGCCGGACGCCGATGTCTACAAGATCACCAAGGCCATCGTGGAAGGCTATAAAGAGCTGCACGCCGTCCAGCCCACATGGAAGACGCTGGTCCCCGAACACATGGCCGACAACCTCGCCCTGCCCCTGCATCCCGGTGCGGAGAAGTATTACCGTGAGGCCGGCATCATCAAGTAACCCCTTGCCCGATTCCCTTTCCCGGCCCGTTGTTTCCACGGGTCGGGAATCTTTTCCCGAATCAACGAAAACCCGGCACACATCCGAACCCGCTTGACCGGGAGCGCTTCCGAAAGCATCCGGCAACACTCCCGTGTCCAGCGGCTTCCGCCGGGCCTACCACCGCAAAAGGACGACATCATGGTCATCGATTTCCGTATCCGCCCTCCGTACAAAGGCTTTATGAACCTCGGCATCGTCAAAAACTGGCAGTCCGTGCCCGACGATCCCCGCAAGATGCGCCCCACCGGGTTTGAACGCCTCCCCGTCCCTTCGATGGAGCACGCCTCCGTAGACATGCTGGTCGACGAGATGAAGGCCGCCGGAGTCACTAAAGGCGTGCTGCACGGGCGGCACACCGGCAACGCCCGTTACGGCGACGTGAGCAACGCCGAAGTCAACGAGTTGCTGCTCCGCTATCCGGGCCTGTTCGTAGCCCTCGCGGGCATCTCTCCCAATGCGCCGGACGCCCTTGAAGAAATCGAGCGTTGCGTCCGCGACTGGGGCTTTAAGGGCGTGGCCCTTGATCCTGGATGGTGCAGCCCCGCCATGTACGCCACCGATCCCAAGATCGAGCCCATCCTTGACCTCTGCCAGCAACTCGGCGTGTTCGTCAGCATCACCATGAGCGCCTACGGCGGCCCGGATCTCAGCTATTGCGATCCAACGCCGCTCGTGCCCATGCTCCGCAAGTTCCCCAAGGTCAACGTGGTCATCCCGCACGGCTGCTGGCCCAAGGTGCAGGAGGCCGTGGGCGTGGCCCTGCTCTGCCCGAACCTCTACCTTGCCCCGGACTGCTATTTCTTCCTGCGCAACATGCCCATGCGCCACGAATACGCCAACGCGGCGAATTCGTTCCTTAAATACCGCTTCCTTTTCTCCACCAGCTATCCCATCCGTGGATTCGCGCAGGCCATTGAAGACTGGAAAAACGCCGGACTCGAACCTGAATCCCTCCAGCGCTCCCTGTACGACAACGCCGCCGAGCTGCTCGGGATTTCCGGCTGATCCTTCCTGCTCCGCACAGTATTGAAGATGCGGCGGGCCGGGGGAAGGGAAACTCTGAGAGCGGGAAACACCCGCCCAGGTTATCCCTTCCCCCGGCCTCCTTCTTTTCCAACTGGTTCCGAATGGTGGGGGACTGACTCCGGAGGGGCGTTCCGATACGCATCAAAAAGGATGGAACGGGGCTCCCCACGGCTCGAACCTTTCCCCCTCTCTGACCACGCATACTGCCGGGCATTCAGCTCTGGCCGATGCGCTTTTCCCTTTTCCCTGAAAAGCCGCCGTGAAACCCCACCGTTTCCCTTGTTTACACGGGGAGCCTCTCCAGTATATGGTGTACCACTCAAAGCCCTGCGCAACAAAGGGCTTCACGGTATACAGGAGAACCCTTCATGGAAAAACAAGGCTTCGATCTGGCGATGCACTATTTCAGGGCGTTCGCCATCTTTTCCGTTATAAGCGTTCATATGTGGATCGTGCCGCCTCTTGAAGGCCACGAATCCATGAGCCGTTTTCTGGATATGCTCCGTGGCGTCCTGTTTCATTCGAGTACGTTGTATTTTGTCTTCATTTCAGGTTATTTGTTTCATTTTTTGGCTCAAAGGAAATTCGACTTACGGACATACTACAGAAAAAAACTGCTCAACGTCATTGTTCCGTATGTGATCCTGTCCGTTTTTTTCACAGGATACGCCTTCTTTTGGCATTCCTATACGGGAGAGGTGCCCCGTTTCACCAAGCTGGCGACGGGATGCTGGGAATTTTTCCAAGCGCTGCTGTACGGCGATGTGGTCCTGACCTATTGGTACATCCCGTTCATCGCCACGATATTCCTCGTGAGCCCGCTTCTGTTGCGCCTCAGTGAGGAACGGTTCGCCCTGCTCACGCTGTTCACCGTCTGGATCCCCCTGCTCATCCCCCGGACGGAATTGACAAGTTTCTTCCACAACTATGCCTTCTTCTTTCCCGCGTACCTGCTCGGCATGTTCTACTCCATGAACCGGGACCAGATCCTCGCGTCCATCGCCAAGCACATCAAAATCCTCGTCGCCTTCTCGCTCGTCTTCACCGTGCTCCTCGGCATCAATGCCTATGAAGAAATCCTGCCGAACATCGAAGCCGCCTATTATATGCAGAAAATAGCCATCGGCGCGTGCGTGGTCCACTTTCTCGAAAAGATCAAACACATCCGGATCACGCTCCTCGATCTCATCGCCACGTACAGTTTCGCCCTGTACTTCCTGCACGACTTCATCCTGTTTACGTTCCAGAACCTGCTGTTCACCTTTTTCGGCATCCTCCTGCCGGAAAGCCTGTTCTTCGTGTCACTGTTCACGTTTTTCTGCGAAGTGGCCCTCTGCCTCCTCCTGATCATGGGCATTAAAAAACTGCTCGGCCGCCGCTCAAGGTATGTCATCGGCTCCTGATCCGGAGCCCAGCCAGTATCGGCCCGTTCCGTGGTGGCGGGCCGCTTCCGTAATGTTCCCGCGACGGGACTCCACAGGGCCGGCAGCCGCGGCAAGAAGCCAGAAGCCTGCCCCGCGGCGAATGCCCTCTCCTCCGATAAAGCCGCCGCCACTCCCCGGCCCTTCACGTCCATCCCCAAAACAGGCATAATCACGTGGCGATCCGTGAACACTTCTCCACAGCCGGAACCGGTACCCCTCAAGCAAAGTTTCTGCGCTGCAACGGTTTCCTCCGATTTTTTGGATCGTTTTTTGCTAATTTCCTTTCAAAGAATACGTTCCTCAACATTATTGGCATCCCAGAATGCCGTACTCTCACCATTTAGGAGAAACCATGAACGCGACGCCGTACATTGAGGCGCTGGGCAAAGAAACGGGCATGGACATCACATTGTCCATATCCGGGGCCGCCGCTCTTTCGATCGAAGGGCGGAACCTGCTGATCCAGTGGATCGAAGCGACGCACTCCTTCATCGTATATGTTGAAGTCGGCGCTCTCGGCGGCTGGCGCAACGGCGAAATCTGCCGTCTGCTGCTGGCCTCGAACTTCCTCCTCGCGGACACGCAAGGCGGCGCGCTCAGCTATAACGACGCCACCGGCATGGTGGGGCTGAACTTCCCGATCCCGGCCTATGGGCTCGACACCGGGGATTTCCTCAAAACCGTCAACAACATCGTCCTGTTCTCGGAAACATGGAAAGCCCGCCTCGACGCCATGAACAAAGAACAGGAAGCTCTTACGGAACAGGCGCAGCAAGCCGTCCTCAATGGCGGGGAATCCCCGGAACCGTCTTTCACCGCCGCGCAGTTCCTTCGCGTCTAGGGCGTTTCAGTTTTGAAATACCCTAACGCCGGGCGCATGTCCGGTGTGCCGCAACAAGGCGTGGATTCAGCAGAAAACGATTTTCGGCAGGATGAACCGTTGAAAGCTACCGCATTTCAAAGGTAATCCGTTCTAGGCTCCGTGCCGGATACCGTATCCCGTTTCAGCCATAGGAGGCCGTATGCCCGTTTCCCTTCAGCAGTTCTTCAACAGCGCCAACGCCGTTGGCGATTCCGCATCCCTTTTTCTCCAAAACGGCGGCGAATCCGTCGGTGAT
>OOAM01001861.1_pt1 | contig 12237 bp, 9 predicted proteins | sample 1671131 | NCBI WGS metagenome assembly OOAM01 (sample SAMN06348125, study PRJEB24527) | human gut metagenome | biome: human gut; feature: ankylosing spondylitis patient; material: feces | host: Homo sapiens | place: China | collected 2015-10 | reverse complement strand
GGATTCCGGAGCGGCCGCGCGGGTTTGCGCCACGCCGGAGATGTTGTCCGGAGAATTGAAAGCCGCTCTGAAAGACAAGGTGGACTACAGTTTCTGGCCTCCCTATCACATTCCTCCGATGGAAAAGCAGAACCTGCTGCGCAACTGCCTGGCGGAGGCACAGAAATATCTGAGCGCCGCGGATGTGGTTCAAAAGTCCTCTTTTGTGTGGAAGTCCCTGCAATCGCTTCCTTTAATGGTCAGGCATTACGCCGTGTCTCCTCCCGAGGCGATTGTCAGCAGGCCCAAGGGCCCTAAAAGCTTTGCCGTATTTGAGGTGGAGGGGCTTCCTTGCGCCCAGATCCTGGTTGGTTTTGAAAAGACTCCCGATATGGAATTCTGTTTTTTCAAGGATGAACAGGATGGTTCCTGGAAGCTGGACTGGCAGCAGTTTGCCCGTTTTCAGCCGATGAACTGGGAGGATTTTGTACGTGGAAAAGGGGAGGACATCGCGGAATTCCGCGTATGGATGGTTCGGGAGCGCATGTCGGAAAATAAGGATGAGTACGCATTTAAGCTGATTGCTCCCGGGATGAACGGTTCCGAAGAGCGCAGCATTGCCCGGCCCATGGTGTATGTCCCCAGAAAATCGGAAATGGGCAAGCGTTTGTTCATGTTGTTTAAAATCAATGAGGAGATGGAACATTCCCCATACCGGGTGTTGAACGCCAATGACGAGGCCGGCATGCTCCGCGCGCGGGTTCTCCTTTCCCGCAGCAAAGAGCCCAACCGCAAGGGGGAATATTCCTTTACGCTGGTCAGGCTGCTGGGGGAAGGCTGGTACGGCCTTTCTTTCCCGGAATAAAAAGGAAGGATTGGGTCGGTCTCCTGCTTTGCGGGGGATGGGGATGCGGTTTTACCGGCGGTGGAAACGGGGAGGGGGCCCTTCATGTGGGCGCCTGGGGCGGTGGAGCCGGAAAGGGGGCGGGCATGGCGTAAGGCGTGCGGCATGATGTCTGCGGCAGACGCCCGCCGGCCAGAAAGGGCCGTGGTAATGCGGCCTGGGGTTCCATGCAGGAACATGGCAGCCGCGGTAGATGTCCCTGATGATGTAAATGGGTGCGCCTGCGGGGGTATAGGCGTAAATGGGCCGTCCGCATGGGGAATATCCCCAGATGGGGAATCCGGAGGGGTCATACAGGAAAACGGCCTGCCCTGCCGCAGGCATGCGGATTTCGCCATGCAGGTGAATCCCGGCTTCCGCAGCGGGGGCGGAAAAGGCCAGGAGGGCAGATATGGCGCTTCCGGCGCAGCAGGCAAGAAGATGGTTTCCGGCAGGGTTGTTGTTCATCGGTTTTTTGAATGGTGGTTGACGGCAGTTATCCGATAAAGCGGAGTCCCCGTCCCGTTTTGTGTAAATTTCCCAGGCCCGTTGTGCCGGGAGGGTGTGGGGGAATACCGTCTTGACCTGGAGAGGTTCCCCGGGCAAAGTGACCGCGTGACGAAATTCAGACCATGCATTGATTTACACGACGGGCGCGTAAAGCAGATTGTGGGGGGCACCCTGACGCAGGATGGCGCCTCATTGCGCACCAATTTCGTCTCCGACCGCGGCGCGGCATGGTATGCGGATTTGTACCGCAGGGACGGTCTGAGCGGAGGGCATGTGATCAAGCTGGGCCCAGGGAACGACCATGTGGCGCGGGAGGCCCTGGCGGCATGGCCGGGAGGCCTTCAGGTGGGCGGCGGCATGACGCCGGAAAACGCGGAGGAATGGATTTCCTCCGGGGCCAGCCATGTGATTGTTACTTCCTGCCTGTTTGATGCGGAGGGAACGCTGCGGATGGACAGGCTGAAGGATCTTGTTTCCGCAGTGGGCGCGGAACGGCTGGTGCTGGATTTGAGCTGCCGCAGGGTTCAGGGAGGCTGGGCCGTGGCCATGAACCGGTGGCAGACTTTGACGGAACTCCGGGTAACGGCGGAGACGCTGGATGTTCTGGCGGAATATTGCGCGGAGTTTCTTATTCATGCGGCGGATGTGGAAGGGCTCTGCACCGGCATTGACCGGGAACTGGTGGAAATGCTGGGAAACTGGCGCCGCCTGCCCATGACATATGCCGGAGGCATCAGCCGCATTCAGGATATTGACGAAATAGATGCTTTGAGCGGCGGAACCATGGATGCCACGGTGGGGAGCGCTTTGGATTTGTTTGGCGGCGGTTTAATCAGGTATGGGGATCTGGTGGCCAGGCAGCACGGGAAGTCCGGCATGGAAACGGTATGAAACTGGCTCTGAAAGTTATTCCCAATGCGAAGAAGAGCGAGGCCGTGGGATGGGAGGAAGATCCCCGTGCCGGCCGCGCGCTGAAGCTGCGCATTGCCGCGCCTCCCGTGGAGGGAAAGGCGAACAAGGTCGTCGTCCTTTTCCTGTCCGCATGGCTGGACATTCCCCGTTCCTCCATCAGCCTGCTGCGCGGGGAATCCTCCCGGCTGAAAGTGGTGGAACTGCCGGACGGATGCGAGGGAAAACTTGCCCGGCTGCTTTCTGCGGAGGATATTTCCGGAGCTTAGGAAAGCCGGGCGGAAGGCAGGCATTTTCTTTATGCGTAGAAGGGTTGCATCAGGCGCGGTCCATTACGCGTCAAACGTCATCCATGTCTTAGCAGGCCGTTGACGCATCCGGTAAAAGAATTTACATTGCCCGCATGAGCGACGAAGAGAAAGAGAAAAACGCGGAAGCGGAAGAGCTGGAGGTGCAGGAACAGGTGCAGGATGCTCCTGCCGAGGAGAAGGTGGCGGAACCTTCCCTGGAAGAGGAATTGCTTAAATGGCGGGATACCGCCATGCGCACTGCTGCGGAATATGATAACTACCGCAAGCGCATGGTGAAGGAAAAGGAGGAATGCGCCAAGTTCGCCAATCAGCGCCTGCTGGAAGAACTTCTACCCGTCATTGATAATTTTGAAATGGGCATGGCCGCCGCCAGCGCAGATGCCTCCTCCATGATTTACATCGGCATGAGCATGGTGAAGAAGCAGCTGGACGAATTTCTCGCCGGCAATGGCGTGAGCGCCGTGGAGCCTGTGGTGGGAAGCATGTTTGACCACGCCACGGAGGAAGCTCTTCAGCGGGAACCCTCCGACCAGCCGGAAGGCACCGTTCTGCGCGTTATCCGCAAGGGGTATATGCTGAAAGACAGGCTTCTGCGCCCGGCGAACGTGGTTGTCGCCCATACTCCGGACCCCGAACCGCAAGTCTGACCGTTTTTTTAACATTCACGCCACATGGCTAAAAAAGATTATTACGAAATTCTCGGCGTTTCCAAGGACGCTACTGACGATGAGATTAAGAAGGCCTATCGCAAGCTGGCCTTAAAGTACCATCCGGACCGCAACCCGGACGACCCGTCCGCAGAAGAAAAGTTCAAGGAGCTGGGCGAGGCCTATGAGGTGCTTTCCGATGCGGACAAGAGGGCTGCCTACGACCGCTTCGGCCATGCCGCCTTTGAACAGGGCGGTCCCGCTGCGGGCGGCGGTTATGCCGGGGGAGGGTTCCAGGATCCGATGGATATTTTCGCCCAGATGTTTTCCGGAATGGGCGGTTTTGCGGATATGTTCGGAGGCGCCGGCCGCGGCGGCCAGAAAAGGTCCACCAAGAGACCCGGTTCCGATTTGCGCTATGATTTGGACATCACGCTGGAAGAGGCTGCGAAGGGATGCACCAAGAAGCTTGAGATTGAGCGTCTGGTGACTTGCAAGACCTGCCACGGTACCGGGGCCAGGGATGGAAAGGAAGCGTTCAAGTCCTGTCCTACCTGCCAGGGGCGCGGCATCATTACCCAGCAGAGCGGCTTTTTCGTCCAGCAGTCCACCTGCCCCACCTGCCACGGCACCGGGGAAATCATCTCGGACCCATGCCCCGTCTGCCGCGGGGAAGGGCGCGTCAGGGAGGATTCCCACATCACCATCCGTATTCCTGCGGGCGTTGCCACGGGCAGCCAGCTCCGCATCGCCGGGGAAGGGGATGCCGGGGTGCATGGCGGCCCTACCGGGGATCTGCACGTGTTTATTGACGTCAAACCGCACGATATTTTCCAGAGGGAGGGCAACGACCTGAGCTGCACGGTTCCGGTTCCGCTTTCCCTGGCTGTTTCCGGCGGCAGGCTGAAAGTGCCCACGCTGGAAGGCGCGGCCACCATCAAGCTGCCGGAAGGAACGCAGAACGGCATGATCTTCCGTCTGCGCGGCAAGGGGGTAAAGGCCCTTCGCGGTTCGGACGTGGGGGATATGCTGGTGGAGGTGGAGGTGGAAATCCCCTCCCGGCTTACCAAGGAGCAGGTGGATAAGCTGAACGCGTTTGCCTCTGCCCTGGATGAAAATCGGAACCAGCCGGCTTGCGTGGAGTTTGCCGACAAGGCGGCGCGTTACCTGAAGGGCAAATAAGGTCCGTTTCCCTTTTTCAGACATGGCCCGCTTTTTCCTCCCGCCTTCCGAATGGGCTGCTCCCGCCTGGGAGCTGCGAGGGGATGAAGCGCACCATGCCGCCAAGGTTCTGCGCCTGCAGCAGGGTGACTCCTGCATCGTGTTTGACGGTTGCGGCCGTGCGGCCCACGCTGTGGTGGCGGAACCTCCGCGCAGCTCCGGCGTGCTGCTGGTTCCGGGGGAGGAATGCCCTCCTTCTCCCCCCGTGGCCCATTTGACGTTGTGCCAGGCTGTTCCCAAGGGGACCAACATGGATCTCATTATCCAAAAGTCTGTGGAACTGGGGGTTTCTGCTATTGTTCCGCTCGTGACGGACCGCACGATCGTGCGCCTGAATGCCCGGGAGGCTGAGGCCAAAAGGCAGAAATGGCAGCGCATCGCCTTGGAGGCCTGCAAGCAGTGCGGCCAGAACACGCTGCCGAAAGTGGCGCTTCCCGTTCCCTTTGCGGAATGGCTGCGCGGAGGAATTCCGGAAGGACTGAATATTATCGCCTCTCTGGCGCCCGGAGTGCGGCCGGTCAGGGAAGTGCTGGAGGCCGCTCGTTCCCGTTCCGTCCGTCACGCTTCTCTGCTGGTGGGGCCGGAGGGGGATTTTACGGACCGGGAGACGGCCATGGCGTTGGAAGCGGGGTTTGTTCCCGTCACGCTTGGCCCTATCGTTCTCCGGGTGGAGACGGCCGCCTTTTTCGGCCTGGCCGCCATGCGGTACGCCCTGGACTGAGTTTTTTCATACGCATTCCCATGTTTAAAAATATCATTTTCGACTGGTCCGGCACCCTGGTGGACGACTTGGCCCTGACGTTGGACGCCTCCAACTACGTCTTTTCCCAATACGGGAAACCCTGCATGAACAGGGATGAATTTCGCGCGGAATTCCAGCTTCCCTATCCGGACTATTATGCCCGGGTGCTGCCCCACGCGGATCTGGATGAACTGGAAGACCATTTCCGGTACGCCTTCCGCGTTTCCAATGCTCCGGTGGAAGTGCTGCCGAATGCCCGGGAATTCCTGGAGTTCTGCCGCGCGCGCGGCGTGCGCTGCTTTATTCTTACCAGCGTGGACGCCAAGGAGTTTGATACCCAATGCAGGGAGCTGGGCATGATGGAATATTTTGAAGCCATTCATGCGGGCATCCGCCATAAGGATGCCCACATTCATACCCTGCTGGCCCAGCATGGGCTGCATGCCCATGAAACCGCATTTATCGGGGACATGCAGCATGATGTGGAAACGGCCCATCACGCAGGCATCACATCCATTGCCGTCCTGACCGGCTATAATGACGCTGCGCAGCTTTCCAAGGCCAAACCGGACATGATTGTTCCGGACCTGCTTGTTCTGCGCACGCTGATGCGCCGTTACGCGCTCCCTTCCGATACGCAGGATTCCATTAACATCAACGGTCTTGAACTGGATACCTTCATCGGCGTTCCGGACGAGGAGCGCGCTTCCATGCAGACCCTGAAAGCGGACATCACTTTTTATCCGGAGGAGGCCTTGTCCGGACTGAACGATGATTTTTCCAGAACCGTCTGTTATGATTCCATGGCCCGTGCGCTCCGGGCGGAGGCCATGGCGCGCCCGCGCAAGCTGGTGGAAACGCTGGCGGAGGATATGGGAAAGGTTTGCCTGAAGGAGTTCGGCGCGCGGCACGTGGTTGTTACTCTGCGCAAGTTCATCCTGCCGCGGACGGACAGCGTTTCCGTAACGGTGCATGTTTCCCGTCACCGGTAGGAAAGAGGTTTTCTACCGGATATCCACCGCCTTTTCTTCAGGGATCTTTTTTCCGTCTTTGGTGAAAGTGTTTTTCTCCGCCTTGACGCTGCCGGTATGGCGAGTGCGGATGGCGGTTCCGTTCTTGAGGTCAAATGTGTTTCCGGTAATGGTGATGTTCCGGTGAACTTCCCCTTCCGGCCGTGGGGCGTGCGGCACGATCTGGATGACGGCTTCTCCGCATTGAATAAAGGTATTGCGGGAAATGGTCATATTCCTGACCACGCCGGATTCATACCAGCCGGAGGCGTCATCTTCCACCAGGATGGCGGGCATGCCCGTTTTCTCAAACCGGCACCGTTCAACCAGCACCGGCTTCCTGGTGGTAAGCAGGAAGCCCCGGGTGGGAATGTGGCGGCATACCGTGTTGCTGATATGGACGGATGGCGTCCATGTGACGTTTTCCACAACATCATCAGGCTGGATGTTTTCGGGATTGGGATGTTGCAGCGTAAGTTCTATTTCCTTTTCATTGAGTTGGTTGACGCCGGAAACGGTATTGGATGCATAAGGCACCAGCGTGTTGCTGGAAACATAATCGATCCGGTCTCCCGGGGCAAAGGCGTCAAAGCCGAAGGTCTGGGGATGCATGAACCGGACAGTGATTTTGTTGGGGGCCGGCCTGCCTACAATGCGCAAGTGGGTGCCATGAACATTGATGGCGTCGTCATGGGAGGCTCCCAGCACGCAATCCTTGACGATGATTTTTCCCCTGCATCCGGAAAAGTGCAGATTATCCGCCCAGGAGGAGCTGGTGCGGAGGGAGCGGGGGCGCGGAGCTATGTTCAAGCGGCTGAACATGATGTTCTCGCAGAACTGGGAAACGACGCCCATGCCGTGCATATAGTAAATATGGCAGTTATTCCAGAGGATGTTTTTGCTTCTGTATTGAAAGAAGCCGCAGCAGTCCCTCCGGGTATTGCGGTTCTGGTAGGATTGGCCCGGTTTCATGGTTGGGGAGCCTTCCTTGAACGTGATGCTGATTTTTCCGGGAGACAACTCTCTGATGACTGTTTTCCCGGGGTCGAAACGGCCCTGGAAAGTGCCGGAGGCGGAATCAAAAACTTTGGAATACCCTCCCATGCGGAATTCCCATCCGGGTCCGTGCCAGGTCAGGTTCCCATCCTTCACCGTGTACAGGATTCCGTCCGGAATAGTTGCTTTCATGGTATCCCCTTCAACTTCCGTGACCAGAAATTCTCCCATGGTCGGATGCAGGTAATCAAAACCCAGGCCGTTCAGGGAAACGTTTTCCACATGTTCCATGCAGACAAAGATGGCTTTTCCTTCCAGCAGGATGTCGGTGGCTCCCGGCTTTCCCTCCAGGCGTATGTTTTTGGCTTCCATCAGGCGGACAGCCATGGCCTTGGGCTCGTTGGGCGCATCGTTGGTGTTGGAAATCTGCGGTTTTCCGGTCATCAGGGCACCGTGTTTGAAGATATGCCTGCCGGGCATGAACCGGATGGTGACCGGGGCCTGTTTGGAACCTTCCCCCATCAGTGCCAGGGAGACGGCATGTTCCCCCGGATGGATGACGAGCGTATCTCCCCGCGCCATGATGAGACGGTTGGCCGGTGCCATGCTTTTCCACGCCGTGGATGGGGTTGTTCCCGGATTGCCGTCATTTCCCTTGTCCGGGTCTATATGCCAGACATGGTTTCCTGCGGATTGCGTGCGCTCCGTCCGTTCCGGATAATCCGCTGCCGGGCATGGCCCTGCTAACATTGCGAGAATAAAAAGCAGGGAGGCCATGGGGTTTTGCATGCTGTAACTCCTACAGGAACACGGTTTTCGGGACAAGAATAATTCTTGCAGGGCCGGGAGAAAAAGCCGCAGCTTTTCCATGGCTCACCTGGGAGGCCCCTGTTTTTCATCCTTTCTGCCGGGGCGGGAAAGAAAGCCTACCAGCTTGTCATAATACGCTTTGGATTTGTCGTAGTAGGATTGGGGGTCAATATCCAATTTGGTGCGGAACAGGAGCCAGAGCTTGTGGAAGGTGTTGACGCGGTAGCGGATGTCGAAAATACGGAAGCCGCTCGCCTTCATTTTGTCCAAAATGGTATGGTAAATGAGCGCCATGGCCTGAGCCGGAATAAGGGCGGCTTTGTCTTCCGGGCTGAGGAGGTTATATTCCCTCTCCGCTTCCGCAAAGAAAGTTTCCGCCAGATCCGCTTCATATTTCAGCAGCTCCTGAAGCCGGGGGGAGTACACCCTGCAGCGCAGGTCTTCCAGGGTGTATCCAAAGCGGTCCATATCCTCCTTGGGCAAATAAATGCGGTTGGACTTGCCGCAGTCTTCCGCCACGTCCCGGATGATATTCACCATTTGAAGGGCATGCCCCAAGGCAATGGCGTACGGATAGGAGGCTTCTCCCGCCCCCATGATGCGGGCGGAGGTGAGGCCCACGCAGCAGGCTACGCAGTAGGTGTAGTCCAGCAGTTCATCGCGGCTGCGGGGCTGCTGCTGGCAGATATCCGAACGGCAGCCTTCAATCAGGTGCAGCATGGGAGTGGTGTCCAGCTCCAAATCCTGGATGAGGGCTATGATGTCCTCCTCCAGTTCCGTCAGTTCCAGGCCTTCTCCGCCGTTGATGACTTCTACCCAGCGGTTCAATGCGTCGTGGCGTTCGCGGGGAGTCATGCCCGGTTCGTCCACGATATCGTCCACCGTGCGGCAAAAAGCGTAAAATTCCGCCATATGGCGGCGTTCTTCTTCAGGAAGATCAATGAGAGCAAAGGCCAGGTTGGACTTGGCCTTGCTGGTGATGGTTTGGGCTTGAGTCATGTCTTGACGGAAAAAACTTGCCTGCGAAAGGGATAAAAATCATGGAATCAGGCCCCAGTGGGAAGTAAAGGGCCACAGGCAGAAGCTGGCGGGGCCTACGATGTTGTACTGGCGGACGGGGCCCCAGTACCGGGAATCAAAGGAATTTTCGCGGGTGGAATTGTCCCCCAGCGCCACGTATTCACGCAGATAGGGGCGTTTGCTGTCGTTGGACAGATGCACGGTCCCCCCTTCCGTGATGTAAGCTCTGCCGTCCAGCAGGCTCAGGGGGGCGGGAAGGGCCACGTAGCCGCAGGGCTGGTAGGGGGGCTTGCCGGAAGCGACCCTCTGGATAGTCCGTTCCGTGGCTGGTTTCCCATTGACGATTAGCTGGGAGTCCTGAATGGAGAGGGTATCTCCCGGAATGCCGCAGAGGCGTTTGACGTAGTGGGTTCCTCCTTCCTGGCCGGTGCTGCTTCCCTTATTGGCGATGCCTTCGATGCCGCGTGTATCAAAGACGAAGACTTCCCCGCGTTCCGGCTTGCGGAAGTGATAGGCCATTTTATTCACCACGATTAGGTCCCCGGCGTCAAAACGGGCATTGACGATTGTGTCTCCGGGCAGGTAGCTTCTGAACGGGGTGTGCCGTTCGTCTTCAAAGCGCGGTTCCTGATTGAGGAAGTAGCGGCGCGTTTCCGCTTCCGCTGCCGGAATTTCCAGCTTGGAGCCGTCATCGAAAATCACGTTGGTCACCGTGAGCAGAAGATACTTGGTGGCAGGTTCGAAACGGACGATTTTCTTTTCCTTGGAGGCCGTTTCGTGCACATAGGAGCCGCCGTACAGAATCATGTCCCCGATTTTCTGCATCAGGGTGGGCTCCCCTTCCTGGGGAAGGGCGCGGATTCCGTTCAGGGAGGGCTGCATGGAACCGGTCGGGATGCGGAAGGGCTGGACTACATAACAGCGCAAACCCAGGAAAATGGCCAGAATCACGAACAGAACTTCCACGTTTTCCGCCAGGGCGGAAGGAATCGCTCCGGGGATGGATTCCAGCGTGGCGGTAATGGTTTCCGCCTGCTGCCTGTCACCTCGGTAAAGGGCCGTTTTCAGCAGGTCGCGGCTTTCTTCAAACTCCGCCAGGCGTTCAGTAGGCAGAAGATCGCGATTGTAGTTGATGTAGCGGCGCACTGCTTTCAGGGCCATACGTCCTTTCCGGCGCCATTTGGGCGTGAACCAGGCCAGAGGATGATCCAGAAGAAACACCAGAACGGCGTTTGCAGCCGGAAAGCAATCGTAAAGGGCAGCTAGGATGGACTTGTGCGGGCTATTCATGAAGTACGGCATTCATGATGCCCCGTCCGGAGGCGTCATGGAAGTTTATTTTACGTTACGGAAGCCCCATTTTTCCAGGATTTAGCAAATTTTTTGGGTCCAGGGCGGATTTGACCAGTTCGTGCAGGTGGTAGGCGCCTTCCCCCACGGCTTTCCGGAACCATTTGGCCTTCGCCAGGCCGATGCCGTGTTCCCCGGTAATGGCGCCTCCGTGTGCCAGCACCCAGTGGAACAGCCTGTCCACACAGGCGTCCGCCAGGGCTTTCTTCTCTGGATCCGCATAATCGTCCACCATGATGTTGGTATGGATGTTGCCGTCCCCGGAATGGCCGAAACACGCGATGTCCAGCCCTGTTTCCCGGTTCAGGGCCTCGCAGAATTCCACCAGAGCCACCAGGCGCGACCTGGGAATGACGATGTCTTCGTTGAGCTTGGTCATTCCGGTTGCTTTCAGGCTGTAGGAAAATTCCCGGCGGAGTTGCCAGATGGCTTCCGCCTCCGCTTCCGTGTCTGCACGCAGAATTCCGGTTGCGCCGCATTCTTCCAGCAGGGTGCATAGGGAATCCAGTTCTTCCCGCACGGCAGGTCGCCTGCCGTCCACTTCCACAATCAGGTGGCCGCGGCAGCCGGAAGGCAGGGCGCTGTCCCCCAGATAGTTCCGGGCGGCGCGGAGAGTGAAACTGTCTGTTATTTCCAGGGCGGAGGGAAGATGCCCGCTGTTCAGGATGCGCTGCACGGCGGCAGCTGCCAGCGGGAATTGCGGGAAGCCGGCGCTGAGCGCGCCGAATGCTTCCGGGTGGGGGATGAGCCTCAAAACGGCCCGCGTGATGATGCCCAGCATTCCTTCCGAACCGATAAAAAGGTCCCCGATATCGAACCCCGTCTTGTTTTTATGGGTGCGTCCTCCGCATTCCACTACCTCTCCGCTGGCAAGCACCACGGTCAACCCCAGCACGTAAGCTCTGGTGACTCCATATTTCAGGCATCTGGGGCCGCCCGCGTTCGTGGCGATATTTCCTCCGATGCTGCATTCCTTTCTGGAGGCCGGGTCCGGCGGGTAGAACCATCCCAGAGCACGGGCTTTCCGCTGGAGATCCGCTGTGATAACGCCGGGTTCCACCACGGCAACGCCGTCTTCCGGGGATATCTCCAGGATACGGTTCATCCGTTCCAGGGAAAGGCTGATGCCTCCGCGCACGGGAACGCATCCCCCTACGTATCCAACACCGCCGCCGCGGGCCGTGACGGGGATGTTCATGGAGGATGCGTAGCGCAGCAGCAGGGAGACGTCCTCCGTGCTTTCCGGGAAAACGACTGCCTCCGGCAGCACGGAGGCGTACCATTTGTCCCCGGCGTGCGCCGCCAGCACATCCGGGGCTTCGGAAACTTTTCCAGGCCCCAGAATGCGGGAAATGTCTTCTTTCAAAGACATGGATTATTTGAGAATGGGGGTGCAGAAGCAGTCCGGGCGGTGGAAATCCGGATTGCCGGAAAGGTCGTCCGCCGTAGTCAGGAAAATCTGGTCCGGAGTATCCAGGATGAACGTGGCTGCCAGCTTGCAGTCGCGGATGTCCACGCCGCGCAGTTCGTTCAGCGGAATCCGGGCCATGGCGCACCATCCCTCGTCCGTCAGAATGCACTTGGTATCAACGGCCAGCGGAGCGGGAATATCTTCATTGGCGCGGCGGGTGTCGGAAAAGGCGCAGGCCCACCATGCGCCGTTGGGAGCAAGGTTGAATTCCCAGTAATTGGTGCCGTCTCCCGCGGCCATGAACCATTCCGCCAGGTCGTACCGCCATAGTTCCGGCTGGAACTGGCCGGGCCGGGCTTCCGGATGGATGGTGGCTGCCTTGCTGCGGGAAGCCAGAAACCAGAGAAATTCCCCGTCCGTGGCGAAGGCGAATTCCGC
>OOAM01001848.1_pt1 | contig 12337 bp, 8 predicted proteins | sample 1671131 | NCBI WGS metagenome assembly OOAM01 (sample SAMN06348125, study PRJEB24527) | human gut metagenome | biome: human gut; feature: ankylosing spondylitis patient; material: feces | host: Homo sapiens | place: China | collected 2015-10 | reverse complement strand
GCTGTTTGAGGTACGGGATAAACTCGGTCAGCACCATTTCCCGCTCTGCCTTGTCCTGCTCCCATGCTTTCGGGCCTTTGTTATGCAGAACAAAATTCTTCCAGTTTTCATCTTTGGCGTAGTATTCGTGGTAGTTCTGGATGTGTTGAACCAAAGAACCCTCTCCGTCACCAAAATCCTGCCGCCCCTCGTAGTTGTCTGGCTGGCCGTTCAGGGTAAAATCAATGCGGAATGCGGTCTTGTCGTACCAGCCACCTGTGTAGCCGTCCTTTTCCCGTTCCGTGTGCTGGGTGGTGTCCAGTTCTTCAAAGACGCGGTTTGCCACGGACAGTGGCATGGTTTCGCCGTCCTGCAGCTTGTCACTTTCACTCCACAGAATTGTGACCGTGGGCTCTGCGGCGGGGTCTGGAATTTTAACGGGTGCGGGAATTTCATTCGCTTTTTCTGCTGCCTCTTGGAACGCTGCCAGCTTGTCGCCCAACAAAACTTCCGACACCTTGACTGTCTGCCCCAGCAGAGCAAGAGCTTCCTCTCCGGCATCCGGCAGGGTCAGACCGGGTGCGTCCAGTTGGCCGCCGTCCAGAGCCTTATTATCCGGGCCATACAGGGTGTAGTCATAGCCGGAATCGCAGGTCTGGATGAACAGCGTATTGCCGTTGTCCAGCGCAAATGCAGCCTCCTGTGCAGTGGAAAGTTCTGTTTCCCGCTGCTGGCGCAGTTCTGCCAGATGTTCGTCCAGTGCGGAGATCAGTTCATGGGCCGTATTGCGGATAATTTCCAGAGAGGCTTTCAACTCGGCCAGTTCCCGGCCCGAACTCCACCCGGCCACATAACCAAAGGAATACTCGGATGTGTCCAGCCCGTAGTGCTGGCAGACGGCATAGGCCACGCTTTCGGCCTGCACCTCGCGGGTGCGGCTGTCCGGGCGGTTGGTCTGTTCCGGGTCGGTGGGGTCGATGGCGTGAAGTTTGGCGTGGGCAATTTCATGGATAGCCGTCTTGATGGTCTGTAACTGGCTCATGCCCTCTTGAATGGCAATGCGGTTGTCAAGCAGGTGGAAATAACCGTGCGCCCCGCCCTCGATGTCCTCAAACCCGATGGGCACCGGGGAAGCTTGCTCCAACGCTTTGAAAAAATCTTGATAGTCCTGCACGCTGCCGGACAGTTCATTCACTGCGATAGATGGCAGCGGTTCGCCCTCGGTCTGGCTGACATCGAACACGGAAACCACCTTAAAGGCCGGAATCTGCACCGTTTTTTCTTCTGTCAGCGGCTTGCCGTCCTTGTCCAGAATCGGCTTGCCCTGTTCGTCCAGCTTTTCCATCTTCTGCTTGACCTTGTACGGCGCAGGAGCAAGGATTTTGATGCCTTTTTCGCCTTTCTTTACGGTGCGGTGGAACGTGTCTTTCCACTTGTTGAAGCCCGCCACCAGCTGTCCGCCCTGCATGGCGATCAGCAAGGTGTTGTTGAAGCTGTAATTGTGGAATTTCGCCATCGTGGTGAGGTAGGCTTTGTAGCGGTCGCTGTCGAACAACTGCTGAATCCCTGTTTCCAGTCGGTCCGTAATTTCTTTCATCCGCTCTGCGCTGTCCTTACCATTTAGGATAATGGGAATAACTTTCTGCGGTTCCGTTTCAGGCTGAACAGGCGGCGGGATGTTGGCCGCATCCCGCAGAACTTCCGGCGCGGGAAAGGACAGCACCCGGTATTCCTCCGGCACGGGCTGGCCCTCGTGGACTTTCTGCCACACATCCCCGCTTTTGACAAGGTAGCCATACTCGGTAAACACGCCCTGCTCCTGCTGGGCCACATACCGGCCAAACTGCGCCGTGTCGATGCCGCCTTTCCATTCTTCCGGCATATCCACCATGCCGGAGCGATTCAGGTAGTAATCTCCTAGCTGGGCAGGCCCGTGCACATCCGGCAGATGCACATAATAGTCCACGTTTTCGGGAAAGTCGGTGATTCTCCCGATGCTGAAAAGCTCACTCTGCGGGGCTTGCAGGGCGGCGTTCAGCTCTGCGCGTTCCCCGGTAGAGAGTGTTTCCAGTCGTGATGCCAGAAAGTTCAGTTCGTCCACATTGGATGCCAGCACCATGTTGTAGGGGATGGCAAAACGCTTTTCTTCCTCGGCAAAGTAGCCGGAAATGAAAAGGCCCTGCGGATTATCGGACGAAATGCCGATTTGCCGCAGGGCCGCTTGTACCTGTTCGGTTGTGGTAGGCAGGTCCAGCCAGACGCCATCCCTGCCTTGCTGCTGCCGATTTTGCAGCTGGATGGAAAATAATTCGCTCATTTGGTCACACTCCTTTTTTTGCTATCCTACGGATAGAGAGAGCCGGTTATGGCAAAATGAATGCTTCACCTTACCATAACCGGCCCTCGTATTTTTGCCTTACTCTTTGCGCTCTACCCGGTAATTGACGTACTTGCCTCCCGTATCTGCCAGAAGCACCGTTGCATCATAGGTTTTGCCTGTTTTCTCGGAGTAGAGGCCCTTGACCTTTGCCTTACCGTTTTTGAGCAGAGCAGCGGCGATCTTCGGGGTGAACGCCTTTTTGCGCTGCTCAAAGAAGCGGTCATTCTTCCACATTACGAACTGACAGCCACGATTTCCGCAGTAGAAGTTTTTCTTGCCCTCGTAGACGTTTTCACCACACCGGGGACACTTGCCGATGATAACCCGTTCCGACTGGAACAGGTTTTGTTTGTCCGCGCTGATGCAGGAATAGGTTTTGACCAGCTGGCGTACCTGCGTTTCAATTTCGGCCATGAACTCGTCCGCGTCTGCATTGCCCTTGGCAATCTCGGTCAGGCGGTTTTCCCATTCGGCGGTCAGTACGGGAGAGGTCAGGCTTTCCGGCAAAGAAGTTTTTGCGGCGGCAACAATCAACTATAAGGAAGAAGTGCTGTTCACGATAAATTACCGCACGGACATAACGACCGCCCATGTTGTGCGCTATAAAGGTGTTCTGTACGATATAACCCGTGTGGACGCATTCGAGGGCTACAAAGAGGACTTGACCCTGTATTGCAGCCGACGGGTAAGGCAATAATAATTTTGATTTTTTCTGAAAAGCACTATCTTTTTGCAGATTGATGTGCTATACTAATATAGAGTCTGTGCAAGCACAAGAAAGGGGGGTGCCGCGAATGAACCCAGTATTAAAATATAGAGGCGGAAAATCGCGGGAAATTCCCCGCTTTCTGCAATACATTCCTGACGACTTTGATAGATATATCGAGCCTTTTTTTGGCGGCGGTGCTTTATATTTTTATCTTGAACCCGAAGTCGCAATAATAAATGATGTCAATGAACGGCTAATGTTGTTCTATCGACAACTTCGCGATAATTACCCGGAAATGCGGGTGCAGCTTGATGAACTTCAACGCGTGTATGAAGCCAATCAAGCAACATATAAAAAGCTGAAAGCACAAACGCCTGATGAACGTGTACCAAATGCCAATGAAGAATTATACTATAAAATGCGGGAGCTTTTTAATCACCCTGACGGCAGTTTTTTAGACGGCGTTGTATATTTTTTCATTAACAAAACGGCGTATTCTGGTATGATTAGGTATAACAGCAACGGCGAATACAATGTGCCTTTTGGGCGCTATCCTAATCTTAACACACAATTAGTCACAGCGCAACACAGCCAATTATTGCGTACTGCAGACCTGTATAGTCTTGATTATAGACGCATATTTGATATGGCAGGAGAAGAGGATTTTATATTCCTTGACCCGCCTTATGATTGCGTTTTCAATGACTATGGAAATATTGATATGATGAACGGTTTTGATGAAACCGAACATAGACGTTTAGCTGCTGATTTTAGAAATCTTCCCTGCCGTGCGCTTATGGTTATCGGCAAGACCCCGTTGACCATGGAATTATATGGAGATTATGTTTTCGACGAGTATTATAAGAACTACGCCGTAAATATCAAAAATCGTTTTAACAACGATAAAATGCACATTGTCGTAAAGAATTATTAAGCCGGGAGGGGAACACATGGCATACCTAAAAAACAAAGCCTTATTCTTCACAACGTCGCCCCGCACCCCGTCTAAAATGATACCGGAGATACAGTTGCTTAGTGAGCATTTTTCCGGGCAAAAATGGAACAAACAAACGCAGATTGCGTTTATTGACCTGTTAGCGCAATCGGGGTTCTTTGAGGGTAGCGGTTCATCAAAAAATAAAGATTTTAGCGCAAGGGACAGAATAAACAGAGCACCAAAGGCTTTAGGTTTTGTTGACCTATCCCCGCACATCGAATTGACGGATGCGGGGAAAGCATTAGTGTACGGGAATAGACCGCAAGAAATTTTCTTGCGGCAACTGCTGAAGTTTCAATTCCCGTCGCCGTATCACATTGAAACCAACAACATTGAGGGGACTTTCTTCATCAAGCCGTATTTAGAAATTATGCGGCTTATTCGTGATTTAGAAAGTCTTTCTTTTGATGAATTGAAAATCTTTGCCCTTATGCTGATCGACTACAGGCAGTATGATACCGTAAAGAACGCAATTCTTAACTTCAGAGCCGAAAAGGAAAAACATAAGGGGCAATATAAGAAATTTGTTGATGAAAAGTGGACAGACTCTCTTTTGCAGGCTTATTCCGATGACATAGACGCAGGAAAGACAAAGACACGGGAAACGACAGACAAGAGCTTGAAAAAGTTCCTGACTACAAAGAAAAGCAACACACGGGACTATACAGACGCTTGTTTCCGTTACTTGCGTTATACGGGGCTTGTATCCATTTCACACAAGAACCGCTCTATTTCTTTCTATCCCGATAAATTGAAAGAAGTTGACTTCATACTTGCCAACGTGGACAGAAAGCCTGTTTTTGTCGATGATACAGACAGATACAAGGAATATCTGTTCAATGCTACTATCCCCGTTCTTTATGTCGATAATATTGATAATGTTATTGACTATCTTATGCGTATAAGCGATTATACGCAACGGCAGCTTGCGGGCAAGAACATTGAAGAACTGAAAGATATACGGGACGCTATTGTAGCAGAGCGCAAAGAAGCCGTTATAAAAGCACAGGTAACAGAAATCAAATCTTATGCCCTGTATTCAGAAATCATTGACACCTACAATGAAATTATTTCTGACGGGTATTATGATGCGCCGCTTATGCTTGAATATAATACATGGCGAGCGATGACAATGCTTGACGGTGGAAACATCAAGGGCAATTTCAAGTTTGATGATGTAGGGCAACCACTTTCTACTGCGTCTGGCAATATGCCTGATATTGAATGCGATTATGATGATTTTGTTTTGTCCGTAGAAGTGACAATGCAGCAAGGACAACGGCAATATGAAAGCGAGGGCGAACCCGTAGCCCGCCATTATGGGCAGATGAAAAAGCGGACGGGAAAAGAAGCCTATTGTTTGTTTATAGCGCCGACAATCAATAAAGCCTGTTTAGCACACTTCTTTGCCCTTAACAAAATAGGCATTTCATACTATGGCGGCAAAACAAAAATAATTCCGCTTGAGTTAGACCAGTTTATGCGACTTGTGGAAAATTCGTATAACTATCACACACAGCCAGCCCCGCATAATATCCGACAATTCCTTGATGAAGTCATGCGGCAAGAAGAACTTGCCACAGATGAAAACGACTGGAATGATAAAATTCAGAATTGCGTTGCGCAATGGTTAGCTGCTTAAATCGAAGTATCTGCTATTATCTTTTAGTATCTGTTCACAGATTTAAGCGACAAACAGGTATGGAAAAACGGCGGAAATCCTTATTTTACAAGGGTTTTCGCCGTTCTGAATATACTCCTTTTCAAAGAGCATTTCAAGTTCGCCCTGCACCTCGGCCAATGTAAAAACGCCATCATGGAGCGCGGACAAAATCGAGATCAGCACATAGGGGTCATGCTCGATTTCGTCCAGATAAAAATGGTATTCATCGTAGTTGTGGGTGGCCTCGTAGGTGTCGAGATACCGTTGCAGTTTTTGTTCCAGCTTGGCGTAGGCTTTCTCTGCACCCAGCATATCCTTGTCCTTGGAAAAGTAAGAGGATGCCGTCACGCCGGTTCCAGCGGTGCCCGCCATCACGGTGCAGGACTGCAAACCCGTTATCAAGAGCAGAGCCAGCAGACCGAACACCGCCACGATCAGAATGGTTTTCCAGTTCCGGGCCGCAAATTCGGCTACCCGTTCGCCGCCCTCGGCCGCCAGCTTTGTTACCCGGAAACCGTTCTCTGCGGTGGCGGCTGCACCCTGCGCGGCGGCTTGTCCGGCCTGCCGTGCAGCTTTGGCATACTGCTGTTTGATACGCCGTTTCTGCCACATCCGGGAAATGGGGTTGCTGGCCGCCTGTGCAATTTGCGGATTGTCCCGCAAGGATTTCTGGTAAAAGTATTCTGCATTGGCAGACATGAGCTGACGCTCTGCCTTTTCCACGGCCTTGTAGGGCTTCATCTTGTGGTGCCGGATGCCGCTGCGGATGGCTTTGGCGGTCTGACGCTCCACCAGTTCTTCACCTTTGTGGCCGCCCTCCACGCCCACATTTTCGTGTTCGACCTCGTGGATTTTTCCGTGAGCGAACAGCAATGCTTCCGACAGCGGGCGGCTGGCCGGGTTTGGTTTCAGGCTGGGCGGGCCTTTGTCCTGCTGCTCAAAGCGCAGGGTGGATTTTGCCTTGCCGTTGGCAGCATCGTAGACTTTTTCCTTGACCGGGACACGCTTTTTGGGCAGAGCGGCGCGGGCTGCATCCAGTTTGTCGGCTTTCGCTCCCGCCTTTTGGATATACGGCTGCAACGCCGGGTCTGTCCGTTCTTCCTCGGTCAATTCCAAACGGGCAGCGGAACGGTGCAGACCATCTTCACTCTCGGCGGTTTCCGCAGCTTGTTTGGCTTTTTTCTTTGCCTTGTGCTTGTCCTTTACGTCCTCGGTGCGTTCCAGTATTTTTTCGGCCTTGCCCTCGGAATCCGTAGAATAATCCTGTTCCGCCTCCCGGCTGGAAACGTTCTCCACAGTGCCGTCCGCCTGATTTTCTACCACCAGACCGTCACGGGTCATGGTCTGGGTGACTTTGGCTTTTGCCTGCAATTCTTTCAAAGTTCTTCACCTCCCATCGGACAGCGGCCCGTTTCAATGTCCGCAATGTATTTGAGAATCGGGAACACCTGCGGCGGCGAAACCGCATTGCCCAGCGTTTTCATCCGCTTGCTGCGGTTCGGCACATCCTCGGTCAGACGCGGGATGTCGGCGGGTTCTTCGGCCCAAAGGGAATGTCCGTCCATTTGCGCGGGAAACCCATCAGCCACTCTACCCAGTCCGGGTTGAGGTAGGGCTTTTCCAGCGTGGTGGGGGTCATCCGGTAGACCACATGGGAAAGCCGCGCCGTCCACGCCTTGCCATCCTTGTTCATCTTGCGGTAACTGCCATTCGCAGAGATCTGGATGTCCAGCCCCTTGCCCACATCCCCGGTGTCGCTGGCAAGGGGCGTGGGAAGCAGCGGAGCCGATGATGAATACTCGTTTCCGTTCGTGCCACGCGCCAACGGCAGCAGCAGGTAATACGAAAACCCGAACATCGTAACCTGCCTGCTCCAAGTCAATGAGCGTTTTGTCGAGCCCCATACGGAGGAAGCCAGCAACATTTTCTCCAAGCACCCAACGGGGCTGCAATTCCCGGATGACCCGCAGCATTTCGGGCCACAGGTAGCGTTCATCGTGGAAGCCGCGCTGCCGCCCTGCGGTGGAGAACGGCTGGCACGGGAAGCCGCCTGAAATGAGGGTGACGGTGCGAAGTCCTGTTTTTTCAAAGAAAGCCTCCTTTGTTACGGTGGTGATGTCCTGAAAACGGGGCACTTCCGGCCAGTGGCTTGCCAGCACAGCGGCGGGAAATGCCGCCCACTCGCATTGACAGACAGAGGTAAACCCCGCTGCTTCCGCGGCAAGGTCGATGCCGCCGATGCCGGAAAACAAGCTGAAATGTGTTAAGCTCATAGCTCCACCACCTCGCTGAGCCGGGTGGTCATGATCTTATAGAGCTGTGTGTTTTTCGGGATGGGGTTGGAAAACGGAAGCACCACGTTTTCAAAAATCAGCAGTCCTTCGCCCGGTTCCGAATTGTCGATGTACTTCTGCTGGTCTGCGGAGAGGTTCAGCCGTTCCGAAAGGATTTTGCGGTCGCCGGATGCCTGATTCAGCAGCGTGATGAAGTCGCTGTTTTCCAGAATGTTCTCAATCTCCGGGGAAGAAAGAAGGTCCTTCACATTTTGGGTGGCACCTGTGGGCACGCCGCCCCATTTGCGGAAGCGCTTCCAAATCTCGGCACTGTACGCGGCGGTCTGTTCCTCTTTCAGCAAAAGGTGGAACTCGTCTGCAAAATACCATGTGGCCCGGCCTTGGCTGCGGTTCTGGGTGACGCGGCCCCATATCTGGTCTTGGATAATGAGCATCCCCAATTTTTTTAACTGTTTTCCTAACTCTTTGATGTCAAAGGCCACAAGCCGGTTGTGGATGTCCACATTCGTTTTGTGGTTAAACACGTTCAGCGAGCCGGACACATACAGGTCCAATGCCTGCGCTACCCGGTCCGCTTCCGGCAAGTGTTGGTCGAGCAGGGCTTGGTGCAAATCGGAGAGGATGGGCATATTCTCCGGGCAGGGGCTCGCCAGATAGGGGCGGTAGATGGCTTTCACGGCACGGTCTATCACGGTGCGCTCAATCGCTTCCAGACCTGTTTTACCGCCCATGACCAGCTCACAGAACGACAGCACAAAATCCGATTTCAGGGCAAGCGGACTATCATCCTCGGAGTAGTTGAGGTTGATGTCCAGAGGATTCACATAGTCCTTGCTGGTGGGCGAAAGTTTGATGACCTGCCCATGCAGCCGCTTGACCAGCGGATAATACTCGGCTTCTGGGTCTGAAATAAAAATATCGTCAGCAGTCGTTAAAAACACACTGACGATTTCAGACTTGCAGCTCATGGATTTGCCGCTGCCGGGCGTACCCAGCTTTAGGCCGTTGGGACACCGGGCCTGCTTGCGGTCCAGCATGATCATGTTGTGGGATTTTGCGTTGATGCCGTAGTACATGGCCGCGCCGCTCTGGAAAAGCTCCTGCGTCACAAAGGGCACGAACACCGCCACGTTGGAGGTGGTAAGGCTGCGCTGAATCTTTATCTGGTTGATGCCCAGCGGCAGGCTGGACACAAGGCCCTGTTCCTGCTGGTAGTCCAGCCGGACAAGCGAGCAGTTATACTTCTGTGCCACACCTGCGGCTTGGAACACATCGTTGCCCAGCTTTTGCTTGGTGTCGGCCACATTCAGCACAAGAAAGGTCAGCATGAAAAGCCGTTCGTTCCGGGTCTGCAATTTGTTCAGCAGCTTTTTGGCGTCCTCGCCGTAAGTGGCAAGGTCGCTGGGCAGGATGTCCATGTCGTACCCGGAACGGACAGCCTTTTTCTGCTCCTGAATCTTCATGGCGTCAAGGTCTGTGATCTTCCGCTTGATGGTTTTGATGGCCTCGGTCTGGTCGATGGCCTGCACATGGAGATTGACGAGAATGCCGCTTTCCGTTTTGAGAAAATCGGCCAGCATTTCATCCGAAAGTTCCGGCGCAAGGATTTGTAAAAAGCTCACAGCTCCATATTTGCCGCCCAGTCCAAAAGTCTTGGCCGTGCCGAAGCAGAGGGAGGACGGGGCCACAAAATCCTTAGTGGACAGGCCGGAGGGTGCCAGCCAGTCCCAGTCAAAACGGAACGGTTCGCCGTCCGGGTGGAAGATGCCGTGCAGCACCTCCAAACGCTCCTGCCCGTCCATGACGTGCGCCACGCAGCCCATGGTCTTGAAATAGCCCAGCAGGTCAAGACCAATGCGGGTCAGCCGCGCCCGTGCGGTTTTTAGATTGTCTGCCTCGATGGTGAAGGTCAGGTACTTGGTTTTGACAATGCCGTTGTTTCCGCTGGCAAGCTGCTTTTGCAGGATGGCGGTGTACTCGGCGCGGATGTCGTCAAAATCATCCCCCTGCGGTGCGATCTCAAAACTTTTTGCGTACTGCACCGGGTCAACCTTGCGATTCAAAAACGAAAGCTGCACATGGATGGAAGCATCCACATAGTTGTAGAGGTCGCACAGGTGTTCAAAGATGGCGGTTCTTGTTTCCGGCTGGGCCAGCTGATAACTGATGTCCTCAAAGGCAATGCACTTGGAGAATGTGCGTCGGTCAATGCGGCACACACCGTCCGGGTAGATGGCCTCATACGGGATGGTGGCCTGTGCCGTGCGGGGCTTGCCGTCACCCTTGTACTTGCGGAGAACGGCATCAATTTCTTTTTTCTGGGCGCGGGTGAGCTTTTTGGGCTTTTCGGTTTCGCGGGGTATCGTTTTTCTGGACAATGGCCTTTACCTCCTGTTCCATTTGGTATTGCCGCACAAGGGCGGCGTAAGCATTGTTGGTCTGATAGGGCCTTTCCTTGGGACGGATAAAGCAGCACTGAATCATTTGCTGAATCACTACTTCAAGGGGCTGGCCGTGCCGCTCGAACAGAGCGAACAGCAGCCCCGGCAGCATGGCAAAAATCATCAGCAGGGCCGCTGCACTGTTGGAAAGATAGTTCCGGGCCAAAAAATAAAGCGGTCCGCCCGTTAAAAGCGCACCGCCGAAGCAGACCAGCTGCCGCTTGGTCAGCCCGAATAAGACTTTGGATTTTACATGGGTCAAATCTTTGGGAACGGTCACATACGCCATTCAAACGCTCCTTTCTCAATGGGCACCGAATACGGACTTGCTGATGCTGCCGGTCTTGAACAGACAAAAGCAGAGCAGCACAGTATAGCCCATGCAGCCCCAGATGGCCCCGGCAATGTCCGCTGCGCCTGAAATGTTGCGTATCAGCACCGCATAGATGCCCACGACAATCATAATCAGGAACGCTTGGAAACCCAGTGCCAGCAAAGACTTCAAGTAGTTCTGCCCGGTGCTGCGCCACTCGCTGCTGCCCATGGTCGCCAGCGGGATAGGCCCCAGTGCGGTCACAACATAAATCTCGATCATGCGGCCGTAGGTCACAAGGAAAATACAGATAGACAGGATGTTCATGGTCAGGCCCACCACAAGGGTCTGGAACCACAGGCTGAGCAGACTGCCAATGGTCATGCTTTCCAGCTGAAATTCCAGTCCGGGTATCAGGCGGTCAAAGTGGATGGATGTTTCACCGATGATAACGCCGGAACTTTGGTTGACAACGCTCTGGGTGGCATCGAACACACCCATAACGATATTCCATGTGTTGCTGACAATGAGGATGGCAAAAGCAGACTTGAAAATCCAGCGGAAGAACATGGAGGTGTCAAAGTCGTGCATATTGTTCTTTTCGGTAATCATCTGGATAAGCTCATGGCACATCACAAGGGCAAGGATAGCCGCTGCAATGGGCAGCACCACCGTTTCGGAAAGACTGCGCAGCATATTGAAAATGCCGCTGTTCCATGCCTGCGGGGTAGAACCGACATCCGAAGCGATTTCGCCCACCTTGGCGTTCACGTTATCGAACAGGCCGGAGAGGTTGCCCGTGATGCCATCTATCAAAATGCCTTTTATCCATTTCTCGATGATCTCACTAATCAAGCAAAGATACCTCCTTTCCCGCGCCCTCCCATGTGAGCGGGAGAGCGCGGAGTAGGATTTTAAGTGTTAGTTGTTCGGAAAATTGTGGGCAGCGATGCAGGGCTTAGCCCAGCAGCCCGGACAGCAGCGGGACAAGGGTCACGCCGATCAGGGCAACGCCGCCGCCCGCGACCAGCTGCTTCACGCCCTGGCTCTTGCTGCCGGGGTTATCCTGTCCATAGCCCTCCAACAGGTTGATGCCGCCCCAGACACACAGGGCACCGCCCAGACCGACCACGATGGTCTGCAAAGTATCGACTGCGCTGTTGAAAAATTCCATAAGGTCCTCACTTTCTGCCGCTTGTTCTGCGGCACTCAAAAATTTTTTCAAAAAATGCCGCCTCATTCGGCGGCTGCATCTTCATCCGACAGGTCGATTTCGTACAGGTCAAAACTTTCGTCCTGTGCGACTACCTGCTGCCGTTTCCGGCGCAGGGTGGATAAGAACCTGTCCACCTCAAAGGTATTCTTTTTGTCCGCGTCCGCAAGGTACTTGTAGTGCGGGTGCTTTGTAATGTCGAACTTCTCCGAGAAGAACGGCCTCACGCCCCGCAGCTGCAAAATGCACCTGCCGCCGTCCATGATTGCGATTTCGTCCTCTGACATCAACGCCTTTCCTAATTTTTGATAGTTCAGTCCGTGGGAGGTTTGAGAACCCCGGTTCTCG
>OOAM01001842.1_pt1 | contig 12368 bp, 10 predicted proteins | sample 1671131 | NCBI WGS metagenome assembly OOAM01 (sample SAMN06348125, study PRJEB24527) | human gut metagenome | biome: human gut; feature: ankylosing spondylitis patient; material: feces | host: Homo sapiens | place: China | collected 2015-10 | reverse complement strand
GGAGATCGACGGGGAGCTTCGCTCCACCATGAGCCGCATCATCACCAGTGCGCTCCGCCACGGCACGGACCCCCGGTCCGCGGTGGCAGTGCTGCGGGATGAAAATCTGAGCCTTCAGGCAGAGAAGCGGGAGCTTCTGCAGAAGATGGGCCTGCCGGAGGATGCTCTGGAGGAGACGCCCGCCTGCGCCCTCTGCGGGGACACGGGCTACCGCAACGGCCGGGTGTGCCGCTGCCTGCGGGGCTATTACGCCCGGGAGCAGCAGAAGGAGCTGTCCCGGATGCTGGACCTGGGGCACCAGAGCTTTGACACCTTCTCCACAGACTGGTACCCGGACCGCTATGACCCGAACATCGGCGTCACCGTCCGGCAGCACATGGAGATGATCTACGACATCTGCGCGGATTTTGCCCACCAGTTCGGCAAGCGCCCGGCGAACCTCCTGCTCTTCGGCGCACCCGGACTGGGAAAGACCCACCTCTCCGCCGCCATTGCCCGGGAGGTCAGCGAGAAGGGGCATTCGGTGGTCTATGACACCGCGGGCCACATCTTCGCACAATTCGAGCAGCAGAAGTTCACCCGGGAAGAGGAGGCCGACGACCACGTGGAGCGGGTGCTGAACTGCGATCTGCTGATTCTGGACGATCTGGGATCCGAGATGACCACATCCTTCGTTCAGAGCGCCCTGTACCAGATTGTCAACACCCGCCAGATGGAGCGCCGCTCCACCATCATCAGCACAAACCTGACGCCGGGAGAGCTGGCCCGGCGGTACACGCCCCAGATCGCCTCCCGGATTGAAGGGGAATATACCCTGCTGCCCTTTGCGGGAGAGGATATCCGGAAGCTGAAAAAGGAACGTGCCCGGGGGAATTGAATCGACATGGAAAAAGGTCCCGGCCAATGGCCGGGACCTTTTTGACTGCTGTTTTCGGATGGTCAGAATTGGGGGAGTTTCCGCACCACGGCGGCGCAGCGGGCGCAGAGGGTGGGGTGATCCGCGTCGGCGCCCACAGTGGGGCTGTGCATCCAGCACCGCTCGCACTTGTCGCCTCTGGCCTCGCTGACTTCCACGGTGAGGCCGGGGAAGTTGGCACCCTGGCCCACAGTGGAGGCGGCATCGGGCTCCGCACTGGAGACCTGGCAGTCGGAGACGATGAAGAGCTCTGCCAGGTTCAGGCCCATCACCTGCACCAGGGCGGCAGACGCCGCGTCGTCCCCAGCGTGGAGGGCCACGTGGGCCTCCAGGGCCTTGCCGATTTTCTTCTCGGCCCGGGCGGCCTCCAGCACGGCGTTCACGTCGTCGCGCAGCTTTTCCACGGCGGACCACTTCTCCATGGCGGTCTCATCCAGGGCGTAGTCGGTGAAGGGCTTGTTCATGTCGTTGAACACCACGTTCCGACCATCGTCGCCGCTGCGGTGGGGCATAGAGAGCCAGATCTCATCGCAGGTGAAGCACAGGATGGGGGCCATCAGCTTGGTCATGGTGTCCAGAATCAGGAACAGGGCGGTCTGGGCGCTGCGGCGCTTGGCGCCGTCCTTTTCCTCGCAGTACAGACGGTCCTTGATGATGTCCAGATAGAAGTTGGACATGTCCACCACGCAGAAGTCGTTCACCGCGTGGGTGACCACCAGGAACTCATAGTCGTTGTACGCCTTGGCGCACTTCTCCATCAGGGCGTTCAGGCGGGTGACGGCCCAGCGGTCCAGTTCCTCCATCTCCGCGGGCGCCGTCAGCTGGTCGGCGTCAAAGCCGTCCAGATTGCCCAGGCAGTACCGGGCGGTGTTGCGGAACTTGAGGTAGTTCTGGCTGAGCTGCTTGAAGATCTCGTGAGAGCAGCGAACGTCGGCGTGGTAGTCGGCGCTGGCGGCCCACAGGCGCAGCAGGTCCGCGCCATACTGGTTGATGATCTCTGCCGGGTCCATGCCATTGCCCAGGGACTTGTGCATGGCTCTGCCCTCGCCGTCCACGGTCCAGCCGTGGGTGACGCACTCCTTGAAGGGCGCGCCCTGGCCGAAGGCGCCCACGGCGGTCAGCAGCGCCGACTGGAACCAGCCGCGGTACTGGTCCAGGCCCTCCAGATACATGGTGGCGGGCCAGAAGCCCTGGTCCTTCTTCATGGCGGCGAAGTGGGAGGAACCGGAGTCGAACCAGCCGTCCAGGGTATCGGTCTCCTTGGTGAAGCCGGCTTTGGCACCGCAGTGGGGGCAGGCGAAGCCCTCCGGCAGGATCTCCTCCGCCTCCTTGGCGAACCAGGCGTTGGAGCCTTCGGCGGCGAAGAGCTTGGAGATGGCGTCGATGGTCTCATCGGTGCAGATGGGCTTGCCGCAGTCCTTGCAGTAGAACACGGGAATGGGCAGGCCCCACTTGCGCTGGCGGGAGATGCACCAATCGTTGCGCTCTCGGATCATGGACTTCATCCGGTCAATGCCCCAGCCGGGCACCCAGCGCACATCGTCGCACGCGGCGACGGCCTGTTCCTTGAAGGACTCCACGGAGCAGAACCACTGGGGCGTGGCCCGGAAGATGATGGGGCCCTTGCAGCGCCAGCAGTGGGGATAGCTGTGGATGATGTCCTCGCTAGCGAAGAGCATGCCGCTCTCCTTCATGTCCGCCAGGATGACGGGGTTGGACTCATCGGTCTTCATACCGGCGTACTTGCCGGCGTACTCCGTGTGGCGGCCCTGGTCGTCCACGGGAACCACCATCTCCACGCCGTAGCGCTTGCAGGTCTCGTAGTCATCCGCGCCGAAGCCGGGGGCCGTGTGGACGCAGCCGGTGCCGGAGTCCATGGTGACGTAATCCGCCAGCAGCAGGCGGGAGGTCTTGGGCAGGAAGGGGTGGTCCGCCAGCATGTTCTCAAAGAAGGCGCCGGGATGGGTCTCCGCCACCTCCCAGGTGTCGAAGCCGCCCAAGTGCATGACCTTCTCCACCAAAGCCTCGGCCATGATATAGGCCTCGCCGTTGGGGGCCTTCACCACAGCGTAGGACTCGTCGGGATGCAGGGCGATGGCCAGGTTGCCGGGCAGGGTCCAGATGGTGGTGGTCCAGATGACGAAGTTCAGCTTGCTCTTATCCAGATGGGAGAGCTTGCCCAGATCGTCGTACATGGGGAACTTCACATACACCGTGGTGCAGGGGTCGTCCTGATACTCGATCTCCGCCTCGGCCAGCGCCGTCTCGTCGTGGGGGCACCAGTACACGGGCTTCAGGCCCTTGTAGATGTAGCCCTTCTCATACATCTTGCCGAACACACGGACCTCCTGCGCCTCGAAGGCGGGGTCCATGGTCTTATAGGGGTGATCCCAATCGCCCACCACGCCCATGCGCTTGAAGCCCTGCCGCTGGACGTCGATATAGTGGTCGGCAAACTCATGGCAGGCGGAGCGGAACTCCGCCACGCTCATGGCCTTGCGATTGAGCTTGTTCTGCTTGATGATGGCGCTCTCGATGGGCATACCGTGGTTGTCCCAGCCGGGGATATAGGGGGTGTAGTAGCCCCGCATGGCGTAGGATCGGGTGATGATATCCTTGAGGGCCTTGTTCATGGCGGTGCCCATGTGGATGCCGCCGTTGGAAAAGGGCGGGCCGTCGTGGAGATTGAAGAGGGGCTTGCCCTCGTTCTTCTTCAGCAGCTCGTTGTACACGTCCTGCTCCTGCCAGCGCTTGAGCATCTCCGGCTCCCGCTTGGGCAGGCCCGCCCGCATGGGGAAGTCGGTCTTGGGCAGATTGATGGTCTTGTTGTAGTCCATATCTTTCCTCCTATTTCCATTCTGTTTGCTGAATTTTTATTGATATTGGGTAATGACGGTTTTACAGCTCCGGCAGAGGTAAGCCCGGGGGCGGACAACCAGCCCCAGCTTTCCACCCAGAAGCAAATCTCCCTTCCTGGCGGGAAGGGGAAGGCCTGACACCTCCTCTGACCAGAAAACGGGGGAGCGGCTGCTGAGAAAGCCCTCCTGCATTTGCTGCTGACAATAAGGACACTTCATAAAGCTCCTCCTGTTCCAGCTCCTATTTGCTATCTTTTTTGGAGGTTTCAATCAAGCTGCACGGGAAGGTGACAAGGCCGCATTCCCGGCAGAGCATGGCATGGGGAAATTCCGGGAACGGATCCCGTGTAAACACGCTGGTGGTGTCATCGCCAATAGGGCCCAGCTCCACGGTGTCTGTGGGGGCCCGAAAGAATCGGAGCTCCTGCTGCGTCCAGAAAGGGTAATTCCGGGTGTGCAGAGTTCCCTCTTCCATGTCCTTTCCGCAGTTTGGGCATTTCACCAGAATACACATCCCTTCAGAAAACAAAAACGCCTTGCCTCTTTTTCAAGAGACAAAGCGTTTGCAAACACTCTGCGGTACCACTCTCGCTGCTGCGCCCTTGCGGGAAACAGCCCCTCACAGCCCGCTGCCACGGGCTGATGCTGTAACGGGCATCAATCGTCCACGCTTACTCGCGTCGTCTTTCAGCAGGAGGCTCCAAGGTGATTTTCGCCGCAGCTCCCGTCCGCCTTGCACCAAACGGCGGCTCTCTTTGCAGGAGGGATGCCGGTTACTCGTCCTTTTCCACGCCGGAATGTTCCATTTACCGGACTATCGTATCACATTTTCGCCGTTTGTCAAGGCGGTTTTTGCAAAAGATACCCGTTTTAGCCCGGGGCGACCGTATCCGGGACCAAATCCCATCCCAGCCATCGGCCCTGCGCGTCATAGTTCCGGGCGGTGCGGCTGGCCCGGCAGTAGATCTCCAGCACATCGTGACAGTATGCGGGCATGGAGCCGACACCGGTGGACACCATCCGGCAGTTGCCCTCTATGCCGTCCAGGCGGCAGATGCCCTCGGCGTCCAGGGACCAGGAAAAGGAGTTCCCGGTCTGCGGATCGGAGAAGGTGACGGTATAGGTGGTCTCCGCATCCAGCGGCGCATCGGTGGGGACGATCACCGCCCCCTTCGAGGAGGGATATGGGCTGTTCCAGAGAAGGGACCAGAGATCCAGATAGGCCGCCTCCCCGGCACCGTCCATGGTCCACCCGTCGGGGCCGGTAATGGACACATGGGGCAGGGCGGCCCCGCCTGCTGTGGGATCTGAAAGGGGGACTGTGTCTTCCAGCGAGGCCGGGACATAGACAAGGTCCATCTCAATCTCCAGGGCGCCGTCCCGAAACGTCACGGCGCAGAACTGTTCCTGATCCCCGTCCGTGCCGTGATAGCGGTAGATCAGCCGGACCGGGCCGGGCCCCTCCTGCTCCACCGCAGCCAGGAACAGGCCCGATGCGTCGATGTATTCGGACGGCGTCACACAACAGATGGCGCCGTCTGTCCGCCGGAAGTAAAAGGAAAACGCGCCCTGCCACTCGGCGATCTCCCAGGCCAGTTCCGCCGTTCCGTCCCCGTCCAGGTCCAGGGCCACCGGGTCCATCCTGGCGGTGAGGACCTGCAAGTCCCCGGCAGTGTCGAACCAGTAGTAATCATAGGAGTAAACGCCGGAGCAGTGCCCGTCGGTCCGCAGCAGAAAGCCATCGTGCCCCAGAATACCGGAGCAGGCGGTAAGGGCGGCGGTTTCCGCGTAATTGGGGCCCTGGTCCGCGCCGCGGTACAGGCGGGCAAATCGGATCCACCCGGCGCCAGGGCGCAAAAAAGCGCCATCGATCAGGCCCTCCGCTGTAACGTAGAGCCTGACGATGGTGTTGTCTTTTAATGTACATTCCGCCAGAACGGATGCCATCTCCGCCTGGTCCACAGGGTCCAGGGTACCGCCCCCCACCCGGACGGGATTGGCAGACGCCCGGGTATCCACCGGCTCCAGGTCCAACAGGGAGATAATCTGGACCGGCGTCTCTTCATAGAGCAGGGATTCCTCCTCCAGCGTCCGCGGAGGAGGGACTTCGCCGGGCGGAGCGGCGGGGGAGCGGGCGGCGGCAAAGACCGTCAGTGCGGTGGCCAGCAGGAGACACAGCAGTGCTGGCCCGCGTTTTTGCCACATGGATCAAAAAGCCTCCTTAGGCGGCTGAAGCCGCCGGGATATGGACGAAAAGGCCCCGCAGGGTCATTGATAACGGTATTGCTTGCAGGCGTATTGGTCCACGCAGCTCAAAAACATCTCGTGGCTGCGGAACTCCAGCAGCTGGCAGTCCTTCTCCTCGTGGAAGGAGACAATGCGCCGCTTGGTATCCACCCACATGCGCCAGAGCGTGGCGGCAGCCGGATTTTGCTCCATGGAAAAAGGCCCCCTTTGATGTAAAATCTCCCTCTGCTTTATAAGACGATCAAGAATGCCGTTTTGTTTCACGGAGGACCAAAAAATTTTTGAAGCTCCGTGTCAGGAGACTTCGGTCTGGCGCTCCATCTCTGCTGCAACGTCTGCCCGGAAGGCATCCCAGGCCTCCGGATGCTCCACATAATAGAGGGGACACAGCTTCTCCGTCACGTCGTAGTGGCGGATCACATCAGTGTCCGGATCCAGATCGAAGGTCCGGCACAGCCAGGCCGTCAGCTCCACCACCTGCTGGTAGGCGGCCGGGGAGAATGCCCCGGTCTCGTCCGGGTGGCAGACCTCGATGGCCACAGTGTCCTCGTTGCGGATATTGGAGGCGTAGGCGATCTCCGTCAGGGGAATGCACTGGATGACCTCACCCTCCAGCCCCACGATGAAGTGGCTGGAGGCGTATGTCTCCGTCTCCCCAGAGGACAGGGATTCAAAGTAGTTCCGGTTGGCCTTCGCCGTGGTGCCGGGGTTGCCCACGTAGTGGATCACAATCCCATCGATCTTCTCCAGGGGCGTGCCGGGCCGGGACCAGGGGTTCACGGTGAGGAGGTCCGCCTGCACATAGTCCGGCACCTCCACGCCCTCTCCCGGAAGGCCCCGGCCGGCCCACAGCCAGACGGCGGCGCCCACAGCGGCAAAGATCAGCAGCAGGCATAAAGCGGCAAAACGGGGATTCCGGCGCCGCCGCGTTCTTGCCCCCCTCATGCCGGGGAGACCATGGCGGAAGTGGTGTCCTCCGTGTAGACCACCGCATTCTCACCCGTGTGCGGAACCTCCTGCCAGATGGAGGAGCCGTCCGCCCCATAGTCCTCCGGATACAGCTGCCGGTAGGTGACGAGATCTGCCCTCGTCACCAGGCCGAGGCGCTCCAGGCAGTCCACCGTCTCCGTCATGGCAGGGGTCACATGGACAGAGATCCAGTCGTAACGCTCCCTGTCTGCACTTTCAAAGTCCAGCCCCAGGTCCATGGCATAGCTGCTGCCGCTGTCGCCGGAGAACCAGTCGTAATCCCCCCAGTTCCCGGCGGTCAGATCCCGGCCCACTGCCTTGAGAATGGCGTCACCCTCCCGGCTGCCCAGTTCGTAGCCCTCGCCATGAGTGTCAATGTACAGGCTGCCGCCGCTCACCGTCCAGAAATCGTCATCCAGATGGAGGCGCCGGGCTTTTACAGTATCGCTGTTCACGAACTGGTCCAGCAGATAATCATAGGTCTCTGGCTGGGCCAGTCGGTCCTGGGTAATGAGCAGGGAGTACCAGCGGTCTATCCGGGTGCCGCTTTTCAGAGTATAGGTGAGATTCAGGCCGGTGTATGCCGTGTTGGGGGTCTCATCCTCAGACCAGGTGGAAGATCTGCGGGCCTCCATCTCCCGAACATAGGATTCGTCGGCAACCACCGTTTGATGGAGGGCCCTGACCTGCTCCAGCAGGTCCGCGTCCTTCTCCGGCGTGAGCGTGTAGGTGTTGTCGGCAATCCGGATCTCCAGGGTCTGGATCTGGGAGGCCTCCGGCACCCGGTCCGCCACACCCAGCAGGTCGAAATGCAGCACACAGCAGACCAGGGCACAGCCCGCCAGCACAATGCCCAGGCCCTTCCAGCTGCCCCGGAACACCTTGAAGGCCTTGGCCAGCAGCATGGAGGCGCCGTAATACCCGATGGCCCCTGCCGCCAGCAGGCAGACCACCATGGGCAGCGTGTCGTAGTATTCCCCCTGCTGGAAGCCATACCAGAACAGGGAGTAGAGGAACTGGCCGCCCAGCAGGGCACAGAGCCCTGCCACACCGTACCGGAACACCGGCCGCAGCCAGCCCACGGCCACCACGTCGCCGGCGGTCTCACTGCGGCGCCTGCGGTAGAGGATGAGGGCCAGGGCAGCCAGCGCCAGTCCTACCAGGGCGTAGACGCCGATCAGCCAGAAGCTCTCCAGGTCTGCGGAGGTCAAAAGGCGGGAGGTGTAAGGCGTTCCATCGGGGAACGTCTGCTGGACCTCCACATACTGCCGGGCGCACCGGACGTTGTTGACCAGATACACGGTGGGGGAGAGCCATTCCACCACCCCGGTGTAATAAGTGGAAAAGCCGAAGATGAACCCTTGGGCGAAGGAGGAGATCAGCCAGTCCAGCAGCACCGCCAGGAAGTGGAGCAGGGCGTACAGCGGCGGCATGGTGAAGGCGTTGCCGGTGATGAAGGCCACGAAGGTGGCGCTGGAGAAGTAGAAGAAGCTCTCACCCAGCACTGCCAGGACGGTGACGGCCAGCCCCTTGGCGTCAAAGGCCCCGCCGCACAGGGAGACCACGACGCACAGGACTCCGGTGACCGCGTAGGGAATCAGGGTCATGGAGAGGCCGGAGAGGAAGTTGGTGAGGAACAGCCCTTCCCGCCGGATAGGCAGGGTGTGCATCAGCCCCACGCTGCGGGCGTTGTATAGATAGCTCCACACCGCCATGGCACAGAGGGCGGCGTAGACCAGATTGATGACGGGCACGGCGCTCACCGCATCATAGTACATACCGGTGAAGTCCGGTGCGGAGAGGACATTCCAGCCCCGGTGCACCATATCCAGCAGCACCGCCAGAGGGAACAGAGCGCCGACAAAGGACGCTAGGCCCCACAGCGGCCAGAACCGGGTCAGGTTCTTGCGGAACAGCGTGGCGTTAAAGTACGATGTCTTTGACTGCATAGTCCGCACCTCCCAGCTCATAAATAAAGATCTCCTCCAGGGTCAGGGGCACTGCGTCCACCAGCAGGGGACTGTACGCCGCCAGACGGTCCTCTGCCTCCTGGGCGCTCATCCGCATGATGAAGGTATGGATGCGGCCGATTTGGCTGGCGTGGAGCACCGGCAGGTCCGACGGCACCTCCGTCATCCCGTCGGGGAACACCACCTGCAGCTTTACCATGTTGTCCTGCAGCTGGGCCAGGGACCGCTCCAGCAGCACGCGGCCGTGGTCCATGATGCCCACGTGGTCGCAGACGTCCTCCAGCTCCCGCAGGTTGTGGGAAGAAACCAGCACCGTGGTGCCTCGCTGGGCCACATCCGCCAGCACCAGAGACCACACCTGCCGGCGCATCACCGGGTCCAGACCGTCCACCGGCTCATCCAGAATCAGGTAGTCCGGCATGCAGCACAGGGCCAGCCAGAAGGCCGCCTGCTTCTGCATACCCTTGCTGAGGCGGCGGATAGGCCGTTTTTCATCCAGCTGAAAGACCTCCTTCAGCTTTTCATACCGCTCCATGGAAAAAGCGGGATAAAATCCGCGGTAAAAGCGCATCATATCCCGAATGGAGGACTGAAGGAAGTAGTACCAGTCGTCAGGGATGGCGGCGATCCGCGCCTTCAGGGCGGCGTTCTCCCACACATCCTCGCCGCCGATGCGCACCGTGCCCGCGTCCTGGCGGAAGATGCCCGTCAGGTGGCGGATCAGGGTGGACTTACCGGCGCCGTTGGGACCCACCAGGCCGTAGACGCTGCCCGCCGGCACCGACAGCGCGGCGCCGTCCAGGGCTGCGAAGCCGTCGAACCGCTTCACCAGGCCATTCACTTCGATCATGACGGACTCGCCTCCTTCACCAGATTCAGCAGCTCCTGCTGGCTTACCCCTAGATACCGCAGCTCGGAGAGGAGCTCCCGCACCTGGGTCAGCAGCTCCGCCCGGCGGGGTCCGCCGCCGCGTTCGCGGCGGCGAAGCTTCCCTTGCCGGGGACCGAGTAGATGTATCCCTCGCCCTCCAGCTCGTTATAAGCTCGCTGGATGGTATTGGGATTGATGGCCAGCTGGGCGGCCAGCGCCCGCACTGAGGGCAGCTTTTCGTCCGCGCTCAGCGCACCGGTGACGATCAGCTTCCGCAGTCCGTCCCGGATCTGCTCGTAAATGGGCCGGGAGTCCCGATAATTCAGGCTGATCATCCGCTCACCTTCCCTTCCGCGGGGCCGCGGTGCAGCCCCTGCAACTGTATTAACCGTATTAGTACGGTTAGATTATCATGAGAAGAAGCGGTTTGTCAAGCCCATTCGGGGGACAAAAACGGGGAATTTTCCGCCGATCCGGGGAAAACTCCACATTTTTATCTTTACAACTGGGAATTTCTGTGGTATCATGCAACAGCACGTGTATGTGCGGCCCCAGCCCTTCGCTCCGTGGACTTTCACCGATCCCGGGGCGCAGCCCTGCGGGTATATATGAAGAAAGGTGGAAATTTTCATGCTGCGCAAAGAACAGAAGACCGCGATCATCGACGCCAACCGCACCCACGAGGGGGACACCGGCTCTCCCGAGGTCCAGGTGGCCATCCTCACCGAGCGGATCAACGTGCTGACCGAGCACATGCGGAACAACCCCCAGGACAAGCATTCCAACCGCGGCCTGCTGCAGATGGTCGGCAAGCGCCGCCGTCTGCTGGACTACCTCCAGAAGAAGGACATCGAGCGCTATCGTGCCCTCATCGCCAAGCTGGGCATCCGGAAGTGAGTCAATGTGGAGGGTGGTGCGCCTTTGCCGCACCACCCTCTTCCCGCATTCTTTCAACGCCCGCGGGCAGGCCGATCTTTTAGCAGTTGAAGGAGGGACCGGGGATCCGGCCGTTGCTTCAAGTGCTAAATGGTTTGGCTCCCGCGGAGATCATACGAAAAAGGAGACCAGACATGTCAACCATTATCACCAAGAGACAATTCCCCAACTACCACAAGTACGAGATGGAGCTGGCGGGCCGCCCCCTGACCATGGAGGTGGGCAAGCTGGCGGAGCTGGCCAACGCCGCCGTCATGGTGGGCTACGGCGACACCCGGGTGCTCTGCTGCGTCACTGCGGCGCCCCGCCCCCGGGACGGCATCGACTTCTTTCCCCTGAGCGTAGATTTTGAGGAGAAGCTGTACTCCGTGGGCCGCATCCCCGGTTCCTTCAACCGGCGGGAGGGCCGCCCCGGCGAGAAGGGCATCCTAACCAGCCGTGTCATCGACCGGCCCATCCGGCCCCTGTTCCCCTCCGACTTCCGCAATGACGTGTCCGTCATGTGCACGGTCATGAGCGTGGACCACGACTGCACGCCGGAGATCGCCGCCCTGATCGGCACCTCCGCCGCCCTGGCCATCTCCGACATCCCCTGGAACGGCCCCGTGGGCGCCCTGAAGGTGGGCCTTGTGGACGGCAAGCTGGTGTTCAACCCCGACAGCGAGCAGCGCAAGGTCAGCGACCTGGACGTCACCGTGGTCTCCACCCGCAAAAAGGTGGTCATGATCGAGGCCGGCGCCAACGAGGTCCCCAACGACAAGATGTTCGAGGCCATCAAGATGGCCCATGAGGAGAATCAGAAGATCATCGCCCTGATCGATCAGATGGTCTCCGAGGTGGGCAAGCCCAAGTTTGAGTATCCTCACGCGGATTTCAACCAGGAGCTGTTCGACAAGATCGTGGCGGACTTCATGGACGAGGCCAAGGCCGCCATGGACACCGACGACAAGAACATCCGGGAGGCCCGCTGGAACGCCATGATCGAGAAGTGGCACGAGAAGTATCTGGAGGAATATCCGGATATGGACCAGTACCTGGAGGAGTTCACCTACAAGTTCCAGAAGAAGATCGTCAAGCAGTGGCTTCTGGAGGGCCACCGCGTGGACGGCCGCCAGAAGAACGAGATCCGGCCCCTGGCCGCCGAGGTGGGCGTGCTGCCCCGGACCCACGGCTCCGGCCTCTTCACCCGCGGCCAGACCCAGGTGCTTTCCGTCTGCACCCTGGACACCCTCTCCGCCAACCAGAAGCTGGACACCATCTGGGAGGAGACGGAGAAGCGGTATATGCACCACTACAACTTCCCCGGCTACTCCGTGGGCGAGGCCAAGCCTGCCCGTTCCCCCGGCCGCCGGGAGATCGGCCACGGTGCTCTGGCGGAGCGGGCTCTGGTGCCCGTGCTCCCCTCTGTGGAGGAGTTCCCCTACGCCATCCGCGTGGTGTCTGAGGTGTTGAGCTCCAACGGCTCCACCTCCCAGGGCTCCATCTGCGGCTCCACCCTGGCCCTGATGGACGCCGGCGTGCCCATCAAGGCCCCTGTGGCCGGCATCTCCTGCGGCCTGATCACCGAGGGCGACCGCTGGATGACCATGCTGGACATTCAGG
>OOAM01001833.1_pt1 | contig 12417 bp, 8 predicted proteins | sample 1671131 | NCBI WGS metagenome assembly OOAM01 (sample SAMN06348125, study PRJEB24527) | human gut metagenome | biome: human gut; feature: ankylosing spondylitis patient; material: feces | host: Homo sapiens | place: China | collected 2015-10 | reverse complement strand
CAGATCGACTCCATTTTCTCCTCCACTTTCAAGCGCGGCGGCTCCAATATCACCGACTGGGGCGATGCGGGGGTTCCCTCCATGAAAGGGAAAGCCATCTCCATCTACGGCCGCAACAGCGCCTCCGGCACGAACGGGTTCGTGAAGGAAATAGCCCTGAAAAAGGGCGACTATAAAAACTCCGTGAAGGAACAGCCCGGTTCCTCCGCCGTCGTCACCTCCGGCGTAAAAACCCTCTCCCTGGCGGAAAAAAGCGGACAGGCGGCGGTACAGCCTTCCTATGATAACTGCATCAACGGAACATACCCGCTCTCCCGTTACCTGCTGATTTACGTCAACAAGAAACCGGGAGAACCCCTGGACACCCTGACCAGGGAATTCATCAAGTTCATCGTATCCAAAGACGGCCAGGAAATCGTGACCAAGGACGGTTATTACCCGATTCCCGCCAAAGTCAGCGCAGAAGTGCTCAAGAGCATTGAATAAACACTCCCTTCCCGTGCCGTAAACACATGCCGGGGCAGGACTCCGGCCCACCCGCCGGAGTCCTGCCCTTCAACTTCTCCTCTCTGCCGTCATGAGTTCCAATGCTCCCTCCCCCGCACCTTCCAGAAAGCCCAAACCCGTTCCGGAACGCTTTCAGGTGGCAAAAACCACGCTGTGGTTTGACCGCATCATGACCAAAACCATCATCGGCGGAGGATTCACCGTCATTGTAGCCGTTTTCGGCATTCTTTTCTTCCTGCTGGCCGTCACGGTTCCCCTCTTCCAGAACGCGGACGTGGACGAACGGCAGCACCTCAAGCCTTCCTCTCCGGTTCCGGGGACCTGGGGCCTGGACCCTTCCGGCACGCTTCCCTTTGTCTATGGCAACGGAAAAAACATCTTCTTCCTGGACAAAACTACCGGGAACCTGTCCTCCGTTCCCGTTACCCTGCCGGAAGGCGAAACCGTCTGCGCCCATTCCTATAATGCATCCCTCACCGCCTACCCTATCGCTACGGAATCCGGCAAGGTAGGCCTCATCCACGTCCATTCCGGACTCAACGTCCACGGCCGGACGAATGCCCACGGCCCGGACAAAGCCGGAGCGGAGGCCGGCCCTCTCTACCCCCTGACGGAAAGCGGCTCCGTCCCCGGCAAAATATCCGGCATAGCCTATGCGGACGCGGGAGAACGGAAAATATTCACCGCAACCGTGGAGACGGAACAAGGCACGCGCCTCCTGCTGATGACGCTGGAAGAATCCCGCTCCCTGCTTCATGAAGGGGAACTGGCTCCTTCCGGATTCCATGACCTGACGGACCAGCTGGAAGGCCGCCCCACGGCCATGCTGCCCGGAGCCTCCGGAGACAGCCTCGTCATCGCCACGGACACGGACAAACTTCTTTACTTTTCCTATGATGAAAACGGGGAAACATGGGTCAGACGCCAGACTATCCCGTCTCCGCTGGGAAAAGGGGAAAAAATGACTTCCGTCAACTGGCTTTTCGGAGACATGTCCCTGGTCATAGGAGGCGACAAGGGAAGTCTTAAAATTTTCAGCCTTTATCCCCACACCCGTCCGGACGGCACCTCCCTGCGCCTCTTCGGCCAGACCAGGCAATTCTCTCCCCTGGACGGTCCGGTGCAGCACTACGCGGCTTCCGGCATCAACCGTTCCTTCCTGGTCTCCACTCCGCGGGAACTCAGGCTCTGCTACGGAACCACGGCCGATATCCGCTGGAACAGCGGTCCTCTGGAATTCGTTCCGGTCCAGCTGGCCGCCAATACGGAATTCAATTCCGCCATTGCCATAGACTCATCAGGAAACATTCATTTCTTCTCCATGGAAGACAAGCACCCGGAAGCCGGTTCCAAAGCCCTGGTCGGGAAAATATGGTATGAGGGATACGATTCCCCCAAATGGCTCTGGCAATCCGTGGGCGGCACGGACGATTATGAATCCAAGCTGTCCCTGATGCCCCTGGTCTTCGGCACGCTGAAAGGCACCCTGTACGCTCTTGTCTTCGCCGTTCCGGTAGCGGTCACGGCCGCCATTTACACGGCCCACTTCATGGCTCCTGCCGTCAAACGGGTGGTAAAACCCGTCATGGAAATCATGGCCTCCCTCCCTTCCGTAGTGCTGGGTTTCTTCGGAGCCCTTTACCTGGCCCCCAGAATGGAAGACAAGGTTCCCGCCCTGCTCTGCATGGCCATCCTCATTCCCGGCCTGGCAACCCTCATCGCATGGTTCTGGACCACCCGGCCCGCAGCCTGGCGCAACAAATTCAGCCGCGGCGTGGAATACATTGTCATGACTCCCGTCATCCTGCTCTGCGCCTGGTTCTGCTGGGAATATCTGGGCTACTGGCTGGAACAGCCCCTCATCAGCCTCTGCCGCAGCGTCATGGGCCTGTGGGGCGCCGGGGACTTCCAGGCCGCCAGTTTCTCAGACCTGTGGCGCAACGGATTCGGCATGCCCTATGAACAGCGCAACTCCCTGGTAGTTGGATTCATCATGGGCTTTGCCGTCATCCCTGTCATCTTCACCATTTCCGAGGATGCCCTGAGCAACGTTCCCCCTGCCCTTATCGCCGCCTCGGAGGCGCTGGGGGCCAGCCGCTGGCAGATGGTCCGCACCGTGGTCCTTCCGGTGGCTTCCGCGGGCATTTTCTCCGCCCTGATGATAGGTCTGGGCAGAGCCGTGGGGGAAACCATGATCGTGCTGATGGCCACGGGAAACACCCCCATCATGGACTGGAATATCTTCAACGGCATGCGCACCCTCTCCGCCAACATCGCCACGGAGCTGCCGGAGGCGGCGCAGGACTCCACCCACTACCGCGTCCTCTTCCTGGGCGGCCTTATCCTCTTCTCCATGACATTCATTTTGAACACTCTGGCGGAAATAGTACGCCAGCGTCTCCGCAAACGCTTCAACGTCGTGTGAACCATCCATCCCTTCCCATCCATCCACCTTCCATGAAACAGGACTTCAGCCTACCGCCCGCCCCCAAACGCCCGCTGGGGGAAGTCAACATCTGGCTTACCTCCATCGGGCTCTCCCTGGGCCTCATCATGATTTTCGGCCTGCTGGGTATCATCGTCGTCAACGGTCTGGAAGCATTCTGGCCCAAAACCATTCATGAACTGACGATTGCCCCCTCTTCAAAAGAAGAACAACCGCTTGTCCTGTACGCCGGCATCACGAAAGACCAGACGCGCCATGTTCCCGCAGACCCCGCCCGCCCCGGCTCCACGGCCAGAGACGTGCGGGAATACCAGCTCTTCACCGGCAGCAAGGAAATCTACGGACAATCCTACCGCTATGTGGACGCGCACAACATTACGGCCTCCGCCACTCCCAAAGGACTTCTGTGCCTGGAACGCATGGAGGGAGGGAAAGCCCTGGTCAGACCTCTGGAACTCAAGCTGTCCTCCGGGCAAACCATCCCCGCCGCCTCACCGGAATTCATGGCGGCTTTCCGTCGTGCGCTGGACCGGGAAACGGAACTGAGGGACAGGATCAAAGCCATTGACACCAGGGACATAGGCTCCGTCAATACCCGGCTGGCAGATGCCAAACTGGATATCAAGGCCATAGAACGTTCCTACGACATCCGGGAAGAAAACGGACGGCGTACGGCCGTCCCCAGGAAAAACCCCATTCTCACGGATATGGACGACCCGGCCGGGGAACTGGACCGGCTCCGCGCCAAAGTGGAACAGCTCAACGCCGAATACGCCCGGTACACCGCGGAAGCAGCCAGACTGAGGGAGCAACAGGGACGAGACTCTCTTGTGTATGCCCTGGGAGACGGGGAAAAGAAAGAAATCCGCATGGATAAAATCGTTTACGGCTACCAACCGAATGACCTGGGATTCTCCGGCAAATGCGGCGTCTTCCTCCACAGCCTGTATCATTTCGTCATGGATGATCCGCGGGAGGCCAATACGGAGGGCGGCATCTTCCCCGCCATCTTCGGCACTTTCATCATGACTTTGCTCATGAGCGTGCTGGTTACGCCCGTAGGGGTCATCGGCGCCATCTACCTGAGGGAATACGCCAGGCAGGGGCATCTGGTACAGGCCGTTCGCATCTGCGTGAACAACCTGGCGGGCGTGCCTTCCATCGTCTTCGGCGTTTTCGGCCTCGGCTTCTTCGTTTACTATCTGGGAGGAACCATCGACGAACTTTTCTACTGGAAAAAGCTGGCTGTGGACAACACGCCCACCTTCGGGACCTCCGGAATCCTGTGGGCTTCCCTCACGCTGGCCCTGATGACGCTGCCCGTAGTCATCGTCTCCACGGAGGAGGCACTCTCCGCCGTCCCCCGCGGGCTGAGGGAGGCGGCCCTGGCCTGCGGGGCCTCCAAATGGCAGATGATTAAACGCATCATCCTCCCCAGCGCCCTGCCGGGCGTCATGACCGGCCTCATTCTGGCCATGGCCCGGGGCGCCGGAGAGGTAGCCCCGCTCATGGTCACGGGGGTGGTCAAGCTGGCCCCCTCCCTGCCCATCGACGGGGAAGGCCCCTTCATCCACCTGGAACGCAAATTCATGCATCTGGGCTTTCATATCTACGACGTGGGCTTCCAGTCTCCGGACTCGGACGCCGCCCAGCCCATGGTTTTCGCCACCACGCTGCTCCTCATCCTGCTGGTGGTGGTCATGAATCTCACGGCCATCCTCATCCGCAACCGCCTGCGCAAAAAATACGCGGCCTCCAGCTTCTAACCCCATTCTCCTTCATCATCCCATGACTGAACCAGCCGCCGCAGACGACGAGCCCATCATTGAAGTGGAAGACTTCTCCTTCTTTTACGGGAGCAAACAGGTTCTCTTCAACATCGGCATGACCTTTGAAACCAACCGGGTAACCGCCCTCATCGGGCCCTCCGGCTGCGGAAAATCCACTCTGCTCCGCAACATCAACCGCATGAACGACCTGGTCCCGGACGTGCGCCACCAGGGGGATATCCGCATTGACGGCACCAGCCTGTATGACCCGCGCGTGGAAGTCATCTCCCTGCGCAAGCGCGTAGGCATGGTCTTCCAGAAATACAACCCTTTCCCTAAAAGCATTTACGAAAACATCGTCTTTCCCCTCCGTGTGGCCGGCCGCAACAGGCGCGCGGAACTGGACGAAACAGTGGAACGCAGCCTGAAGGGAGCCGCCCTGTGGGATGAAGTGAAAGACAAGCTGCATGAAAGCGCCTACGGCCTTTCCGGAGGCCAGCAGCAGCGGCTGTGCATCGCGCGCGCCATTGCCAACCGCCCCCAGATCCTGCTGATGGATGAACCCTGCGCCGCCCTGGACCCTATCGCCACCTTAAAAATAGAGGACCTGATGGAAGACCTGAAAAAAGAACTCACCATTGTCATCGTCACCCATAACATGCAGCAGGCCACACGCATCGCGGACCGGACCGCCTTCATGTACATGGGCCGCCTGGTGGAATACGGGGAAACGTCCCAAATCTTCACCAATCCCACGGAAAAAGAAACGGAAGCCTACATTACGGGCCGTTTCAGCTAAAAGCCCTTTCCAAACCATTCTCCTCATGACATCTCCCGGCAATCACATCCTCCCCCACTACGACGCGGCCCTGAACGCCATCCGCCTCCGCGTCAACGCCATCTGCGGCAGCCTGCTGAAATACATGGACATTCTGGAACAGGTCATTTCCGGCCCGGACAGCGACGGGGCCAACAGCATCATTGCGGACAGCGACCCGCTGCAGGAAGAAACCCAGCAGGTTCTCTCCCTCTGCTCCTCCGTACTCACCCAGTTCCATCCGCTGGGGCGCGACCTGAGGCTCGTCATCACCTTCTCCCGGTGCGGAGACAAGCTCCAGGAATGCATGGAGGAAGTAACGGGCATCGCCAAGCATGCCAAGGCCTCCATCAGGCATCAGGAATCCCTCTCCCCGGATATTGTGCTCCCTCTGCTGGAAATGGCCGTATCCGAATTCAGAGACGCCGCCCGGTGTCTGGAAACGCAGGATGTGGACGCCGCCAGGGGAATACGCCTGCGCGACAAAAAACTGGACAAAGCCCATCGCAAAGCGCTGGCCCTTCTGGTCTGCCCCGAACGGGCGGGAGCCCCTGCCCTCAACGTCAATCTTCTCTTCATTATCCGTTCTCTGGAACGTATCGGAGACATTGCCAAAACCATCGCCGCCACCGTCGTCTTCCTGAAGGAAGCCACGGACATCCGCCACGGAAAAGAAAAATAAAACAATTCCTGCCCGCACGGCGATTCCCTGTTGCCTGAGCCGAAAGAATCTCCGGGGCGATCATCATAGCCGGGGGGAAAAAGAAACCGCCATGCAGGGCAAAGAGAGGTCATGATAAACGACATGATCCGATTTTCGTGTGTCAAAAGCTTCCTCCATAAGGCTTAACGGATCAGCTTTTCAGCAGTGGCATTTCTTGCACATCATCCTCCAGATAATTACAACTGATAGATTATCAGCATATAGAAAACAGACATTCTAAGGATATGCGATAAAGGATGGATTTGGACAAAACAGACAGTTTTCCAAACGCCGCAATCACTCTCCGGAAAAAGGAAAATTCATAACGTCAACCGGAGAAAGCCTATCCAATTACATGCTCTAGGAAGGCCAGGGATCAAGAACCGGGCTTTTGCTCTCAGTTTCTGCCATTTTGCGACTGTTCATTCAATACTCTTCTACCATTTTTATTTACATAAAAAAACAAATAAAAAAATAATATCTCATATTCATTAATTCACATTGACACTTCCGAAGGATAAGAGTAAATAATCCCTATTATTCCTATCGGAATAAAAAGAAATCTAAATCCATCCCTGTAAAGTACGACGCGATGAACATTTACACCTCCATATCGGAACTGGTCGGGAAAACACCTCTTCTGGAGCCAAGGAATTATGCTCAGGCACATCGTCTGAATGCCCGGCTCCTGCTCAAGCTGGACCACTTGAACCCGGCAGGCAGCATGAAAGACCGTATCGCACTCGCCATGATCAACGAGGCAGAAGCATCGGGCCAGCTCAAGCCAGGAGCCGTCATCATTGAACCAACCAGCGGCAACACGGGCATTGGCCTGGCGGCTATTGCCGCTTCCCGGGGATACCGCATCATTCTTACCATGCCGGAAAGCATGAGCGTTGAACGACGAAATATTCTAAAAGCCTACGGAGCCGATATTGTCCTGACAGAAGACAGCCAAGGGATGAAAGGAGCCATCGCCAAAGCCCAGGATCTGGCGGCCGCCACTCCGGGCTCCTTCATTCCCAGTCAATTCACCAACCCGACCAATCCCAGAGCCCATTATGAAACAACAGGTGTTGAAATATGGGAAGATACGGACGGAGAAGTAGATATCGTCGTAGCCGGAGTAGGCACCGGGGGAACAATAACCGGCATAGGCAGACTGCTCAAGGAACGCAAACCCGGAGGAATCACCGTCATTGCCGTGGAACCGGCAGATTCCCCCGTATTATCCGCCGGCCAGGCCGGAAGCCATCAAATTCAGGGAATAGGAGCCGGCTTTATCCCAGAAACCCTGGATACGGATATCTATGATGAAGTCATCACAGTTTCCAACGAAGATGCCTTTTCCACAGCTAAAGAATTGGGTGTCAGAGAAGGCATTCTGACTGGGATTTCCAGCGGAGCTGCCCTATGGGCGGCCGTCCAGGTTGCTAAAAGAAAAGAGAACACAGGGAAAAATGTAGTAGTGATCCTCCCCGATTCAGCGGATCGGTACTACTCAACTCCTCTGTTCATTTGACATCCCGTTCTTTTCTACCGGATACGGCTATCCACCTCCAACCAGCTCCAACATTCATGAACGCTCATTCCCCAACCGCTACAGACACGTTGCGTCAAGCCGCAGCGCAATACGAAGGAAACCTTGTTTTTGCTACATCATTCGGGGCAGAAGACCAAGTGCTCACCCATATGATCTCCCATCTTGGTCTGAATATTCCTCTGGCGACTCTGGACACGGGGCGCTTGTTTCCGGAAACCTATGAACTCTGGGCAAGAACGGAGGAAATATACGGCATTCGCATTATTCCTTATTTTCCGGTAGCGGAAGAAGTGGAAAACATGATTCTGGACAAAGGCGTCAATCTGTTCCGCAACAGTATGGAATACCGTCACGAATGCTGCAATATCCGTAAACTGCGCCCTCTGGAAAGACTACTTGCCGGGAAAAAAGCGTGGATCTGCGGCTTACGCTCCACTCAGTCCATCACCCGGAAAGGGCTTCATATCACAGAAAACGATGAGGCGAACGGCATCATCAAAATCAACCCACTGGCCAACTGGTCAGAAGAAGATGTCTGGAACTATATCCGCGCCTACGGCGTTCCCTATAATCCTCTTCACGATGCAGGATTCCCCAGTATCGGGTGCGCCTGCTGCACAAGATCTGTCAAGAGGACGGAAGATGTACGCGACGGACGATGGTGGTGGGAAAAAAAAGAACACAGGGAGTGCGGTTTACATCGCAAACCAAGACATTGATAACCAAAAACATATAAAATGAACAGCATTTACAGACTCAGCCAGCTAAAGCAGTTGGAGGCAGAAAGCATTCACATTTTCCGGGATGCCATCAGCCAGTTTGAAAATCCCGTACTTCTTTATTCCATCGGGAAAGATTCCTCTGTACTGGTCCACTTAGCCAAAAAGGCATTCTATCCGGGCAGACTCCCATTCAAGCTTCTTCATATAGACTCCACATTCAAATTTCGCGAGATGATAGAATTCCGGGACAGATTCGTTCAGGAAAATGATCTGGATCTGATTGTCCACAGTAACCAGGAGGGCATTGCCGCCGGCGTTAATCCTTTTACTTACGGCAGCCGCAAATACACGGATATTATGAAAACACAGGCATTGATTCAGGCGTTGACCGCAGGAAAATATGATGCCGTATTCGGAGGCGCCCGCCGCGACGAAGAAAAATCACGGGCCAAGGAACGAATCTTCTCTTTCCGGGATAAATTCAACCAATGGGACCCAAAAAATCAACGGCCGGAATTATGGAACATTTATAACGGTCGTATCAATCCGGGAGAAAGCGTCCGTATCTTTCCTCTGTCCAACTGGACGGAACTGGATATCTGGCAATACATCCGCCTGGAAAAAATACAGGTTGTAGACCTGTATTTTGCTAAACCCCGTCCCATTGTGGAACGTGACGGTTCCCTGATTATGGCGGACGCCTGCCTTTGAAGCCGGGGGAAACACCGCAAATGAGAACCGTCCGTTTCCGCACACTGGGCTGTTACCCTCTAACCGGAGCCATAGAATCTACAGCCCGCACAGTAGAAGAGATTGTGGCGGAAATGCTGGAAACCAGGCTGAGCGAGCGTTCTTCCCGTATCATTGACCACGACGGAGATGCCTCCATGGAACAGAAAAAACGAGAAGGATATTTTTAACCCCTATTATGAACCATTCTGACGACACCTCTTATTTTTACCATTATGGACATCGACTCATACCTGAACGAACACGAAAATAAAAGCCTGCTGCGCGTACTTACCTGCGGTTCCGTGGACGACGGGAAATCTACACTCATCGGACGCCTCCTTTATGACAGCAAACTGATTTTTGACGACCAGCTGGCAGAGCTGCGCAAAGCCAGTGAAAAAAATGGAACCGCTGGGGCAGGTAAAATTGATTACGCCCTGTTGCTGGACGGCCTTAAAGCGGAACGGGAACAGGGAATAACCATTGATGTAGCCTATCGGTACTTCACCACCCCCCGCCGCAAATTCATCATTGCCGACTGCCCCGGACATGAACAATACACCCGAAACATGGCCACCGGAGCTTCCACGGCGGACGCGGCCATCATTCTGATTGATGCTCGCCACGGAGTACTCACACAGACGAAACGGCATGCGTTCATCACCTCCCTTCTGAAAATACGGCACCTCATCGTAGCCGTCAACAAGATGGATCTTTTGGATTACTCTGAAGAAAAATTCCGGAAGATTGAAGAAGAATTCGGAAGCTTCACGCAACAGTTGAATATCCCGGATGTTCGTTTCGTTCCCATTTCCGCCATTGAAGGGGAAAATGTGACGCAAACAACAGGAAAAACGCCCTGGTACCAAGGCGATCATCTGCTTTCCATCCTGGAAACGCTGGATGCCAGCGACAGCAGGAATCTCCGGGATTTCCGCTTTCCGGTACAGACAGTCATACGCCCCAATCTCGATTTCCGGGGGTTCGCCGGCTCCATTACTTCCGGCTCCATCCGCCGGGGGGACCCTATCGTGACGCTGCCTTCGTTTCAAAACAGCCGGATCAGAAGGATTGTTACTCCGGACGGAGACCTGGAAGAAGCATTCTCTCCCCAGTCCGTCGTATTGGAACTTGAGGATGAAATAGATATCAGCAGCGGTGACATGATCGTCAAAAAAGGGAATCTCCCCCATATCGAGGATCGGCTGGAAGCCCGTGTCATCTGGATGTCTGAAAAACCCCTTCTTCCCGGAGGCAAATTCATTATACGCCATGCGGGCAGAAATATCCAGGGGCGGATAGCAGAACTCCAGTACGACATAGACGTCAATACACTGGAAAGCCGCCATGCAACGCAGCTTCCTCTGAACCATGTCGGCCGCATCGTTCTGGAAACCGCTTCTCCCCTGTTCTATGATTATTACCGGGATAACCGCTCCGGAGGAGCTTTCATCCTGATTGACCCGCTGAATAACGTCACGGCGGGAGCAGGAATGCTCCGTCCCTCTCACATAGATAAGGTTCCTGAAAAAGAACAGGAACAACTCCCGACATTCGTCTCAAGCGATGAACGCATGGAAACTTTCGGGCATGGCGGAAAACAAATTTACGTAGCGGGAGAAGACAGCGACCTAGCACGCAGCTTCGCCAAACAGCTGGAACGGGAACTCCACCGGCTCAAGGCTCATACCTACGGTCTGGATTTTAAGGCGGAAGGCGTATGGGGCAGATCCGCCAGAGAAATCGTCAATGCCTCAGGCCTGCTGGCCGAAGCGGGGCTCATGAGCATTGCAGCGCTGCCGGGCCTTCCCGTCCTGCCCAGAAAAGCAAAGGGAGCCTACTGCATCTGGCTTGGGAATGTCGTCTCCGCGCCAGAAACGGCAGACCGCATCTTTCCCCCCGCAGAAGCGAATGAAAATACTGCGTCTCTTCTGGCGCGCACTCTCTATGTGGAATTTTAATTTTATCCCATCCAAACACCTGCTCCCTCATTTCATGAAGATTTTGCCTCTTGCAGTAAACACGCTGCTCTGCGTTGGCGCCCTCCTGTCCCCTGCCTTTCTGGCATCCTGTCGGGAAGCATCCGAACGGCAGGATCAAATACGCTTTGGCCTTTTCCCCAACGTAACCCATGTCCAGGGGTTGGTTGCCAGGCATTTCAGCCGAACGGGGGAGGGATGGTTTGAAAAACGCATCTTTGAACGGACGGGGAAAAACATCTCCATTCTATGGTATGCTTACAACGCCGGCCCCAGTGCCATGGAAGCCATGTTCGCCAATTCCCTGGATTTTACCTACGTTGGGCCGGACCCTGCCATTAATGCGTATTCCAAATCCAACGGAACTCTCCTGCAAATCGTAGCGGGAGCCGTACAGGGAGGGTCCGGACTGGTCGTTCCCTCCCATTCCGGAGCATGCACGCAAAAAGACTTTCAAGGGAAAATCATCGCTACCCCCCAATTGGGCAATACTCAGGATATAGCCTGCCGGACATGGTTGGCCCTGGGAGGCGTAACAGTCACTCAAACCGGAGGAGACGCAAGCATACTTCCTACCCCCACCCCAGAACAGATACCCCTCTTGCGTCAAGGCAAACTGGACGGCTCCTGGACTGTAGAACCATGGATTAGCCGCCTGGAAAAAGAAGCCGGAGGCAAGCTCCTATTTCTTGAAAAGGATGCCGTAACCACTGTTCTTACAGCCCAAAAGGACTTCCTGGAAAAACAGCCGGACGTGGCGCAGGCCATGATTGAAGCTCACAGAGAACTCACTCTCTGGATCATCGGACATCCCCAGGAAGCTCAAAAAATCGTCGTAGAAGAATTGAGGGAACTCACCCGTTCCAGCATTGATCCCGCTTTAATTATCCATGCGTGGCCCAGGTTAGTTCTCACGAATGAAATATCCGAAGAAAAGCTCCACGAATTAGCCAAGGATACGGTACGGACCGGATTTTACAAGAAACTCCCCCACGTCGAAGGCATCATCCGGAATGAGAAAAATAATCCCACCCATGAGTAGATTATCCATACGAAACGTTTCCAAAAGTTATTTTTCCAGAAAAAAATCGCTTCTGGCTCTTTCTTCCGCCAATCTGGACATAGGGGAAGGAGAATTCATCTGCCTGGTAGGTCCAAGCGGTTGCGGCAAAACAACTCTGCTGAATATGATCGCCGGT